>TARA_R110000824_G_scaffold30860_2_pt1 | contig 15093 bp, 16 predicted proteins | sample TARA_R110000824 | Tara Oceans TARA_R110000824 (sample SAMEA4397747) | marine metagenome | biome: Polar Biome; feature: [MES] marine water layer (ENVO:01000295) within the mesopelagic zone...; material: water (ENVO:00002006), including particulate matter (ENVO:01000060) such as...... | reverse complement strand
ATCCGGCCCATTACCAGCGGCCGGATGCCGAGCGGGTCGCGGCAGGCAATCATGCCTTCGGCGGTCATGCAGATCAGCGAATAAGCGCCTTCGACCTGTCTCAAGGCATCGATGAACTTGTCGAGCAATGTGCGATATTTGGATGTCGCAACCAGATGGATGATGACTTCGGTATCGCTGGTCGACTGGAAAATCGAGCCATGGCGGACGAGCTCGTCACGCAATGCCAAGGCATTGGAAATATTGCCATTATGGGCAATAGCAAAGCCGCCGGAAGCGAGATCGGCTTCGAGCGGCTGGACGTTGCGCAAAGTGCCGGCACCGGTGGTCGAATAGCGGACATGACCGCAAGCCGAATCGCCGCGCAGGCGGTTGATCACTTCTTCGCTGTCGAAATTGCCGGCTACCGGGCCAAGCGCGCGGTGGCTGTAAAATTCCTTGCCGTTGCGGCAGGTAATGCCGGCGGCTTCCTGGCCACGATGTTGAAGAGCGTGCAGGCCCAGCGCAACCATGGCGGCTGCGTCGTCAATGCCGGCGATCCCGAACACGCCACACTCTTCCCGTAGCTTGTCGTCATCAAACGGGTGGGTTGTCAGCATATCTCACCTGGCATGTAATTGGACGGGCGCGGGATGCCTGCCATATAGGTACGAAAGGCTGCTTTGTCTGCCCCCAATGTCATAAAATCATAATATTGCGTGATCGGGCAGAAAGGGGCTCTGCCAATTGCGCCATTAGCCGTTGCACGGGAACGGATCGCGCCTTAATCCACTGCCATGACAAAAAGTGAACATGACCGAGAGACCGGAAATAGGCTCCAGCCGAAATATGATTCGAATGGACTGATCACTGCGGTTGTCAGTGATGATTCGTCGGGCGAGCTGCTGATGCTGGCACATATGAATGCCGAGGCATTGCAACTGACGCAGGGGAGCGGTGTTGCGCATTTCTATTCCCGTAGCCGGCAGTGTCTGTGGAAAAAGGGTGAAACATCGGGCAATATATTGTCGGTGACCGAGATGCGCATCGATTGCGATCAGGATGCGTTATGGATCAAGGCGGTGCCCGCGGGCCCCGCTTGCCATACTGGTGAGAGAAGCTGCTTTTACCGGAAAATCGTCGACGGCAAGCTGGAGCCGGTCGTTTGATGCGTGGCATAGCGCTGGTCTTGGCTTTGATTCTGGCTGGCTGTGGTCAGGGACAATCCGAGCCGGAGGCACCGGTTGTGGAACTCTCATCACTGGAGCAGGCGGCGATTGATGCTGGCGTCATTCCCGATGTCCGCAATGTTACGCTTTCCGGCGCGTTTGAGCGGCGAAGCGATTTGGGAGCCGACCGGTTTTGCGCGGTCGGTAATGACGAGAATGGCTATCAGGTCGGGATGATCGCAGTGTTCGGGCCAGCCACTAAGTGCGAAGGGCTGGGCGAGGCCGAGCGCAATGGTGAAAATGTCCGGATCACCCTCAACAGCGAAAAAGAATGCAGCTTCTCTGCGCGCTTTGATGGAGTAGAACTGGAGCTTCCCGGCAAGCTGCCGGAAGCCTGTTCAAGCTATTGCAGCCCGCGCGCTGGCTTTGAAGGAGTCAGTTTTTACATGATCGGAGAAGGCGATGCGGTTGCCCGGTCAACCGGTGGTCGCGATTTCGAGAATCTGTGCCCCGGCAACTAGCCTTGACGTTTACGTTAGCGTAAGCTATACGGCTTGCATGTCGCAATCGCCAAGCCACGCAGAAATTGACACGCCCGATCTGAAGAATCGGGAGAGCTATACGATATCCGATTTATCGGAAGAATTTGGCGTCACCGCCCGCGCCCTGCGCTTTTACGAGGACGAGGGGCTGATAGCTCCGGACCGCAAGGGGCTGTCCCGGATCTATACCAAGCGCGACCGCGCGCGACTGGCCTGGATCATGCGAGCGAAAAATGTCGGATTCAGCCTGGTTGAAATTCGCGATATGATCGATCTCTATGATGTGGGCGATGGCCGGCAGACACAGATGCAGGTCACCATCGAGAAATGTCAGGAAAAGGTCGATACGCTGAAGAAACAGCGCGCTGATATTGACAGTTCGATCAAGGAATTGACCGGTTTTATAAAGACTGTGCAGGACGCGATGGCGGACACAAAAGCACAGCATCAATAGAGGATAGATGCCGGTAACATCCGGTAGCCCCATTTGAGCAGAAAGTAGTATATCATGCCCAGTTACACCGCGCCTATCGGCGAAGTCCGTTTCATTCTCAATGAAGTCCTCAATCTCGAAAAATTTGCGGAACTCCCCGGTTTTGAAAATGCGACTCCGGAAATGGTTGATGCGATCCTGACCGAGGCGGGAAAATTTTCCACCGAGGTGCTGCACCCGCTCAACCAGTCGGGTGACGAAGAAGGCTGTACCCGTCATGAAGATGGCTCGGTAACGACGCCAAAAGGCTTCAAGGAAGCTTATCAGCAACTGACGGACGGCGGCTGGACCACATTGTCTTCGCCTGAAGAATTTGGTGGTCAGGGACTGCCGCGGGTGATCGGCAATGCGGTGATGGAGTTCATGGTTTCGGCCAATCAGGCGCTGGAAATGTACACTGGCCTGACCCAGGGCGCGATTGCCTCGATCCTCACAGAAGGCAGCGAAGAGCAGAAGCAGACTTACGCCACCCAGATGATTTCCGGCAAATGGACCGGAACAATGAACCTGACCGAAGCGCATTGCGGTACCGATTTGGGTCTCATTCGTACCAAGGCGGAACCGATAGCAGGCGGCTATTCGATCACTGGCCAGAAGATTTTCATTTCGGCCGGCGAGCATGACATGGCGGAAAATATCATCCACCTGGTGCTAGCCAAGACCCCGGGTGCTCCAGACAGCTCGAAGGGCATTTCGCTGTTCATCGTTCCCAAATTTCTGGTCAATGAAGATGGATCACTCGGCGAGCGCAATGGCGTGAGCTGTGGTTCGATCGAAGAAAAAATGGGCATCCACGGAAACGCAACCTGCGTGATGAACTATGACGGCGCGACCGGCTATATGGTCGGCGAAGAGAATAAGGGCCTGCGCGCGATGTTCATCATGATGAATGCAGCGCGACTGGGCGTTGGCCTGCAAGGCTTGGCGCAGGGCGAAATCGCTTATCAAAATGCGGTGGTCTATGCCGGTGATCGTCGTCAGGGCAGGGCACTGACCGGAGCACAGGATCCGGAAGAAAAAGCGGATACGCTGTTTGTTCACCCCGACGTGCGCCGGATGTTGATGGACGGCAAGGCTTTTACCGAGTCGATGCGCGGTCTGGTTCTTTGGGGCGCTTTGCAGGTTGATCTGGCGGATAAGGCAGAAACCGAAGAAGAGCGCCAATTGGCCAATGATCTGGTCAGTCTGCTTACCCCTGTGGTCAAAGGCTATGGCACCTATATGGGCTATCAGATCGCTACGGAATCCCAGCAGGTTTATGGCGGTCATGGCTATATCAAGGAATGGGGCATGGAACAGTTCGTGCGCGATGCCCGGATTGCGATGATCTATGAAGGCACCAATGGTATTCAGGCGATGGACCTTGTCGGTCGCAAGCTCGGCCAGAATGGTGGCCGTGCGGTTCAGGCATTTTTCAAGGTCGTTGCCGACGAGATTGCCGAAGCAAAAGGTCACGAGAAACTGTCCGGATTTGCCGAAGCGCTGGAAAAAGCCAATGGCGAGCTGCAAAAAGCGACGATGTGGTTCATGCAACATGGCATGGCCAATCCGAACAATGCTGGCGCCGGCGCTTATCATTATATGCACCTGATGGGCATAATCTCCCTCGGACTGATGTGGTTGCGGATGAGCAAGGCAGCACAGGCCGCTTTGGATGCCGGCACTGACAATCCGAAATATTACGAAGCCAAGCTGGTGACCGCGCAATATTTTGCCGAACGTTTCCTGCCCGATACGGGATCGCTTCGCCGCAAGATTGAAGGTGGTGCCGATTCTATCATGGCTCTCGACCCCGAAATGTTCGCGGTCGCCTGAACCAGATGATCAGGCGGGTTCATTTTGTTCCGCCTGCTTATAAGCTTCCTCCCACATGCCAAGGTTTCGCCGGGCATCCTGTACAAAGGGTGACCGGCGAATGCCCCACAAAGCCAGATCATTGGCAAAGCGGCCAAGCAGCCGCATCGGCCGCTTCACCTGCACCAGCAGAATGACCCGGCGCTGATCCGTTCCATTATGCACTTCGTGAAAATTGCTGTCATCGAAGATCAGCCATTTTCCTGCTTCCCAGAACAAGTCTATATCCTCGACCTGCATCACACATTTTTCCGGTCTGTCTGGGATGATCAACCCGAGATGGCAGGTGACCAGGCCGCGCGTAACCCCGCGATGGCGGGGAATATTGGCTCCGGGTTCCAGGATCGAGAAAAAGGCCGAGTTTAGATCGGGGATCTTGCGCATGAGTTCTGCCGTTACCGGCGCACGGGCACAATTTTCTTGCACTTCATAGCCGTAGCCGATCAGAAAGAAGGAGCGCCAATTGCCGTCTCCGGCAATCCGGGCATGGTCAGGCGAAATATCCTTGAGCGGTGGCACAGCGTCGCGGTAGCGCAAGATTGCTGCAGCCTCTTGCGCGATAGTTTGCCAATTATCGGCCAAATCTTCGGTCCAGTGGAAGCTGCTTGGCTGAAGGACAGGCTTTGTTGGAATCTTCGACTGGGCCATCGATATGCGGTTCATAGTGCCGCGGAGGCGCTTGCCGATCTTGATGATGAGGGGCCGTTTCTTCCCATCAGCCGCCGTGGCGGAAGCTCTGGAGGCCTTTGGCAGAGTCATGGCATGCAACCTTTCAGTTGAAATATCCCGACCCTTTTTTGCATTATATGGTAAAATGTGACCATATTTCGACAAACTGTTGCCGAAATTCTGTCAAAAGCGGCGCCGTTCATTGGCCGCGACAAATAGTGTCTATTCATCGACAGATGCCGGAAAATAGCCATTTAGCGTCTCTTTGAACCATATGGTCGAAGGTCGCTGGACCCGCGACCACGGATCCGCCAGCACATCGGTGACAGGGGAATGATATGCATAAGGAGTATATGCAATGCATTCCGACAGAAGCTCAAATCACATGCGCAGGATGACGCCCTTTCTGATCACCGTCGGATTGGGACTATCGGTAACAGCCTATGCCGCAGAGCCCGAATCCCCGGATGACATGCAATCTGAAATCCCTGCGCCAACGATTGATTCAGATGGGAACGGTATATTGGACGCCTGGGATCGCAGTGGTGACGGACAGCCCGATGCCTGGGATAAAGATGGCGACGGTCAGCCCGATATGCTCGACGATAATGGTGATGGTGAACCAGACTAGAGCAGCCATTTCCAAGCCCGTGAGGAGCACCGGACCTAATATTGGTCCGGTGTTTTTTTATTTTCAAATACTTCGTCAAACATGCTGAGCATGGCGGCCTTGCTTTGTCGGTCGGCCGATGCGTTATAGCGAACCGCTTCCATGGACCTTGCATTGCTGTTGATGTCGGTGAATCCGTGGACGACACCGGAATAGATATGCATGTGGCAATCGGCGCCAGCAATGTCCATTTCTGCGAGAAATTCGCGCATTTGTTTGGGCGGGACAAGGGGGTCAGCCCGGCCATGGCAGACCAGGATGCGCGCCTTTATGGTGCCGCGTTTGGCCGGCAGCGGGGTCGCCAGCAGGCCATGAAAGCTGACCACAAGGGCAATATCCTCCCCGCCACGCGCCATTTCGAGAACGATTTCACCGCCCATGCAATAGCCGATTGCAGCAATGCGGTTATTGGCCAGTTTTGATCGTGTGCGCAATTCTTCAAGCGCGCAGCGGAAGCGCTCGCGATAATATTCTGCATCCGCGCGCAACTCATCAGCAAGTTTGCGCGCTTCGCGAATGTCTTCGAGAACACCCTTGCCATAAAGGTCGCAGACCATCGCGCTATAGCCCAGCGAGGCAAGCCATCGGGCGCGATCGAACATCTGTTTGTTCGGTCCGACGATGGTCGGCACGATCAATATGCCCGCCCGCGGATAGCGGCTGGGTTGCGCCATATAGCCGGATAACTCTACGTCACCGTGCCGATAGGTGAATTGCTGGACCTCGATCGAGCTCATTCTTCGGGCAGAAACTCTGGCACGGAGAGATAGCGCTCGCCGGTATCATAATTGAAACCAAGGATTCTTGCCTGATTGCTCAGTTCCGGCAGCTTTTGGGCGATGGCGGCCAAAGTCGCGCCGGATGATATGCCCACCAGCATGCCTTCTTCCTTGGCGGCTCTGAGAGCCATGGCTTTGGCATCGGCTGGTTCGACCTGGATCGCGCCATCGATGCTCTGCGTGTGGAGATTGCCCGGGATGAAGCCTGCGCCAATGCCCTGGATCGGGTGAGGGCCGGGCTGGCCGCCGCTGATCACCGGCGAGGAGGTCGGTTCGACAGCATAGACTTTCAAATGGCTCCATTGTTCTTTCAGCACCTCTGCCACACCGGTGATATGGCCGCCGGTGCCGACGCCGGTGATGATCGCGTCAAGGGGGTTGTCCTTGAAATCATTGAGGATCTCGATCGCGGTCGTGCGCTTGTGCACTTCAAAATTGGCAGGGTTCTCAAATTGCTGCGGCATCCATGAGCCGGGTGTCTGATCGACCAGTTCCTGTGCCCGCTCGATCGCGCCTTTCATGCCTTTTTCTTTCGGGCTGAGATCGAAAGTCGCACCATAAGCCAGCATCAGGCGGCGGCGCTCGAGTGACATCGACTCGGGCATGACGAGAACCAGCGTATAGCCCTTGACCGCTGCCACCATCGCCAGTCCAACGCCGGTGTTGCCGGATGTCGGCTCGATGATTGTGCCGCCCGGCTTGAGAGCGCCGGATTTCTCGGCTGCCTCGATCATTGCAAGACCAATTCTGTCCTTGATCGATCCGCCCGGGTTGGAGCGTTCGGACTTGATCCAGACATTGGCGTCGGGGAACAGGCGCTGCATCTTGATATGCGGCGTATTTCCGATGGTTTCGAGAATATTATTGGCAATCATTATCCTGCGCTCCTGGTTATTTTCTCATTCTTTCACCGGTTCCGGTTGCGGACTTTCCGGTGGGTCAAAAGTTCTGGCAGCACCCAGTTGGGGGAACAGACGGGACCATAGACCCGTAACCACTATAGCACCGGCTCCGCCGGCGACAATGGCGGCAATCGGTCCGACCAATACGGCAAGGCCACCGGACAATGCGTCACCCAGTTCGTTCGAGGCGCTGATCGTCATCTGGCTGACCGCGCCCACCCGTCCCCGCTTGGCATCCGGCGTATGTAACTGGATCAGCGAACCGCGGACATAGATGCCGAACATGTCGGCAGCACCGCAAACCGCAAGGCAAGACATGGACAGGTATAGATTTGTACTGAGCCCGAATCCGATCGTGCCGAGTCCGAACACGACCATCGCAATCAGCATGCTGTTGCCGACATTCTTGCTAAGCGGGGCAAAGGAGAAAATCACAGCGACGATCACGGCGCCCAGGGCCGGAGAGGCGGCAAGCAGCGACAGGCCGATTTCGCCCGCATGCAATATGTCCTTTGCAAAGACCGGGATCATCGCTGTCGCGCCAGCGAGAAACATCACCAGCAGATCAAGCGTAATCGCACCGAGCACGAGCTTGTTGGTCCAGACATAGGCCATGCCGTCGCCGACCTGTTGCAAAGGTCCCTTGGTTTTGTCCGCAGGGGGGCGCGGCACCGGGCCGATCAGGAAAATCGCCAGCGTTGCCAGCGTATAAAGGCCGGCGCAGACGAAATAGGGCAGGGCGGCGTCAACCTTGTACAGCGGGCCTGCCATGCCTGGTCCGGCTATCACCCCGACCTGCCAGGCGATGGTGGAGAGCGCAATGGCGCGTGGAATCGATGCTTTCGGGACCAGATTGGGCGCCAGCGAGCTGATCGCCGGTCCGAGAAAAGCGCGGCAAATACCAAGCATCACGGCGATGATATAGATGGTCCAGAGCGTGATGCCGCCGGTCGCTGTCAGCAGCCCGAGAGCAAGCGCAATCATTGCCTGGGCAGCGAGCACGATGCGGGCGATCCAGCGGCGATCCATATGGTCGGCGACCCATCCGACGAGCGGCGTCAGGATGAACAGCGGCACGAATTGCAGCAACCCGAGCAGACCCAATATCCCGGCCGAGGCGCTGACCCCCATATCCTCGCGGGCCAGATTATAGGCCTGCCAACCAAGGATCAGCATCATCGCATAAAGCGCGAACATCGATGCCAGTCGCGAGAACCACAGGTAGCGGTAATTCGCGATGGTAAAGGGATGTGGGGCGGGATTGATCACGGGATGTCTGCTAGCGATTGCCGGAAGTTGCCGCAATCAATTCGTGCGTCGGCGACATAATTTTGCGGATGGCGGTTGGTCGAATAAGACTGGCCAAGCCACGGGCGACTATGCAAGTCTGTCACCAATAGAAATATTCCCCGGGGAGATAGAAATGAAGATGCGCAATCTGATGCTGGCGGTATCGCTGGCTGCTTTGACGGTGACCGGCTGCAAGAAGATCGAGGACCAACCGGTCGCTGCGATGGAAATTGACCAGAGCGGTGCCTGGGGCGGCTATCTCTCGAGCTTTCTCGATGGCTATTTTCCGGTCAATCCGACCTTTGCCATCTATCAGGGCAAGCATGAATTTGACGGGCAGCTTCCTGACTGGAGTGCAGAGGGCCTGAAAAAGGCGGTTGATATCCGCAAGCAGGCGATAGCGGATGCGCAGGCGATTGATGCTGCCGATCTGAGTGAAGCGGAACGGTTCGAGCGCGACTATCTGGTCAGCGTGATGGAAGGCGAGCTTTTCTGGCTGGAGACCGCCGACTCGCCGCACAAGAATCCGGCTTATTATGTCGGTGCTCTGGATCCCAATGTCTATATTGCCCGGCCCTATGCCGACGTTAAAACGCGGATGAAGGCGTTTATCAAATATGCCAATGCTGTTCCGGCGGCAGCCGCGCAGATCAAGGAAAATCTGCAATTGCCGCTGCCGGAAACCTATCTCAAATATGGCCAGGCCGGCTTTGGCGGCTTTGCAGATTATTTCACCGGCGATGCCAAGGCGGCCTTTGCCGAGGTGAAGGATGCTGATCTCCAGCGACAATTTGATGTTGCTGCCGCTGCCGCTGCTGCGGCGATGAAGGATCTTTCCGGTCATATCGGCTCGGTTCCGGCGACCAAGGACGGCTATGCACTGGGTGCCGAGAAATTTGCCGCGATGGTGAGCAAGACCGAGGGAGTCAATGTCTCTCTCGATGAACTGGAAGCCATTGGTCAAGCGGATCTCAAGCGCAATCAGGCGGCTCTGGCCAAGGCTTGCGGTATATTTGCACCGGGGGCGAGCATCGTCGACTGTTTCGCAAAAATGGCAGCAAACAAGCCGGAAAAGGGGCCGGTGCAGGAAGCGCGCGACCAATTGCCGCCGCTGCGCCAGTTCATCATCGACAAGGATCTAGTGAGCATTCCCGGCACCGAAGTTGCCCAGGTCGAGGAATCGCCGCCCTATAACCGGCAGAATAGCGCCTATATCGATATCCCCGGCCCTTATGAAACAGGCCTGCCGAGCGTCTATTATATCTCGCCGCCAGACCCGTCGTGGGATGAAGCCACCCGTGCCGCCTATATTCCCGGCAAGATGGATCTGCTCGGGACATCGATCCACGAAGTATGGCCAGGTCATTTCCTCAATTTTCTCCACGCCAATCGGGCCAAATCGATCTTCGGAAAATTGTTCGTCGGCTATGCCTTTGCCGAGGGCTGGGCCCATTATACCGAAGAGATGATGGTGGAAGCCGGACTGCACGATGGCGATGCGGAAACCAGAATCGGCCAACTGTCCAACGCCCTGCTGCGCAACTGCCGCTATCTGTCGGCAATCGGCCTGCACGCGCGCGGGATGACGGTGGAGCAGAGCCTCGATATGTTCCAGAAGCAATGCTATCAGGATCTCGGCAACGCGACCCAGCAGGCGGCGCGCGGGACCTATGATCCGGCCTATCTCAATTACACGATGGGCAAGCTGATGATCCGCAAGCTGCGCGAAGACTGGACCAATGCCAATTTTGCCGAGCAGAAAGCGAGCGAAAATGGCGCGACCGCGGGCTGGAAGGAATTTCATGATGAGTTTCTCAGCTATGGTGGTCCGCCCATTCCGATGGTCCGCAAGGCGATGATGAAGGAAGCCGAAGCAAAAGCGGTTTTCTAGGACTGCTAATCCGGATCAGGCAGAAGGCGCTTTTCGCGCTGGAGGGCGAAACCATGGGCACCTGCCAGAGCCGGTGCCCGTGGCTGCCCGTTAACGCTCCCCCTTAACATATAGATAACCATCGTACCGCTGCGGGACGGCGGAAAAATCGACCGTTTCTAACCTCAAAACAATGGTAAATACTCCGTTAACTTATGGAGTATGAGCGATGGTTGAGAAAATAGCCTATCGGTTGAGCGCATCGGTTTTGCTGGTGGCGGCTTTGGCGATACTTGCGATGCTGGTGATGGGACTGACCCGCGCCGACGCAGGCGCATCTTCCGCGCTGTCGAAACCGGTTGCCAGTGAGACTGCAGCTCAGGAGTCCGTCGTTCAGAATGCATCCCTGCTCGAGCCAATGGGAGCGGAGCCGCTCGAAATTGCGGGAAAACTTCCCCTGAGCAACACGTTCGTGGTCAAGCGCATCCTCCAGATTGATGAGCCTTTCGTGCATGGCTATTATAAATGGGATGATGAAGGCGTGCCGGCCGGCGAGTTGGTCGTGACCGTCGATCTCAAGGCCGAGAGCATTTCCGTCTTCCGCGCCGGCTATGAAATCGGCGCGGCGGTGATCACTTTTGGCGATTCCGAAAAACCGACTCCGACCGGTGTCTTTCCGATCACCCAGAAAAGCAAGGACCATGTCTCCAACATCTATGGTTCGCCCATGCCCTATATGATGCGGCTGACCAATGACGGCGTCGCGATCCACGCCTCTGATGTCAAATGGGGCTGGGGCACGCGAGGCTGTATCGGTGTGCCACTGGAATTTGCTCGGCTGCTGTTCGAGCAAGCCGAGTTGGGCGACCGGGTGATCGTGACCGATGGCAAGATGATGAGTGTCGGCGACGCTATTTTGTAAGATTGGGCGCGACCGTCATAGCTCGACGGTTTTCAATATTCCTGGATCGCCGTTGGCATTGCACGCCTTACAATAGCCTTCTTGCCTTCCTATATAGTAGACACGCCCCTGTGGTTGCATGATCGCGATCCGCACTGGCAGTGCCTCTTCACGATCAGAAATAACTCTGATTGGCTTTCCTGAGGCAGGACATCATTCGCAGCACTATCGTTTGAATTTGTTCGCCGTAGCCGATCCGTTTGGTCGCCTCCTTGAGGTCGACCCGCTGATTGCCGCCCGAAAACCACCCTGGAAGGAAATATCATGGCCAAATCACAGAAGAAATCCAACCGCGAAGTCCGCAAGCCCAAGGCCGAGAAGAAAAAGACCAATGCGTCCAATCCATCGACTAAGTCGGGCGTTGTGCCGGGCCTTGACAATATCAAAAGCAATCGCGGGACTTAACCAAAAAAAGGAACGCAACGATGCGCGTAAAGGCAGAAACATGCCGCGAGCAGGAAGCGTTACAGCTTGCTCTCGCTGCCAATGATCCATTGGAAAGCCGGCGCAAGGTCGCTGCGGCTGCTGCGAAGGCATGGGGTCTCGAAGCGATCCAGGCAGAAAAGCGCGAAGCCGGTCATTTGAGCCCGCGCGACAAGCTGGACGCGGAAATCGCACGGGAATTTGCCGAGGAAGACGACAGCGACGCAGAGCAGGGCGGGGCCTAGGATGGAAGTTCGAGTGACGATCGCTTATGCGCTGATCGCGGTGAATGACGTCGCGCGTGCTCGCGGAATGTCCGAGCTGTAAAAGCAGACCGGTCTCTGCCGTTCGGCGCTGTATAAGGCGTAGGGGGCGAAGATTTTGGTGGTGGGATCAGGACGAGCATGTGCAACAGAGCCGCTTACCGGCATTGATCCGGTTTGCGGCTATCCCACTGTTAAAACCTTATCAGGCCCAATCCGGCTGGGCTGTCGTCAAGCGTCCCCGGGCAATGTCTGGATGTGGGTCAAGCCATCGTTCCAGATGAGAATATCGCCGGCACCGTTTTTGCCGCGTTCGATCAGCGGTCCATATAGTCCCGCGCCAAAAGCCTTTTCGCGCTTTTTGGAACTATAGCTGGCGATGTCGGATTGACTGAGACCCAAGGCGAAAGGGATCAGCCGTTCGATCTGGACAAAGGCGGCGGTCAGCGCCTGTTTTGCCAATTTTCCATCATCCGCACTCCAACTCGCCACATTTTCGTGATGCTCGTAGGAGCGTTTGTGCAACTGGACGATGCTGATCAGATTCTGTCGGAAGAAAATCTGGTAGGCAGGGTTCTTTTTGGTGCGTTTCTTCTCACCCTGACGGGCCAGGGAAACTTCCGCGATGATCCGGATGTGGGAAAAATCCGGTGACAGTTCATAGTGATAGTCTACCAGGCCGACCTGCGGTGCAGCATTGCTTTCAAACAGCGTGAATGGATTGTCCTGATCCTGATCTTTGGTGAAGATGATCTGATTGAGTTCAAACCAGTCCAGTTTAGCAAATGCTGCATTGGTATGGCTGACGGCCAGCGCACCGACATCCACATTTTCCAGTATCTTGCGCAAGGGCGAGACCGTGCCATCGGCGCGTTCGGCGAGCGATGCGGCGATAAGTTCACGCTTGTTATCCATTGCTCCAATGATCAGGGTATCGAGCAAGCCGCCGCCGGGAGGGCTTGCAACCCTTCCCGTATCAAAACTGGTACCGATCTGGCTTTGCTCAACCGATACCTGAACATCGCGACCGCCGACCGGGATACGGTCGTTGTCAGTGATATAATCAGATTGTCCGGTCGATTTCGACGCAGCCTGCGCGCCGGTCGTTGTCACGATAAGCGCGAGCATCAGCCCGATAATTGCCTTCAATTTTCCCTCCAAAATAATTTTGCTGACGGTGCATGAAGCAGATTGAGGTCATGGCACATCAGATGTCATCGGATCGAGCAGGCCGAAGCTGAGCGAGAGTGGCCACCGGTTCTCCCGGTGGCCACTCCATCCTGTTGCTGATGCGGTTGCGTCACTTGAATTTCTTGGCAAATTCCGTGAAGTTCTTTGCAAATGCCTCGCGCAGATCCTGTTCTGCCGCTTCGGTTTCATCCGTGGTTTTCGGCGGGAAATAGGAAAGGCCGTTGCCACCGCGCCCCTTCACCAACTTGGTTTCGGTTTTTCCGTTACGGAAATCCTTGAAGACAAAGCGGTTATTGAGCGAACGACCGTAAATTGCTTTCTTCGTGTAGAAATTCTGGGTTACGATAAGTTCGACATAGCAAGGCGCGTTGGAAGAGGTCAGCCGGGTTGTCGCTTTCGTTGTGATCTTGCGGTCGGCAATCGGTGTCTGGTAGATGATCTGCGACGGCTCCAGATTCAGTTCCTCGACCAGATCGAGCGATTTCAGCGCCTGGACCTGCAGGCGGGGGCCAAGGGCTTCTTTCAGATATTCCGCTTCGCTAATGTTGCGATCTTTGTTCGCCGCCGCATCTGCAACCGCGCCGACGATGCCGAATCCGCTCAATAGGCTCGTGGTCAGCGCCTGACCTTCCAGCGTCGGGAAAATATGCAGTTCGCAGCTTGGCTGAGGCGCTGCGTCCACGGCTGCTGTTTCCGGCACATTGTCCGTGGTGACTGTTTCTGCCGCGTCGTCCGGGGCATCGGTCTGCGCCATATTATCCACGGCAACGGCTTCCGTCACGCTGTCAGTCGCATCTGTTGCTTCGGAATCTATCGTCTGGGTTTCGGTTTCCGGTGCAGCCATATCTGCCGAAACGGCATCCTGCGCGAGTGTGGCGGAACCCAGAGAAACGGAAAGAACGGCTGCGATCGCAGCGATTGATGGTGATATTTTCATGACAACTCCCTGTTTTTAAATTTATTCAGACTCCGGCTGGGCCGGAAGCTGTTGATTGATTGATTTCTGATGTTCTTCGGTAGGCGAAAGTGATGGCGTAATTTCCACGTCATTGACCGATTTCCGTTGTGCAGCTTGTTCCGGATATTCGGGAACCGGCACCGGTGGAGGGGCGGCTCCGATGACGTAATCTATGTCTTCTCCGGTTCGGGCCCTTAATTCCCGACCCTTTGGAATGACTCCGGGTTTTCCCCTGATGAAGCCCGAGAATATTCCCACTGCGAACCATGTTGCAGCCACTGCGGTGTTTTTATTTCCGCCTTCCTCGCGATACCGACCGTCGAGAGCATAGATAGTCTCGCCGACTTCCACTTGCCTCAGCGCGATGCCCAATATGCCGGGTTTGCCAAAACCGCCTTTGCCGGATCGGAAGGTGACTTCGCCATATCCGGTGGCTCCCTGAGGGATGACGACGGTGTCCTGCTCAACAACGTCATGCAGGACGGTTACACCGAACCGGTCGCCGACAACGCTCTCCATCGTAGAGATTTCGTCATTCATCATCACCACGACCCGCGTGCCTTCGCGGAGCGTAGCGGTCTGGACTTCTTCGGCCGGCTGTATTTCGGGGGTGGGAACAGGCTCTTCCGTCAGGGTCGTTGCTGCCGGAGCCATCGGCGCTTCAACCGGTGCCGGCGACTGCGGCTCTTCGGCCGTCAACTCGTCAGACGCGGCTTCAACATGCATTTCCGGCATAGCGGGTTGCGCATTCACAACCCCGCTCGCCAGAACAGCGACGTAACTTGCACAGACTAATATTTGCATTGCCCCCGTTTTCGCCTGGCCGATTTTCTTCCGTGATTAACGAAAAATGGCCAAGACCATCGAGTCATAGAAAGCATTATTCAGCAATACAATCAGAGATTTGCGTTTATCTGAAATATCGAGGGCGGGTTACTGTGACTGTGGTCAAACTGTTGTTATAAAAATTTCTGCAGTCATGTCCCGGTCGTGCCTTGAGGCAGGCTGATGTTCCGAAATGCGGCTCAGGCCACCTCAACAAACGAGTCCAACACCCTTTTGTCGCCGCTCTTCTCGAAT
>TARA_R110000824_G_scaffold32788_9_pt1 | contig 15103 bp, 16 predicted proteins | sample TARA_R110000824 | Tara Oceans TARA_R110000824 (sample SAMEA4397747) | marine metagenome | biome: Polar Biome; feature: [MES] marine water layer (ENVO:01000295) within the mesopelagic zone...; material: water (ENVO:00002006), including particulate matter (ENVO:01000060) such as...... | reverse complement strand
CTCACCCCTTATGATCTGACCAAGGGTCGTATCACCTATCGTTTCAAATGACGAGCCATGGCTCGTCATCCCGGACGTGATCCGGGATCCAGAGTGAACGTAAAACTGCGCTTGCGATTTGACGCTCTGGATGCTGAAACAAGGTAGCTGTGCTGGTCTTCGGCTCAGCATGACGAAAGCGAACACATGAAACTGGTCCTTGCCTCCTCCAGCCCGCGCCGTCTGGACCTGCTTGGCCGTCTCGGCGTCACGCCGGACCGGATCATCTCTCCCGATATTGACGAGGCGCCGCATAAGGGCGAGTTGCCGCGCGACTATGTCTTGCGCATGGCACAGGAAAAAGCGGTGGCCGTCGAGCGCGAAGATCAGGAAATACTGGTCGCCGGTGATACCACTGTCGCGGTCGGTCGCCGGATATTGGGGCAGGCCAGTGATGCGGCGGAGCAGCGCAAATTTCTGGAACTGGTCAGCGGGCGGCGGCATCATGTGATGTCGGCGGTCTGCGTGATCGCAGCCGACGGCACGGCGCGGACCAAATTGTCTGACAGCATTGTGAAATTCAAGCGCTTCGAATCTCACGAGATCGAAGCCTATATCGCTAGGGGCGAAGGGCAGGGCAAAGCGGGCGGCTATGCAATACAGGGCACGGCGGAAGCGTTCGTCACCTGGATGTCGGGCAGTTACAGCGGGATCATGGGCCTGCCATTATATGAAACCCGCAATCTGCTGATCAGCGCGGGCTATCCCCTTGGCTGATTTCGCCAACGGCTGGCTTTACGAAGCCGGGATCGGCGAGAACCGCGCGTTGCGGCTGGAAAATGGCGAGCTATTACAGATACGCGTCGAACGGGCGGATGGAAGTGCGAGAGCAGGCGCGGTTATCGAAGCGCAATTCACCCGGCAATGGGTCAGTGGAAGGTCCGGGATTGTAACCTTGCCCGATGGGCAGGAAGCCTTGCTGCAGCCGCTTCCCAAAGACCTGACCGAAGGATCGATGGTTCGAGTGGAGATTGTCCGGGCGGCGATGATCGAACGCGGCGGGCAGGCCAAACGGGCCAAGGCGCGGCCAGCCGAATTGGACAGTGATTTGTGCAACGGCCCCGATTTGCTGGCGGAGATCAATGCGAGCGGACTGCCGGTCAAACAGGTCCACGCCCATGATGCAGATATCTTGGCCGAGCATGACTGGCACGAAGCCGTCGAGCAGGCGGAAAGCGGACGGATTGATTTTGAGGGCGGGAGCCTTTTGGTCTCGCTGACCCCGGCGATGACATTGATCGATGTCGATGGTCCGCTGGCGCCATTTGAACTGGCGAAAAGGGCAGCGAAAGAAATCGCGCTGGCTCTGTACCGGTTCGATATTGGCGGCAATATCGGCGTCGATTTTCCGACGCTGGAAGCCAAGGCAGAGCGCGCTACGGTTACCTCCATCTTCGATGAGCATATGGCCGCCAATTGTGAACGCACTGCGATCAACGGTTTTGGTTTCATGCAGATTGTCAGCCGCAAGCTCCGGCCATCGGTGTTGGAAATCATGCAGGCCAACCGCTCGGTCAATGCTGCGCTGAAACTGCTGCGGCAAGCGGAGCGAGATCGCGGCACTGGGGCGATGCGGCTGGAAGTGCATCCGGCTGTGGCGAACAAGCTGAAACCCTCGCTGCTGGAGGAACTGGCAAAACGGACGGGGTGTTCGGTGTCCATTGAACCGCATGGCGAAATTTCCATCGATGGCGGTTCTATAGGATAAGTCTCGCCTCTTAAGGGAAAGGATAGCAACACTTGCATTTCCGCTGTCTCGTCTGCAAAGCCTGCGCATGACCGATATCATCCTTTACGACTATTGGCGCAGTTCGGCGAGCTATCGCGTGCGCATCGCGCTCAATCTCAAGGGCGTTTCTTACGCTTCGATCAACACCAGCCTGCTGGATGGAGACCAAAAGGCGCCCGACTATGTCGCGCGCAATCCGCAGGGCTTCGTGCCGATGCTGTCGATCGACGGGCATGATCTTGCCCAGTCGCTAGCGATTATCGACTATCTCGATGCCAAATATGACGACCCGCCGATGGTCTCCAGCGATCCGGCAGAGCGGGCAAAAGCGCTCGCCCAGGCACTGGTTATCGCGGCCGATATTCACCCGGTAAACAATCTGCGGATATTGAAATATCTCAAGAATGAACTGGGGCACGATCAGCAAACTATCGACATTTGGAACCGCCACTGGATCGGGGAGGGCTTTGCCGCTCTTGAGACGATGGCGCCGGAAGCCGGCCTGTTCGGCGGGGAGCAACCCAATTTGGTGGATGTCTGCCTCGTGCCGCAGATGTACAACGGCCGCCGATTTGACACGGATATGAGGGCGTTCCCCAAGCTTGTGCGGATTGATGCCGCTTGCAATGAACTTGAGGCTTTTCAGAAGGCCGCCCCCGAAGCCGTGAAGGAGCAGTGACATGACAATCGAAGGTGGATGCTATTGCGGCGCAGTGCGCTACAAGGCCGAAGGCGAACCGATGCTGAAGGCGGAATGTTTCTGCCGCGAATGCCAATATACGACCGGTGGCAACAGTTTGCTGCTGATGGCGATGCCGGCCGACGGTTTCGAAATTACCAAAGGGGCCGTGAAGGGCTTCAAACGTGCCGATCTTGAAAAGGGCGTGACCCGGGAATTTTGTGCGGATTGCGGTACCCATTTGGCCACTCGCGCGCCGGGCTTTGAAGTGGCTGTAATCGTAAAGGTCGGGACACTCGATGATCCGAGCGTTTTCGGTAAAGCGGACAGCGCCAATTTCGCATGCGATGCGCAGGATTATCACCGGCTACCAGACGATATGCCGGTCCATCAGAAGTGGATGCACGACTAAGTCATGAAAAAATCAGTTTTAGCCTACCCGCTATTGGCATCGATGGCGTTGGTGTCTGTTCCTGCCTGGGGGCAAGAGCAAGCTGGCAATGATGACAATCAGGTTGTCATCGCCGATTGGCGGTTACCGGAGATCATTGTATCCGGATTGCCGGTCACGCGCGGCGACAATGTCTATAACGCCGTCGAAATTGCGATGGATGATTCACAGACCGTCGAGAATAGCTTGCGCGATGTCCCCGGTCTTCAACAATTTCGCAGATCTGACGCTCGTTCCGCTAACCCGACCAGCCAAGGTGTAACGCTGCGCGGACTGGGTGGCAATGCCTCGTCCCGCGCCCTGCTGGTCCTTGACGGTGTCCCTCAGGCCGATCCTTTTGGTGGATGGGTCGCCTGGCCCGGCTATGACGCGCTTGCCCTCGCGAGCGCCAGAATAACCCGAGGGGGTGGCAGCGTTACCGACGGGCAGGGTGCGATTTCCGGGACGATCGAATTGTTCAGCGACAATGTCGGCGACCTGATCGAACTGGGTGCCGCTTATGGCAGCCGCAACAGTGTCGACGCCGATCTGCTGTTCGGCCGCGAACTGGGGCAGGGGCAGCTGACCATTTCCGCCAATTATGCGCGCGGCGACGGCTTCATTCCGATCATTGAAGGTCAGCGCGGTTCGGTCGATCGTCCGGCGGAATATGAGCAGGCCGGACTCGCCGTCCGTTTTGTCGCGCCGCTAACCGACAATGTTGAACTGCAGAGCAATGTCCGCGCCTTTACCGATGACCGTGAGCGCGGCTTTGCCTTTAGCGAAAATCACAATGACGGAGCGGATGCCAGCATCCGGCTGGTCGACCGCACTTCCGACTGGCAATGGTCGGCCCTGGCTTATGTGCAGATCCGCAATTTCGATGTCAGCTTTGGCGGTGTTGCAGACGATCGCAATTCGGTCAGCCGAGTCTTCGAACAGTTTAACGTGCCTTCTACCGGTTTAGGCGCCCGCTTCGAGGTTCGCCCTCCGGTTGGCGACGACGTCGAACTGCGCATCGGCAGCGACTGGCGTCGTACCGAAGGGGTCACCAACGAGAATTTCTTCTTCGCCGACAATGATACACCTCGTCGTAGCCGCAGGGCGGGGGGCAGCACCACGACCTATGGCGGTTTTGTCGAAGCCAGTGTGCAGGCCAGCGATGCGCTGCTATTGACCGGAGGCGGGCGGGTTGACTTCTGGTCGATGGATGACGGTTTTCGTAAAGAGATCGAGCTGATAAATCCTTTTCCGGGGTCTGTTCGAACGGACGAGCAATTCATCGATCGCAGCGGCAGTGAATTTACAGGACGCGGCGGTTTTGTTTTTGATGTCAGCGATGCACTTACCCTGCGCGGCGCAGCCTATCTCGGCTGGCGCTTGCCGACCCTGAACGAATTGTTCCGGCCTTTCCGGGTCGGTTCCGATGCGACGGCGGCCAATGAACTGCTGGAGCCTGAGCGGGTCAAGGGAGCCGAACTGGGACTGGACTGGGAGAGCGGCGTTGCGAAATTTGGCATCACTGCTTTTTACAACCAGCTGGATAATGCAGTCGCCAATGTCACGCTCGACAATGGTCCCGGCGTCTTTCCCGGCGTCGGCTTTGTCGCGGCAGACGGTACCTACAGCCAGCGCCAGAATCTCGAAGCGATCAAATCGAGGGGCATTGAAATCGACGCCGAGTTCGACCTCGCCGAACTGACCGAAGGCCTGACTTTTCGTGCTGCCTATTCCTATGTCGATGCAAAGGTCGATGGTACGGGGGATGCCGCTGGGATTGACGGTTTGCGACCGGCTCAGGTCCCCCGGCACAACGCGTCCGGATCCATTCGCTGGGAAAGCGACAATGGCACGGGTGCCAGCCTGTCTGCCCGCTACATCGGGCAGCAGTATGAGGATGACGTGAATATCCTCAGCCTCGCAGACGCGTTCACGATCGATGGCCGGATGGCGCTTGCCGTCACTGATCGTCTGCTGGTCGAAACCCGGGTTGAAAATCTTCTGGACGCCCGCGTAGACGCAGCAGTTGGTAGCAATGGAATAATAGAACGCGCCTTCCCCCGGACATTTTGGGTTGGACTTCGCGCCAAAATTGAATAAATATTACTTATGACCTTTAAACTTGATGATTATCTGCCTTACCAGCTTTCGACGACGTCCAACGTCGTCAGCGACGTGATAGCGGGCGAGTATAAGAGCCTTTTTGGCCTTAAAATACCGGAATGGCGGGTGATGTCGGTGCTGGGCACGCGCGGTGCCTCGACCCAGCGGCATCTGGTGGAGGCGACGTTGATGGACAAGGTGACCGTCAATCGTGCAGTGAAAAATCTCGTTGATCGCGCTTTGCTCGACCGCAGTCCCAATAGTGCCGATGGCCGATCCCACCATCTCTTGCTGAGTGCAACAGGGCGCGATCTGTACGACAAGATCATGCCCGCCGCACTGGCTATGGAAAAGAAAATCATGGCCGTGCTCAGCGCGGATGAAAAAATCGAATTGTCCGCGATGCTGGTGAAGATAAAAAAATCGGCTGACACGATCGCGGCGGAATGAAAAAGAGCGGCATGTGACTGCCGCTCTCTTGCTGTTCCTATTTTAATTGCTGCTATAACATTGCATCGGAGATCGAGCAGGCCGCAGGGCCGAGGATCACGATGAACAAGGTCGGCAAAATGAACAGGATCAGCGGAATCGTCATGATAGCTGGCAAACGCGCGGCTTTTTCTTCGGCGCGCATCATCCGGTCGTTACGGAATTCTGCCGAGAGGACACGCAGCGAGGAGGCGAGCGGCGTACCATATTTCTCTGTCTGGATCATCGTTGTCACCACGCCTTTGACATGGTCGAGAGCGACCCGGTAAGCGAGATTTTCAAAAGCCTGCCGCCGCTCGGTCAGAAAGCCCAGTTCGATGGATGTCAGCGAAAATTCATCAGCCAGTTCCGGATAAGCGCTGCCGAGTTCTTTAGAAACCCGGGCAAAGGCGGTGTCGACGGTCAGTCCGGCTTCCGCACAGATGACAAGTAGATCGATGGCATCGGGAAGACCCTTTCGGATCAGATCGGTGCGTTTGGAAATCAGGTTATTGAGGTAAATATCAGCCCCTTTATAGCCCAGGATAGCCGCACCTGCGAACACCCCGAAACGCTTGATATCCGACCAGTCCGCGAGATAGTCGAAGCCGTAGATCAAAAGCGCTGCGCCACCACCCAGAACGATCGGCAATACGAGCCGACTGAAAATGATGAGAAAGGCGAGGTCCTTTGAACGGATACCGGCCTGTGCCAGCTTCTGCTGGGCTTCCTTGACCTGGGTATCTTGCAGCACCTGCATCGACGACAGCGCGTTGCGCATGCGGTCGGTCGTGTCGTTCTGCTGTACCAGCTTTGCACGCTTCTTGGTGGTTGAAGCGGTGATACCGGCCTTTAGCTGTTCCCGGCGGGCGTTCAGTGACTTGACCCGTTTTGCCATGGGGTCGCGAACCGTTACAGCCGCGTATATTGCAAAGAAGACTGCCGATGCCGCAACGGCAGCCAGGATTGTAGCCACCCACAGCACGTCTACGCCCATTAATGTTGGTCCGCCGCCGCTTGTCATTTGCCTTGCACCTTCATCTTAAATTTCGAAATTGACCATTTTGGCCATGATGAACACGCCAATGCTCATCCAGCACAGGCCGCCCATACCAGCGATGATCAGGCGCTCTTCGTAGAAAAACCCAGCCAGATATGTTGGGTTCACGGAGTAAACCAGTGCAAACACAATGAACGGCAATGACCCCACGATATAGGCTGAAGCTTTGGATTCTGAAGACATCGCCTTGATCTTGAGTTTCATCTGGCCACGTTTGCGAAGCACGTCGGCAAGGTTGGACAGCGTTTCTGCCAGATTGCCGCCGGTTTCACGCTGAATCGCCAAAGTGATACAGAAGAATTTGAATTCCGGCGTGTCCATGCGCTTTGCGCTTTCTTGCAGCGCATCTTCCATGGTTTGGCCGATTTTGATCCGGTCCACGACCTTCTGAAATTCCTCGCCAACCGGTCCGCCAATTTCCTTTGCAACCACGCCAATTGTTTCCGTCACTGGCAGGCCTGACCGCAGACCGCGCACCAGCAACTCGATGGCATCGGGAAAAGAAGCGGTAAATTTGGCAACCCGTCTGTTGATCAGAAAACCGACGATAAAATGCGGCAGTCCGGCACCCACGAAAAGCCCGACAGCCAGGCAGAGCAAGATTGGCGCGCCCTTGAGCATCAGCAACCCGAAGAGGAGTGTGAACAAGCCGCCCGCTGCATAGAAAAAATAGGCAAGGGGCCAGCGCTTGCCGGTTTTCTCCATCCGGATCGCCAGAATTTCCATTTTGGTCATGGTATCGCCCTTGGGGCGAGTAGTCTTGCGCCGCGCCGATAGCGCTTTTTTCATTTGTGCTTCAACCCGCACATCGGCGCTGTCGGAATGGCGATATTTGACCTTGTCCAACCGCCGGGCACTTGATCTGGAGACCGATGGGCCGGACAATGCAAAGATGAGCAGCAGCAAAACCGCTAGAACGCCAGCACCCAATATTGCTATTTGCATCATACCCATAGTCTAATTCCTTTAAAGCTGAAGAAAATCTGGACCTGCTTCAGACTTTAGGAGCACCCTCGCTGACTTTTTTCGACGGCAAGAGCGACTTGAAATCGCCAAACTTGCCCATGAAAGATTTCTTTTCACCTGCCTTGTCTGGGTCTTCCCCACCACTTACCGATCCGAGCACGAGGTTCGTCAATTCGATGATTTTCGCCGAGGCTTTGCTGGACTTGCCGGCTTCCACCAGCGCCTGACCCAATTTGGCCGATTGTGCAGCGGTTCTGGGATCATAAGGGATCATGATGTCGATCTTGCGCTCGATCGAGCTCTCGAAGTCCTGACGGCCAATTTCCAGATTGCTGGTCTGGACCTTGTTGGCAACGACATAGACCTTGCTTTGTGCAGCATGGGATTTCAGCCAGGACAGCAATCTTATGCAGTCCCGCGCCGAAGCCAATGTCAATTCTGTCACAATGATGGTCGCGTTCACATCGCCCAGAAGGTGGGGATAGTTGATCAGCATGTCGCGAGGCAAATCGATCACCGTACAATCGAAGGCAGCACGAAACTCTTCCTGCAGCTGGAAGAATGCGGTGCCATCCGTCATCATCGGCGAATTGATCGGTGCTTCGGCAGAAAGCAGCGACAGTTTGTCATTGGCCTTGATCATGGCGCGTTCAATGAACAGGCCATCGATCCGGCTGGGATTGTCGATCGCATCGGTAAGGCCGCGACCGGGCTCCAGATCCAGCGAAAGAGCGCCGGTGCCGAAATGGACATCCAGATCAAGCAGAGCAGTCAGACGATCCCTGTCATTGCTGAGCAACCATGCCAGCGAAGTGGCGATAGTGGATGCTCCGACGCCGCCGCGTGTCCCGATTACCGCGGTCGAAATATGTGGTTTTTCGGCTTGCGAGTCATCGCTTTTTGGGGCGTTGATAACCGCCTGCGCCTGCGACAAAACGTCGCGCAACTGTTCTGGACTAAACGGTTTTAGAAGATAATCCTGCAGGCCGCTAACGATCAGATCGCGATAAAGACGTACGTCGTTTACCTGACCCATGGCCACCACAACGGTGCCCGGTTCGCAGACCTCAGCCAGCGAATTGATATCGTTCAATGGGTCACCTGATTCCGAAAGGTCTACCAGCAGAATATTGGGACTGGCGGAAACGGAAAGGGTCTGAACGGCGTTGCGCAGTCCGCCCTTGTTACATTTGTCGACTGACCAGCCCATTTCTTCAGCAACCGGACGGAGCATGTCCAGCGTATCATCATCGCAAACAAATGCGGCAAACGGATCACGTCCATTGACCGAGCCGGGTTTCCAGGGAGCGTTCATTATTGTCCTCCAACTTTCTTGTCACGATAAGCACGAATGGCCTTGGAGGCCTGCGCCTGGTCTTCACCATCCGCGTTTTGACCACGGACGAGATCTTCCGGATCGGCAATCATGGCGGCCAGGGTGCTGTTCGTTCCGCAACCATAATTTTCACTGGTGCGTGCTTGAAAGTTGGTGTGGCTGCGGTAGCTGTAATCAGGGCATCCTGGTACAGATGCATCGGTTCGGGTTACAACAACCCGGATCAGACCAACTGGCACATTGCCTTCGGTAACCGGTGCCGTTTCACTGACCAGCAAGCCATAGCCAGCCACAATATTTTCGACTGCGGTCTTTGCCAGGCTGCTCGCGGAGTAGCTGGGGTCATCGATAGAAACGCGATCACCATAGCCGAGCTCCAGAGCATCAAGCCAGCCAGAGAGGCGGTTCTGTTCGGATGCGGACAACCCGCCGTTGCCGGCGCTGAGATCCAGCACGAAGTTCGCTTTGGAAACTACCGGCTGGCGTTCGCTATAGACGCTGCGGTTTGCGGTTGTGCTGCCACAAGCGGTAACCGAGAGCCCGAGAGCGGTGATAAGTGCCATTGAAACGATGCGCATGATCTATTCTCCTGATCCAGCTTATTTGTCGAAACTGAAACCGGGAGCGGTGCCGCCGGATTTCTTGGATTTTTTGGCCGATTGGACCGGAGCCGGAGTTTCCAGGCTGCCAAAGCTCTGGCTTTCCGGTGTCGCCGGAGCGACGCTCGGCTTGGGTCGATCGCCACCGGAACCGCTATGGTTGCGATTCATCAGGAAGCGTTCCGCGTCATTGGCCGCCTTGAAGCCGTCGGTCGGCAGCACGATCTCGCTGTCGTTCACGGGTTTCACCAGATAAGGCGTTACCACGATCATCAGCTCGGTTTCGTTGCGACGATAGCCGTCGGACTTGAACAAGGAGCCGAGGATTGGAACATCAGCCAGGCCCGGCGTCTTGTCGATTGCCGAGTTATAGTTATTTTGCATCAGACCGGCGATCATGAAGCTTTCGCCTGAACCCAGTTCGACGGTGGTCTCCGCTCGACGGGTCGTTACAGCCGGAATACTGAAACCATTGAGGACAACCGCCCCGTTGGTGGTTATTTCCGATACTTCCGGTGCGACGCGGATCGAAATCCGGCCGTTGGAGAGCACGGTTGGCGTGTAAGACAGGCTGACCCCGTAATTTTTGTACTGAACGGAAACTTCACCCAGTCCGGTCGAGATCGGAATGGGGAATTCGCCGCCGGCCAGGAAGGTGGCGGTTTCTCCCGAAATAGCCGTGAGGTTTGGTGATGCCAGAGTGCTCACCAGACCGACCCGCTCTGACACGTCAAAGGCGGTTGCAATATCAAGTCCGAACAGACGGCCAGCGGCCTGTATGGTGTTGAGATCGGAACCCGTCTTGTAGTTGAACGCAGTGCCGCCGGAAGTCACGAACTGGCCGGTTGCCGTGTTGAACGGAAGAGAGACCGATCCAGCTGGCAAGCCAAACAACTGTGAAGCGTCCAGACTGGGGAAGGAAGATGTGTCAATATCGGTGATCGTTCCGAATGATCGTCCGCGAGAGACACCAAATTGGAACCCACCGGTGGTGTCCCGGGTCAGCAGATTGCCGTTAATTTCTTTCGCCAGCGATCGGCTGACTTCGGCAAAGCGGACCTTCAGATTGACCTGCATGGGCGTTGCCGTTTTCAGACGGCTAACCACACGTGTCGTATCGCCGACAAAAGCCTGGACCAGATTTTCTGCTTCCTCGGCATCATCCGGATTAGCGATCGTGCCGGTCAGCAGGACAAAATTATTGGTCGTGCTAACCGCGATATTCGCTTCCGGCATGGCCAGGCTCAGCATTTGGTCAATCGACGAAATTTCAGCGCCGACTGAGACTTCCGCCGAGTAGACGACCTTGCCGGAGGCGCTGGTGGCGTAAAAGCTGGTCTGACCGCCTTTTTTGCCGAAAATATAGATTTGACGCGGTGACCGCACCTGAACATCGGCAATGCTATTTTCAGCAATGAAAATATCTTCAATCGATGTCGGCAGCGTGATCAGCTTGCCCCGGCCAACCGCGATCGAAATGCGGCTATCAGGCTGGGATATGTTGACCGTCTGGGCGTTCAGCGGCGTCGCGTTATTGGCAGCCAGAGCCAGGGCGAGAGCGGCAGCGACGGCGACGCCCATTGCCTTTTTCGCCGAACGGCTATGCTGTGCATATTCTACGGCCATTATTTGTCTCCAAATTCGATTTCATTGACCGTATTGCCACGTGCGACGCGGACGACCGGACCTTTGGGTTTTTCCTTTTCGGCCAGCGGCGGTGGCGAGCGCGTTTCAAAACGCGACACGTCGCCTCCGGTCGAGAAGGTTGATTTTGTGCTGCTGGGGCGCGCAGCCAGCGAACGGATCATGTCGGCTTCAACCACCGGATCATCCGTTTTTGGGAGTTTGATTGCGCCTGAGGCAATGGCTTCTTCCAGTTCCGCAGCGCTGTCTGCCAGCGAACGGAGGGAGAGGCTCAATGTACCGAGAGTCTGGGCAACGGAGATTTGCTCGGCAATTTTGGGAGTCGCTTCCAAAGTGACAAGCTTTGCTGTTTCCGCATATTGCTGCCCCTCTTCATTTTTAGACGCCGTAACCCGGTTATCGGTCGCCAGCACCCGCAAATTGCGGATCACGGTTTCTGAAACCTTGAGTTCGGGGCCTTCGCCCTTCACTGACTGGGTTAGCATCAAATCCACTCGGTCACCGGGGAATACGAAACCGGCGACACCGGTCAGACCCGAAACAGGAATGGTTACAGCACGCATGCCGGGGCCGAGAGCAGCAGCAAGGAAGCCGCGATCACCCGGCGCCACAAGCGAGCCTTTGGTCATCGGTTGGCCAGCAGTGATAGGATTGCGCACCACGGTGCCGAAAAGCAAAGCAATGTCGGTGCCTTCCTTCATGAAGTAAACGTCTTCGATCAGATTTTTCGGCCATGGTTGAAACCGGAAACTGTCGGGCGTGATAATGGTGCCGACCGGAAGTGCACGAGTGGCAACGAGGATTTCCTCGCCGAGCACTTCGGCTTTCTTCGCTTCCACTTGTGGCGCGGAGGCACCATCAAACATGTTCTTCGCCAGCAGCGCCGTGACGGCGGCTACGATTAACGCGCCAATCAGCAAAATGATCTTCTTCTTGTCCATGACGTCTCACGCCTCCTGAATGCCTCCGCCCAAATGGTTACAGGGGCGGTCATTTCCTCTTTCGAGTAAAATGGTTAAAATATCGTTTGTGAACTTTGCCCCGTGATGCCCCAGATGGTCCAAAGCCCCGACAGGGAGATGGCAACACCATATGGAACCTTTATTGGACCCTCGGTCTTTTGGATTTTCTTGCCGATCATCATTAACAGGGTCAGTACGCCGCCAGCGATCGACATGATCACGAGCAATTCGAGAAATGTCAGCCAGTGCATCCACAAAGAGAGGGCTGTCAGCAGCTTGACGTCGCCACCGCCCATCGCGCCGATTGCGAACATGCCGGTGAATATGGTAAATATGACAGCAGCCAGCCCGATTTGACCGATCATGTCCGGCCAGAAGCTCATGCCACTGAAAATCCAGAATATCGGCGCGCCGAGGGCAATGCCCAGATTGAGCCAGTTCGAGATATGGCGGCTTTTGAGGTCGGTAATCGCAGCGACAATCAGTGCAATTGCCAATCCGCCCCAGAGCAAGTAGATGAAGGTTTCGCTATCCATAGACAGACCGTCTAGTTAATTTGCCTTACCAAATAGTAACCACGAATTCCGGAGCGATTTTGTCAGCTGACAATATGACAACGATAAAGCGTGATATGACAGACTTGAAAGAAGAGCGCTTTGATCGCCGGTCGGTGCCGAAAGATGTGGTGGAAGAGTCGTGGACCGGACCGGATGGCTGGGAATTCCGGAAACTTGATTGGCGGCAGGACAAGCCACGAGGGTCGATCCTGTTCATGACCGGTCGGGCCGATTTCTACGAAAAATATCTGGAAACATTTCACGATTTCCACGCACAGGGCTGGAATGTAACCTCTGTCGACTGGCGCGGGCAGGGAGGATCGGGGCGGTGCGGGCCGCATCCCTACGTCGGTCATATCGATGATTTTGCGACCTGGGTCGGTGACTTGGTGGCGATATTTGAGGACTGGCGTGCCAGTCACCCCGGGCCGCATGTCGTTCTGGGTCACAGCATGGGCGGACATCTGGTGCTCAGGGCGATGACCGAGCAACGCATTCATCCCGACGCCGCCATATTGAGCGCGCCGATGCTCGCGCCTGCTGGCGGTGGCATGCCCGAATGGGCAGCACAATTGGCTGCCAAGATCATGTGCATCATCGGCCGCGGCAAACGGCGGGCCTGGAAACCGATCGAAAATCCCCTGGAACCTTATGTGCCCCGGCAGGGATTGCTGACCCATGATGCTGATCGCTATTCGGATGAATTTTTCTGGTTCCGCGAGCGCCCGTTCGTGCGACTGGGACCAGCGAGCTGGCGCTGGGTCGAACGCGCTTATTCCTCGACCCGGTCATTGCGAAACCGTCAGAGGTTGATGCGGATGAAGATACCGATCTTGGTGCTGGCAACTTCGACCGATGAACTCGTTGACCATCCGACCATCGAGCGTGCCGTGAATCTGATGCCGAACGCCGAGATGAAGCTTTTTGGTGCGGAATGCGCGCATGAAATTTTTCGTGAAGTTGATGATGTGCGCGAAGACGCACTCAACGCTTGTTTTTCCTTTCTCGACCGGGTGGCACCCAAAAAATGAAACAGTTTGACGTCGTTATAATCGGAGCCGGTATCGCCGGCGCCAGTATCGCCTCTGAAATTGGCGCGGATCGTTCGGTGCTGTTGCTCGAGGCCGAAGACCATCCCGGCTATCATTCAACTGGTCGGTCGGCTGCTTTCTGGACGGAAAGCTATGGCGGGCCGCTGGTGCAGCCCCTGACCTCAGCGTCGAAAGCATTTCTGGACAATCCGCCAGCGGAATTTTCGCCAACCGGCTTCCTTCGCCCGCGTGGCGCGATCAATATTGCCCGCGAAGATGAGCAGCATCTGGCCGACCAGTTCCTGACCGATTTTGCCGATTGCGGCCTGGCCATGGATCGCTGGTCATGGGAGCAAGCGGTTGCCCAGGTTCCCGATTTGAAACCGGCGTGGAAGCATGTAATTCATGAACCGGATTGCCGTGACATCGATGTTGCGGGTCTTCATGCCGCCTATCTTAAAGACGCCCGGCGCAAAGCTGTGGAGCTGATATGCCGGGCACCGGTCTCCCAGATCCGGAAAAATAGCGGAGCGTGGGAGTTGGTCGCCGGAGATGCAACCTATCGCGCGACCGTATTGGTCAACGCGGCTGGTGCCTGGGCGGATGGCATCGCCCGGATGGCTGGCGTAAAGCCGGTCGGCATCCAGCCCTTGATTCGAAATATGGTACAGATCGAGACCGATCCGCCGTCTACGCAGGATATGCCGCTGGTAGTAGGGCTGGATGGCAGTTTTTACTTCAAACCCGAAGCCGGTGGTTGTTATTGGCTCAGCCCGCATGATGAAATCCCGACCGAAGCTGGTGATGTCGCACCCGATGAACTGAGCGTCGCCATCGCTATCGACCGGTTTGAAAAAGTGATGGATGTACAGGTGAAGCGGGTCAGCCGAAAATGGGCGGGATTGCGCAGCTTCGCGCCGGACCGGCTGCCGGTGATCGGATTCGATTCCGCACATGAGGATTTTTTCTGGTTCGCAGGTCAGGGTGGTTTCGGGATCCAGACGGCGCCGGCTGCCGCGAAACTGGCCCGCTCCGTGTTGCTCGGGCAGGCACCAGATGAAAGTCTGCACGCTGTTGATATCAACCGTTATGCGGCATCGCGTTTTCGTTAGGAAACATGGTTTTACAACTGGATCGTTGCACTAGCGCTCTGATGGCCTATTATTCCTGATATTCAACAGAAGGAGAGCATCGAAATGGCGCATAAATTTGAGATTTGGAAAGACAAGAAGGGCGAATTCCGGGTTCGCTTCAAATATAATAGCGAAATCATTTTTGCGACCGAAGGCTATTCCAGCAAGGCCAGCGCCAAAAATGCGATCAGTTCGATCCAGAAAAACGGACCGAATGCCGAGATTGAAGACAATAGCTAGAAACTGTGCCGAAGGGCGGCGGCGTTCATAGCAGCGTCGCTCGCCAGTTGGTCTGCGCGTTCATTATCAGCGTCGCCCGCGTGGCCCTTGACCCAGTGCCATTCGATCTGATGCGGCTCGACAGCCT
>TARA_R110000824_G_scaffold269318_2_pt1 | contig 15117 bp, 13 predicted proteins | sample TARA_R110000824 | Tara Oceans TARA_R110000824 (sample SAMEA4397747) | marine metagenome | biome: Polar Biome; feature: [MES] marine water layer (ENVO:01000295) within the mesopelagic zone...; material: water (ENVO:00002006), including particulate matter (ENVO:01000060) such... | reverse complement strand
TGTTGATGTCATCGGTAACGGTCGAGGTTCCAATCCCTATTCCGCCTGAACCATCAACGAACAACTCTGCATTGTTGGCCGAAGACTCGACACGGAAGTCTCTGTCGTCTCCATCTTGATTGATGACGACTTCAGCAGAACCAATCCTTAGGTATTCAACAGTCGTTATCGAGGCGTCATTCGTATCAGTCAGTCCGACGAAAGTGAACCCCCCCGTGCCGCCGTCAGACGAACCAACCAACATAGCGGCTCCACCCGTGATAGTGTCTTGTTTAGCATAAACACCAGCACTATTAATATAAAGATTGTTTCCAAAAGAAACGGGGCGGTTTTGACCGTCAATATTTGATGATAATTTGGGCCAGGAAATCTCAACAGATCCCCGATTACTACCGACATTACTTCGAAGTCTTGTTGCGTCTCCAGCACCAAACGCAATATTTCCGGAATCATCAATTGTCACACTACTGTCTTGAAGCAATCTTCCGGTTGTCCCGTCATATCTTACAACCGCATTGTCCGTCGCAGACGCTGGACCCACAACATTTCCAACGGAAACATTATCTACAGTAAGTTCTGTAAAGTTTCCGCTATTTGGAACATCATTCGATCTACCAGGACCAAGTAGTAAAACCCTACCTTGAGATGCGTCAGACCTTAATACTCTTCCCATATTTTGTACAAGATCACTAACTCCAGTGGGGCGAGTATTTGTTAATCCTCCAGTGGGGGCGACATATATTGTTTCACCTACAGAAAAAGAAGACGTATCAAAACCAGTTGCTAAACCAAAGATATGAACATTGCCTTCAGTATCATTTGATAAATTTGATTCTAAAAGACCAATGGCTGGCATTTTTGATGAATTATTACCAATCGCTGGTGATATTAAGGCTTTTCCATTACTAGAAAAGTAACCACTTACATATACAGGTGTGCCAGCATTTATTTGAGAACCTGTAGTATTTTTACATTCTAAAACTATTGGACCATCTAAATCAGCAAAAACTTTTTCAGCCGTTAAGTTATCATTTATAGTGATGGCGTTACTAGTGGTCGCCCCATTATCAGTAACCGTTTGCAAAGTACCAGTTTCTGAATAAGATGTTAGATATCCGGCATCATTAGTTAATTGACTTACATTGTCTCCGGATGCTAGTCCCGCCGTCGTCTGAACACTAGAATCAGAGAATATAACCCCAGAAGCAGTTATGACAATCTGATCATTCAAATTCCGGTATACTGATTTCTCAGCCGGATATGTCAGAAATACAATATGCGTAGTAGCAGATAAAGTAATAGCACTATCCGCATTACTACTAGCCAAGATGGTATCACGAGAGAGAGTATCAGGAGCCGCATCCGTAACCGTTCCTAAACCCACTTCCCAACCTACACCGTCGCCATCTGTAATTGCGTAGTAACAGGTATTACCGTTTCCGACAGCGGACACGAATCCTTCAAATCCAGCAACGGCACCGTCTAAATCCAAGGTGCCAGTCCCTGCCGTCGAAGACGTTTCTTTTACTCTATCTTTTAATATTAAAGCCATTATAAGGCGACCTCAAAAGCTGTATCTATTTCTGTCATGAATTCTGTAGACTGATCTAAATTCATATTAAAAATACTATCATATTCTAAATAACTATCGATATTGTTTATACTATGAACGTTTAAACTAAAGGATTGTGCGGTTACTAGATTTAAATCGAATTCACATAGAGACTTTTGTTCTAGTAAAGAATATAGGCCAGTAGAAAGTTTCGACAATGAGAACGTCTGCTGTCTACTGATATTGCTATCAAACAATACAAGAGACGCAGATTCCCCACCTATTGATGTTAGGCTGGACAGGGATTGTAGCGTAACCTGTTGTAGTCTGTGGATATACAGCGGGAAGTTAACAACTTCTGTTCTACCAACTAATACACCGTTTCCGGTAATAGTAGAGCTAGAAGCAAGACCGGCTGAGAATGTTTGAGTCTCAATATTACCAGTTAAAGTAGCAGAACCGGAAATACTAGACGAACTGAGAGATAATAGACTACCCGCAGCGGATAGAGTAGAAGAACTACTTAATAATGATACTCCCTCAGAAAACTCTACTGAGTTTGTTAGGTTTGAAACCAGCGTGCCTTGGGAAGAGAGTGACCCATCAATCCCTTGGCTAGTTAGACTTATTGACCCTCTTCCTGTAAGGGTAGAGCTTGCCTCAAGAGATGCACTACCAAGTAATTCACCGCCACCCTCAGACAGCTCTCCGATTACAGAACCTTCTCCACCAAAGAAGATATGCTTATTGACTATGTCAAAAGAATTATTAAAGGCCTGAGAGAATGAACCTGTGGAATACGCACCGTTAATTATTAAGCTAGGAGTTGCAGAAAGCCTTGACTTTGTCGAAAGTTGTGAGTTTCCAAAACGCCAAGAGCCTCCTTCTGATTCTAATGTCCCCTGACCCTTTAAATTAGCACTAACTTCAAACGACAGGCTTGCGGTAGCTGTTAAAGTAGCAGAACTTTTAAGTTCTACAGGACTCGATGCTTTTGTGACGTTTGATAGAAAAGAATCTACAACGCCTTGTCCAGCGATCAATAATGGGATATTGACTATATCAAAGGCACCATTAAACCCTTCGGAGAACGATCCGGGGGAATAGCCCCCGTTTAGGATCATACTATTATTAGCAACAATTTGAGAAGAGGTAGACAGAAACGCCTTACCGGCACCATCTACTGATGTAATAGCTTCAAGAGTTGCTTGAGATTCAAAGTCAGAACCGATAGATAGTATTAAACTATTATTGGCGGTTAACGACCCTTGACCTTTTAAATTGCTACTATTGGTAGTTAAAAGACTACCGCCCGCAGTTATTGTGGAAGAAGACTCAAGAACCGAGATACCACCTATAACCAATTCGCCGTCTGGGTTTATCTCACTGGAGATAGATAAGGCTTTTGCTCCATCAATAATTAGACGCCCCTGGCTATCCAGAGAAGCTGTTCCAACAATTGAAGAGGATATTGTTTTAGATAGAGTCCCTCTAAAAGTAACTTCAGAAGAGGCTTGTAAAGAAGTAAGGCTAGATAATATAAAAGAAGCCTCGGATACTAATGTAGCTTGAGAAGCTAGACTAATATCTGAGGCTCTAATGAAGCTTGGCCTAGCACTTATAGTCGCCGTGGCAGATAGTGTAGACGCACCGTCCTTGAACTCACCACCGAGTGACGAGAATGGTAATGCACTAAAACTCTCAATACCAAACATTGACTTTACCTATAATAGAGGATTAGTCAAATTTAATATCAAGATCTGACGTATTGAATCTAAAGGTGTCCCCTAATAAAACATCTCTAGGGGTAGTAAGACCGCCCTTGAAGAAGACATTGCCTCCACTTAAGGCGTCTGCAATAATAACTCCACTAGCATAACCCCAGTTTGCTGAAGCTTGCGGGAATGTAATAGCCGCATTATTAACCACCTTTTGCCCACTACCGGCAGTCACTGGTGCATTAAATTCTCCAGTAGGGACATGTACACGTGCGTATCCGTTGCCAGCAAGTTCATTTGCCGTGGGAGTGGCCTCACCTGGATAATCAGAAGTTAATCCAATAAAAACACCAGTAGATGGAAGTGTAATAGATTGTCCTCTAAAAATCTGATTTAATAATCCCGCTTCAAAATAGTCTGTCATTGCATTACTCATGACGACTCCTTTTATTATATTGTGTGTATAGGTGGTCTACCCTATATTACACCCTTTATTCTTTTCCAGCATATTTGACCCATTTAGCTTGTCCACAATCCCAAATCTTGTTCATACCTTGTTCGTAACCAGTATTTGAGGGGAATTTCATACGGTGGTAGGTAGACTGATTATCTGTCCACTTAAAGCTCTTATACGATGACTCTAAAGAAAATCCTAATTTTGTTAGATACTCTCCAGAACCATATCTTTTATCAATAAATGTAATTATGCTCTCAGGACTATGTTCTAGTTCAAAAGCTTTTAATAGTCGAGAAAACCCTCCGGGGATAGAGTATGTCATTTTAGGACAGAAGCGACTAATTTCCCAATTATCCCCCTTTCGTCTCCTTACCTTGATGGCACAATAGACCGTTTTACCATCGTGTAGAGTATAGGTTACGCCCTGACCTTTTCCCATTAGGTGGTTTTCTGTAAAATAGACATTCGACAAGCTCGACCCCATTTTCCCCACCTTTAACTTTCTGGCAAATATAGTATTACTTGTTCCAATTTTATTATTGATAATGGACTTAACGATATCAAATTTATTGAGCAGTTCGTCTTCTAAAAAGAAAAGGGAGTTATAACCAAGGTCACTATAGGCCTTTTTCTTTTTTATGTGGTAACTATCGTCACTCTGGATTTTGTCAGAATGCCAGAACATGCCGTCAGTTTCAATAATTAGTTTATGTTCAGGAATAACAAAGTCGGGATAAAATTTATCAAGCTTTTTATTATACTGAAAGTCAATGCCTTTATCTTTTAATAGATTAAAAACCAAGGTCTCAATATTGGTCATAGACTTCTCGTACTTGACAGCATAATCCCACCCGTACTTATTAGATAGGGATGAAAAATAGCTTTTGGAAATCCCCACCTTATTTGCCCATTCGGTCTTATTCATTCCTTTATGGGTTTCTATGTACCCGCTTTTAATTTTTGTTTTTAAAGACCTCTCTCCAACACCTTTGGCGTTTTTTGAAACCTTCATGTAATGTTCTTCGCCGTATTTTTCTAAACAGGTCTGTCTGGATTTTTCTTTAACTTCTTCCAACTGAAAAACATTATCAACTCCCAATTTTTCTTTTACTCTACTCCTACATGATTCCGAAGCTATATAATATTCGTTACCATATAGCTCTTTATTGGTGCCCCTTCGTTTTTCCTTAAATTCTTCTACAGAAGATGCATTATCGACACCATATCTTTCCATACAGGTCGCTTTATACCTGTCTTGCACCTCTTGTGATTGTACGGCAAACTCCACACCGTACTTTTCTAAACAGGTGGCTTTAGATTTTGACTGAATGTCTTTATTCATCATAGGATGTTTTACGCCGTATTTTTCCAGACTTGTCTCCTTCATCTTGTCTTTAACATCTTTTCTTTGGAATGGGTTAGCCACTCCATGCTTTTTTATAGATATCTCTTCTCTCTTATGTACACGACATTTTTTACAGCAGTCTTTGGGGAATTTATCCCTTCCCGTACTGTATATTTTCATAGTGGTTTCGTAGTCCTGCTTACAGTAGTCACAGCCAGATACTATCTTTTTACGAGAAAACTTACTTAGTGAAATGGCCTCATATCCAAATCTTATTTTTGTCTTTTCGTTTAAAAGCATTCTGTGATTCCTTCGAGGAGTATTTTTGACAAAAAAGAGTGACGGGCACGAAACCCGCCACTCTTATTATAGCCAAAAAGTTCTTAGAAACTAGAAGTAATCACACGACGAGAGTCTAATACTCCAAAACCTATCTCCGCAAATCCGTAAAATCCCATCCTCTGATGACGATGCAACAGCTCATCTTCAAAGATTGTGACTTCCTGCTTCACAGGCATAACAAAACTATCATTGGCGTTCAGGTCAAGACCCACGACAAGTTCTACATCAGCAGCAGGACCAAAAGCACCACCAAGGTTGGTAGTGAAGTAGTTCTGATACTCCTGGTTCTGACCAAGTTCATCCAGAGCATGAAGATCAATGTTAAACAAGCGAGAAAGTGCTCCACTTTCATCATTGGCAACATGGGCTTCTCGACGACTCTGGTCATCAAGCTGATCCACACCCCAATTCCGCATGTCCTCAATACCTTCAGGACTCAGATAACAATCGGTCAAACGACCACGATTAAGCGACCCAGAGTTACCACCAGCATTACGTCGCATAACAGTCTTCATCAGACTCAGCAGACGCTTGGTGAACTGACCAGCAGCAGCATCCGTATCATAAAGAAGAATATTACGGTCAACAGCAGCAGCCAAAATGGTATGCCAGCCGTCGTCGTTCATCTTCTTAACGAAACCCGCTTCCAAAACACGAGCTGCACGATTAACAACATCCCAACGTGCTTCACGAACGTATCGCAAGAGCATATCAATCGCATTAGTGATTGAGTAAGTTGGAATCGTTACGTAGTCGCCTTCGACTGTCCGTTCAGGAACTCGACCATGACCCGGATTAGTGTAAGCGACAAATTCATCTTCTTCTCCTGGAGCAACAAGGTCCAGAGGAAATTCTGTTGAAGTACCTGGCTCCATCGGAATCCGTTCAAAAATTCCGCCAAGAACGTCTCCAACTAGGACACCTTCTCGGAGAGGCAGTTCAATAGCTTTAGCAAGCTGATGCTGTGCAATCATAGCTTCAGGCTTATTAGAGCTACCCGCCTTTTTGATCAGTTCGATAAAATCAGGACTTGGTTTAGTAAGAATCGACATTTATTTAACCCCTTGGAAAAATTTGTTAGACGTTGACTGAAACTTTGGCAAAGCCATTTGCATCTTTGGTTGATAAGAACTGACCAATCTTAGGAGACGTGCCATCTGCCGTAGCAGAACAGTTACCTGAATCAGCCAAATAACAATCTTGGCCTTTTGTTGGAGTACCAGTTACCTGGTCAGTAACGACAAAACCTTTTCGCAAGAGGGTAACTTTACCACCCTGCTGCACTTCATCTTTTTGCCAGTTGATGTGATAACGAGACTGGTCAATATTAACCACATCGTTAAGAATAATACCAGCAAACAATGCACCACTTGCTTCGGCTGCGGCAGTAACGACAGCATTGCTGTTGTCCATAGCTGCACCAGAGCCAGCAGTACTAATACTCATGAACTGACCTTTTTCCGCAGTCTCATTAATGAAAAACGAAATGTCAGTGTCAAGTTCGTGTCGGTCACCTTTAAGAGCCATCTTTAGCACCCCTGATTATTTAAGGTTTTTAGTAGTTTTGAGAACAGTATTTCGGAAATATCCAGCGATAGCAGTGAAACTGTCTTCAAGATCTTCTGGAGTATCAATCAAAGCGGCTTCTGCCTCTTCTTCAACTTCATCAAGTTCTTCAGCGACAGCGTCTTCTACTTCGTCTTCCACTTCCACAACTTCAGCAATAACTTCTTCTTCTACTTCAGGAGTAGCTTCTGGAACATGAACAAGTTCCAACATTGCGGAAAAAGCTTCGTCATCGACAGCATCAAATTTCTCTAAAAGATTTTTGACCTTGTCTTCAGCAATACCAGCATCAGTAGCCTGTTTAGTACGTTTCAACGTTCGAATTGTACCTTCAGCTTCATTCAGCTTGGTTGTCGCAGCTTCCAGTTCGGTCTTAGCCGTAGCCAATTCTGTACTAAGAGCAGCTTCTGTTTCCACGTGCTGTGCAATCACACAACCTTTTTCTTCGATGGTTGCAGTAAGTTCAGCAATAGTGGCGTCTGTTTCAGTTTTAGCAGTTTCAAGGTCTGCAATAGAAGCGACAGCCGCTTCTAGTTCAGGACTTGCAGTTGCATTTTCTGACATAGTAAATTCCTCTATTTCAAAGGGGTTAGTGTCTTGTTCGAATACATCTTGATTCGAGTCAAGGATGATGCTTCTGGGGTTAGCCGGTTGATTAACTAGACCTTTTCCAGAAAAAGAAATGTTACGCAGTAATCGACCAACTTTATAATTGTCCCATTGACCTTCTCCTCCGTAGACTCGTAGATGTTTTGTTAAGAATGAAGACTCTTCATTTCTTGCGATGATTTTAATATCGCCTTCAGGGTTGATAATTGAGTAATCGAAGTCCGAGAATAGGCATTCCATAGAAACGGCCCATTTTCCCTCATCAATCTCCTGAATCAAAGTTATCATTCTTTCACGAAGTTCATGGTCACTCCAACTCTTATAAACCACAGCAGAAGTAATAATATCGAATTCTGATGGTTGTTCGTCGGTAGTGATCTTAACGCCGGTTTTATCAACAACGATTGACCCTGTGATATGTCCGATAATATCACTCTCGTTGTGCATGTAATTAAACTGTTTGTCTACAGGCGTGTCTTTTGCTGCCCAAACTTCAGCAGGATCAAAAACGTCATCGTTCTTATTCCAGCCAGTAGATACCAGTACTGAGTTCAAGTAATATAAATCAACCTGGTCAGGATTTGAATTCCCGAAACCAGCAATAGCCTTTTGAATATCTTCTTTAGAAGGATGGGCATAGTCAGAGTCAAGAAGAATTTTCGCCTCTAGTGCCACACTAGCACTTGAACTAACTACTTCACCTATTCCGTCTAAAATTTCTCGTTCATATACTTTCATATAATCACCTCATTTTATTATACACCAATTTTTTATAAAACGGTGCTTTTTGTCTGGACGTAAGCGAAACAATAAATTTGACGCATCTCTTCTACTGATGGTCCTTTAGAGTTTGAATCGAAGAAATCTTGCTTAAGTTCCGCTATTTCAGATAGGATTAGGGGTGTCAGCTTAGGTTTACCATCAAGAATATCTAAGATGACATTATCATTAATCTCTTGAAACAACTCTAACTCTGCTAACACCGTTAGTTTTAGCATCTCAAGTTCATGAGATTCCGCTTTAGTGAGTGTCCTAAGATTCTTCTTATTACAATGGGCTAGAAAAGAAGGAACCAGGGCGTCCGTTATTTTTTTCTGAGCTGAGGTTGCCCAAATTAAGGCAGACGCCTTGCCGGGTTTTGTTCTTGGGTTAACCCTTCTTTGTTTTCTAGGTTTTGTATCCTTGGCATTCTTAGGTCTACCATTCTCCGGACTTGGTTGTTTAGGACTTCCGGACTTTGGGGCACCTCCTGGTTCCTGTCCGGGAGGAACCTGAGGGTTGTGTTCTACTCTAGATACTTGATCAATGCTGATTTGATCCTTATTAAGAGCAATCTTATTGAACTCATCTTCCTGTTGGGCATTATGATAAGGACCAGCTTTAGGAGGAATCTTATAGTTTTCTCGTGCTTTAGCCTCTTTCTTGACTCTTGCAGTTTCAATTTCTTCATTTTCGCCAAACCTTTCTCTGACTGTTTCTAAGGAAATTACGTCCCTATCAGCCAATTGAATCAATAATGCCTTTTCAGAAGAGTCGTCAGACAAAATCATATGGTCAAAATGAATATAGGCCGGATTCTTGAATCCCATAGCTTTCTGGACTTTGCGGATTTCCCCATTCCAGAACTTAGCCAACATATTTCTACCGTATTCAAGTCTCTCAATTAATGTCTTGAGGGAAATGAAGTTATTGGTAAACCCGCCAGATTGACCCGCAATACCTGTGAGTGTCGGGGGAATTCCTAATCCCGCATAGATACTGTTAAGAACGGGACCGTACTTTTCGTCACCTAAGAATTTATAGACTTGGCTATTACTTTCCTTGAAGTCAATTTCCGGACCCCAAACCAAATCCATCGTGCCTCCACCAACGTTAGTAGCTAAAACATCTCGCAATTTATCAATTGCGGGTTTTGTTGGGAGAATCTTGTGCTCAAGATCACCAAGACGCCATAAGCGAATGTTTGAAATAGCACCATCCAAAGCAGACATATCGGCAAGCTTCATCTTCTCAAGCATCGTGATATCGTCAAGAATTGGGTTAATCATGGGATATGCCCACAATTGCCAGTCATCTTTTTTATAGTGAAAGACTTCAATCGTCTCTGGCTTCAGTTCAATCTTGTTATCACCATTAGCCAAAGCCCTTTTAATATCGGCAGGAATATTTTTTAGGGCTAGATTCTTCTTCTTGAACTCATCCCTAATTTTCTTTGATAACTTCAGAAAGTACTTTTTATTACCAGAAAACAGAGCGGCGTCTCCACCCTCTACTTCTACAGTAGTTGGATTAATAAAATTGTATACAAAAGGAATCCTTCGAGTAGCCATTTTTTCGTCAAGAAATTTAAGATCGTCATCTCCTTTTGTCAGTGTTCTCTGATTCTTCTTAGTCAGTTTAACATAACGTCGGCGTACAATTACATTGCCTGTCCGGAATAATGTGTTCAGGAAGCGTTCAGATCGTTCAGATCCGCCAATCTCTTCCCACCATCTGCGATAGAACTTTTGAGCATTAGAATCAGTATGAACAAGAGAGATTCCTTGTGAACCAAAATCACCCATCAGGTCAATAACATTCTTGATAATGCCAACCTGCTCATAAGCCTTCATGGAACGTTCTATGATTTCTTGCTGCTGAGTGGCTGGTTCTTCTCCTGGTCGGAAGCCATAATAGGATTTCTTGCTCATACTATCACGAACAGAAATTCCCGGTTCCATATTCAAGAAGGTCCGGCTAGAAGCACTAGCGGTCATCATTCCTTGATACGAATCTAAATTACCAGCGGCTTGTTCTAGAGCGTCTTTATCGTTCATATCGATATAAAGGCTCTTGGCAGATTGCAGATCTTTTTCTTCTTCTTTAGACATGGTTTAACCTTGTTGTGATTACAATTAAACTACGTCTACTTAATACACCCTTTCTAATAGACCCCGTTCATTTTTTCAGTGTACCAGTTTGGGCCAAGGAAAATAGCCTCTGTTTTCTTGGTACTATCGGGAATCTCAGCGAAGCCCCCATAGATCTCATAGGAGTCTTGAATTCGAGCATTACGGGTTTGTCTAGCCGCCATGTTTGCCATTAAAAGAGCTGAATAACGGTCCTTTCTAAGACGTTCCTTCTTACCCACACCAGTCTTGACTTCCGGGGTATTCCACTGGTCTCTACCTGTAGGAGTCTGTCTAATTTCGATGAGGCATAATTCGTCCTTCAAAGCCTCAATTTCCATCACACAATCTTCTAAAGTGTCGTATGTCCGGTTCGTAACTTTGTCCTGTTCAATAGACAATCCAATTGTGATAGGATCGAATCTAGGGAATAAGAGAACCTTATCTTCAAAGTCTTTTCTCAGACCATGATTAGCTTCTGCAAGCCAATCGTACTTGGCAAACTGACATAACTCTAAGATATGTAGACCTTGTTCATCATCAGTATCCTTTTCCTTTTCTTCATCAATCACAGGCCAAATTGCAAGTTCCCCATCGTGTAATCTAGCCGGATCATGTAAAGCTTCAGATACGGCGATACCACCCCCCTGAGCATCCATAGCGATATGAACAGTGGGGAATGCCCCCATCAAGTCCCGGATACGTCTGGCACAATAAGCATAGAAGTCACCCTCTTCTGTTAATCCCCGCTTGAGTCTTTCTGTATACTCTTTTCTTGTTGTAGTCCAGACATGGGCAATTCGCCTATGATCCGGATTTGCTTCTAATACTACGATTGAAAAATTATCAACTTCAGATGCAGGGTCCACACCAATGATATACTGTTTTCCAATTTCCCCTTTTAATGAAGGATCGAAGTATAATTCCCCAGAAGGCAATTTAATAGGCTTAGTTTCAGAACCCGTACAAGCTTCAATCAAACTTCTCTTAAAGAATCCGGAACTATCTGTACAGAAGACAGCACTAAATTCCATCAGATAGATCCCATTATGTACCGTAGCCTTAGACCTAGCGACCTGTGCGTCGTCCATGAACCCCTTAGGGATCAGCTCAAAGGGCATCCGTATGACTGAATAGTCTTTCCAGTTGAAACTTTCCGGGATTTCCTCTTCGCCAAAGGTCTCTTTCAACTTGACAGGGTCGCCCTGAGAGTTTATAATGGACCTCCAACGTTTCCAGTATGTGGAGAAATGATTAAAGTCATAGTAAGCGGTTCCAGATAACACAATCTGGTTACCAAATTCTTCATCAGAGAAATTACCTTGTAAAAGAGAAAGGTCATAGCCTTTTTCCTTTGCCAGACTTTTCGCCGCCGCTAATTTAACACCTTCAGCGGGAGAGGCGGAAACGGCACCAAAACCGGCAATAACGTTTTCAAAGATTTCCCTAGACTGTGACGCAAATTCGTCTGATATAATATCGTTTGCACGTTGACCACGAATCTTAGATCCATCTCCAATAGGTAGAGCCGTTACCTGACTACTGTTAATGATCATCCGGCACATATCTACATCACGACGTGGACCACTGTTGGAATCACATAAATCCCTTAGTATAGGGGATCTTTTCCAAATTACTTCCATATAATCATGTAAGAATTTAGACTGGCGGAACGCAGCACCCACAACCACAACCTTACGTTCAGGCATAATCAATGCACGCATTAAAGCATACAAGGACAGTAAGAACGTCTTACCTACACCACGACTCCCGATAAGCATGGGGAATTTTCTTTTCCAGATTTCCTCAAGCATTAATCCTTGAAAAGGGACAAGGTCTACATTCAGGATGTTCTTACAGAGAAAACAAAAGTACTCAGGCTGGATCATTAACCAAGTAAATGTCTTATAGAATTCATCTGGGTCGTCTGTAGTCAGTAAATCAAGAGGTTTGCCTAAGTCGCTTTTGTTGTAGTTAATATTTAACCAAGCGTCATTAAGTTCTGATAAAATCTCTACTCTAAGTCGTTCAGCCATTTGGTTCGCCAAGATTTATATCAATTCCGGAATGTAGTATAGACCTACCGGAAATGAATGAAGTAATTTGTACTCGTCTTACAGTGATTCCATACTCTTTCATCCTAGAATTTACCAATCTGGTAATCTCACGATTCATCTTAATCCTATCGTCCATTAGTTCCTGAAGGGTTTTCCTTGCCACATAACGACAAATCAAACCCATGCTTTCATCATCTATCTGGTCTGTGACCTCATAGGCCTTAGCTATCGCTGTGACAACGTCTGTGATCTCGTAAGAGACGACGGACTTGAGCTTGAGTGGTTGACCGTCTAAGGTGGTTAAATCCTGTTCTAGGGTATACAGGGACTGCTTAACAACAGGCATGAGATAATAAGTGGAGAAGAAGGGGATATACCAGTAACGACCTGGTAAAAGGAGAAGCGTAGTATGCATGCCTTTAAACTTTACACCCTTATGAGTAGGTTCAACCAAAATTCTACGGGGAATTAGGTCGCCTATCACTTTTACCAGCTCACCCAACCACTCTAAATATGTAAACATGAAAGTTATTCCTTAGAGTTATGTTTTACCCATGTATCCCTAATCAGTTGTGCTGCGTACCTCTCTGCTTCCACCTTATTATCACAATATACAAACTCAATGTCATAATTCTCAGTAATCTCATGAAGGAGCTTTCGGAAGAACCCGGACCCACCCCTAATGTATTTCTGTTTGGATTTCGGAATTCCGGAGTTGGCGGGAAAACTAAAGATGTGTGACTCCGGGAATTCACACAATATGATCGCTTTCTGCACCTTTGCGAGTTTATCTAGTTCTCTATAGAAACGTTCCTTCATCGTACTCTTCGCCAGGTTTCCGTATAGCTCGCCCGTACTGGCCTTTCGTTCAATGGCGAGAATATCTTCCAAGCCTTCGGCAGAATAGTCACCAGCATCTAGCTTCCTGAACTCAGTTGTGATATACTCACCCGTCGAGAGATACGGGGCGACTTCGAAAAAGGGTTTCTGCTCCCTCGTGTCGATAAGGATATTGATCATGCAACGCTTTCTTTATCCTGGATTGAATCAAAATAGCACTTACAATCTCCATTACTATTCTGATAGTTCTGAGCGATTTGATTAACCAGAAATGAGACTACAGGGTCATCACTAGCGTGATAGCTTACTTCGACTTCACCGATTTGTTTAACAAGCATTACTTTTTCCTTCGTTCGTTTTTGCTAACGATTTCCTTGAATAGTCCGATAAAGAACGATTCTTTACCATTAATAGAGTCGTGACATTTCTTACAAAGCGTAATCATGTTAAAGACCTCATATCGCAGCCAGGCTGCGTCACTCCAGCGTTCCAAATGATGAACCTGTAATTTCTTGCGGCAGCTACATCCAGGCATCTGACATTTGCGTTTATCCCGCTTTAAGACCTGTAGTCTGGCGGCTTTATATACGGGATCTGAATAATCTCGTTTTGTCATGACTTAGGCTCTACCGTCTTTATGGTCACCTCACCTTTTACCCGAATTACCTGATAGATAACATTCCCCTTCTTTACCATTTCCCGAATCTGTCTCTGACGAGGATTCTCTTTTGAATCGCCCGTCTTAAATTCGACCAGTACCACTTGGTCGCCTTCAAAGTCAAATACGACCATATCAATAGGAGAACCTAAAAATCTTACTTCTTTTGGATCATACGGAAAATCTTGTAGATATGGAGCAAATTGTTCGCATATTTGTCCTGTTCGCACTTCTGTGGATTTTGTTTTTGATTTTAAGTCGGAAGTTTCCCTCATGAGGATTATATTGGCCCCTTTTAGCTCTTTAATCTCCTGACTTAAACTTAGAATCAGGAAACACCCAAAAGAGAAAAGTCCAATTGCTATTAATGTATAAATAATAATACTCATACTTCCGCATCCACCATATCTTTGACCAGAGACTCAAAAGTATACGAAGGTTTCCATCCAAAGGCTTCTCGTGCCTTTTTGCACGAGCCTCTCAAGTAGTCTACCTCTGCCGGACGATAGAACTTGGGATCGACCACGACGAAGTCTTCCCAATCGGTAATACCTACGTGGTTGAAGGCGGCTGTTAGAAATTCCCTAATAGTATGGGTTTCTCCAGTACATAGAACGAAATCGTCTGGTTTGTCCTGTTGAAGAATCTCATGCATTCCTTCTGCATAATCTTTGGCGTGTCCCCAATCCCGACTGGCATCCAGATTTCCCAGACGGAGCTTGGGATATTTAATTGATCCATTCTGTGTCAAGATATAATCTGGATCTGGAACGAATTCACCCAATGGTTTACTTTCTGTAAATTCTATGAATTTACCTAGCCATTTGGTAATCTTCTTAGTGACAAACTTGTCACCTCTACGAGGCGACTCATGATTGAATAGGATGCCTGCGGCGGCATAGATGCCGTATGACTCACGATAGAGACGTACAAGATGGTGTGCCCCTAACTTTGCCACGGCATATGGTGATTGGGGCACCATTTTCGTATTTTCGTCTTGATATTTCTCCGTTTCAAATTCTTCCGTGTACGTTATAGAACTACTTATAGAAACGAACTCCCCGATTCTCTCATCGTAAGATGAG
>TARA_R110000824_G_scaffold13245_2_pt1 | contig 15142 bp, 22 predicted proteins | sample TARA_R110000824 | Tara Oceans TARA_R110000824 (sample SAMEA4397747) | marine metagenome | biome: Polar Biome; feature: [MES] marine water layer (ENVO:01000295) within the mesopelagic zone...; material: water (ENVO:00002006), including particulate matter (ENVO:01000060) such as...... | reverse complement strand
TCCTTGCAAGGTTTTCCAATATTGAAGCCGGTTTCTTCCCAGCCTTTATGGCAATTATGGCTGACGCCTCTAGTAAAAGGATCCATATTGCTGCCAATGTCTATGAAAGTGCAGTCTGGATATTCTTCAAACCAATCTCTGACTAATACTCTGGCAGTTGGACCTAGTGATATTGCTACTACATCCCCTGATTGAAAAAGCGGTGATACTTTCTTCTTTATTCCTTCGTACAAATCCCAACTATTCTTCCTAGGAAGTTTAACGGTGTTTACAATGTTTAATCCCATCTCTTTTAACGGTTCTGTATTCTGGTCGTTTCCTCCGATCCAGATCAATCGACGATCTCCCATTACTTCTGGGAAGGTATCAATAAAATGCTTCCAGTTTTTGTTTGTTGTAACAACGGCTTTCGTCAAAAATTTATAGTCGTGTGTGGCGATCTCTTTTGCCAAGCCGGACCATAAGGGATAGCATAAGGAGCACGGTACACCAATATAATAATTCTCCTGTTTGTGTTCTAGCGAAGAACGCAGAGCAGCACGGAGAGATTCATCAACATATTGATCACCCCTTGCGACAATTGTGTGAGCTTGGCTTATGCCCATCATTTCGCCGTCATTAAATCTAGCAAAACCAAATGGTATCTTATTTTTTAAGTTGTGGTTGAACCAATCCATATCCTCAATCATATTAATCTCCTTTCTGGATCCGGTAGGAATCTGAATCAAAGTGTTGCGTTGAAAATTCAAACAACTCGGTATCTTCCAATGCTATCATTTGGTGGCGCAGACCGGTCCAGACGTGAAAGTTATCCCCGGGTCTGAGAATAACTTCATCGGCTTCGTCAATATCATCACCAGGAGAATATTTTACCAATATTTTGCCTGATTGTATATAAAAAACTTCATCTTTTTGTTCATGATAATGCCACGAGCAGCGTTTATCTTTTACAAAATAAAGCAGCTTGCCGCAGTACTTTTCACAGTTTACGATCCATTTTTCAAAGCCCCAGCCCTTGGGGACAAATTTAATTTCCAAAGAATTGTTCATCGTTTATTCCTTTATCATCGATATAAAAATCACCGGCCGGTTTGCCAAGAAACAAAGAATGAAACTTGACTCCCCAACTAAATAATTGTTGTCTTGTTAACTCAAAAAATGCTGTGTGTGCGTAGTCAGGGGAGTTATCACTTCTACCCATCCCGCGGGCTGTCTGGAAGATTATGTTATGTCCCGCCTCGTGGAGTTGATTTACTTTGTCGATGCGTGCCTGTATCGGCATTGCCAGAGAATAATCTCCATCTGTTTTGGTGCAGATTGTACCATCGATATCAAACACGTAGGTCATAAGTTTCCCTTAATATTTTTTTTATGTCTTCTCTTGTAAGGACATATGTTCCCATGTGAGAAACAGAAATGCTGGCCATTTTATTGGCATATCTAATTGCATCTGGCATATTCTTATCTCTTAGATAGGTATATGCTAATGTGGATAGAAATACATCTCCGGCGCCGCAGACGTCAAATACCTCAACGATGTTAGTTGGGTAGGTAATATCTTTGTGTTGGGTGCCTTTCTCTCCCAAAGTCACAATAAATTCGCTGTCTTCTGGGAACGTTTCAATCGCTTTATATTCCTTCTCATTGATTTTTATAAAAACACCTTCAAAGCAAGATAAATCGGTCTTCTTTGTATCAACAAATATCGGGATGTTTGCGTCGATATCTTTATAATATTGTATTATTTCGCGGCAGGCACTTGGAGGCAAGAAGCCCTTATCATAATCACTGATAACTACAACGTCAGGTGGGTCCGGGTTACGTATTATATTTGTGTTTATCTGCTGGATCTCTTGGTGTTCGCCTTCATCCCATCTTAGTAAGTGTTGATTATATTTACTATCGATAAATCTATGTTTGCTAATTTTTTCTGTGTTTGTGTAATGTCGTACAAACGCGCCGAAAGCCTCGATGTTGAGGCGGACATTCCAAGACATTCCTGGCTGTACTACTCTGCGAACCTCCCTTAATACAGGAACGGGCGCCTCGGGGCTTAGTCGTTCGCATTTGCCATAGTGATATATATCACTGCAGCAATCACCTATCAGAACTACGTTGTAGCGTTTTTGTTGTTGAGTATCCATTAATTTTATCAAAAAATTCTAACTTTTTCGCATATTGACTGCCGACGACATGCTTGTTTCTATAATCAGATCCTACTACCATGAGGTCCGGGGAGACTGATTCTACTAACGTTTCCAAATCTTCTTCTGAGTCAAAGATAATCACTTCATCAATAAATGAAAGACTCTCTAACATAAGCTTTCTGTCTTGCGCGTTGTTAATTGGCCGGTCTGGTCCTTTAAGTTCCTTTACTCTTCTATCTGAATCAATTCCTATTATAACCCGGTCTGACTTATTTTTTAAGTGCTGAAACAACTTTATATGCCCAATATGCAAAATATCGAAGCACCCGTTGGTAAATCCAACTTTTTTGTTTCTACTATTTTTTCCAAAATTGAACATATTTATCAATTCCGCCGTGGAGCGAAGAAAACGGTCTATCGTATTTTCCAATTACATAAAGTTTATCGGGGTCGGCTCTAGTAAATTTTTGATACTTACCTACCAGGTAATTGGGCATCTCTACTTCGACTGTATTAAACGAATAATAGCCTGATAATATCTCAGGTATTGCCGAAAAAGCTTCTGCTATTCCAGTACCGCAATTAAATATTCCACTAATCTCTCGATTGTCGATAAAGTGTCTATTAATCGATACTATATCATCGATGTAAATAAAATCTCTTAAAAAATTGTTACTTCCTTCGAATATTCTTATTTCGCCAGTGGTATCAACTTGGTTTTTAAACTGTTGTATTACAGATGCCATGGATCCTTTTCGGTGCTCCATTGGTCCATAGACATTAAAATATCTTAAGCCAACTAACTGCGGGGAGCCTTGATGAGCAATAAAGGATTGAATATAATCATCAAAAATTCTCTTTGAGTTTGCATAAACATTCTTCGGGTTTAAATAAGCTTCTTCGTGAAATGGTCCATCGCCGTAAACAGAAGCAGAGGATGCATAAATCAATCGTATATCATGCTTTAAGCAAGCTTGCAGTACGCTTAGACTATAATCAAAATTATGTTTCATCATAAAAGATGGATCGTATATTGTGGTATCGGAGCAGGCTCCCTGGTGTATAATGATTTCTATTTCTTTGGCATATGAATCATTTTTTAGCTTTTCTATAAAAGTAAATGGATCCATAGTAGTGTGCTTGGGAGTGAAATCATCAACAAATTTATCTACGAAGTCTACAAGCACAATATCTCTTATGTGCTTAAGTCGCTGATATATGTTCCAGCCGACGAAGCCGGCGGCACCAGTTATAGCTATCATCCGAAGACTACCTCTTCAAACTTCTGTAACGCTAACTGTACATTGCTCGATATCCGATCGGTTAATTCATCTCCAGACAATGAGCTAAAGTCCTCGCTAAAAAACCCTACTAGTTTTGGGGTCGTTATAACTTTACAATTTAGCATCTTTGCTTCAGCGCAGACTCTTGAGAAAGTTTCGAGCACTTGAGGAAAAAATATGAACTTTTCACACAAAGAAAGCTTCGTGATGAATTCGATATAATCCGCGGATTGAATCATATTTGGTATAATATCGTTGGTACCGCAGTATTCCAGGGCTTCGGCTGTTCCCTTTATACGATTCCCGCTCTGCATAACTCCATACTCGTTGGACTTGCCGGTGGTCTGGTTAGTTTGTTTTATAATGTCTAGATCCTCTTTGGACCAGAGGCTGCATGAAATATTGTGCACATTGTTTATTTGTAGGTTATTCTCTATAACCTCTTTGCAGATCTTACTCAGCACAAATACTTTCTTCGCAGAGTTATAAAATTCCCTGTTAATGATCCTGTTCTGTGGTGCAATAAAGTTTTTAAAGGCGCCGGGGTTGCGGTTCGATACATATTTGTGATCGTGTTCATAAATAAGATAGTTACCCTTTTGAATCAGAATTTTCATAACATCCTCTGGGAGTCTTACAAAATTACTTACTATGAAAAAATCATATTTATCAATAACTTCTTTAACTTTATATGTATGAATACAATCTACAATTCTCTTCTTGCCCAATAAATAATTTAGGAGCACCGAATCGTTTTTTTCGGCGCCCCCAATTATTTCATATTCAAAAAAGTCTTGCAGCAAAGCTACTTTAGGTTTCATAAAATTTCAATTTTTGATAAGTCATTTGCCCATTCTTCGTCGATATTTAATCCAAGAGCATTAACAAATTTTTCATACATTTTTGATTCTTCAAATCTTTCGCGGAGGTCGGATGCGTAAGTACTTGCTTTCGCGACATGTCCAGAATTTGATTTAATGTCGTTATAACACTGTCTCATATTTTCTTTATAAGATTGCTCTCTAGCATGCGCCCAGCCAGACTCTTCTATTAAAACGCCTGGCCAGACAACTTCTTTTGGTACCTTCTGAATGTCATATGCGACATTATAGAAATTCTCTCTTCCATTTTCGTTACACAAAAAATCTAATTGACCTGACCAGCCAACACTTACGACTGGGGACCCACTATAAGCTGCCTCAAAAATTGGTAGCCCATATCCTTCCCCGTGGGGAATAGCAACAAATGCAGATATCTTTTCATGAGTGTAAAGAGAATGCATCTCTGCATCTGACATATCTCCATGCAATAGATAAACTTTGCATTTCCTATCTTTTGGGACAGATGCCATTAGTGCTTTCAGTCTTCCTTCACAGCCTTCTCTGTCCATTAGACAATTTTTTGCCGTGTTAGTTTTTAATACAAGTCCGACTTCATCGTTTTGAAATTCTTCTACAAACCATTTAATCGTATGTTCAAGATTCTTTCTTGGGGACCACTGTGCTACTGCCAGGAAGTTTGTATCATATTTAAGATCTAAATTAACTTCTGGGAGTGTCTCATAAATCTTAACCGGGTAATTCACCACTTCAATATCTGTTTTGACATGCAGCCAGCGTTCGGGAGTTTCGGCCGGGGCTTCCTCATTTATATATCTTGTAAATTCCGCAACATTTTTAGAGTGGTTTGAAATCATTATTACTTTGTCCATTGCATTAATCGCAGTGATCCACTCTCCAGCAATTAGAGTTGTCTCCATTCCCGCTGTATAACCAATGTTTATAGGTGCGTAACTCTTCCATTCATTTGGGATGGTCACTTGCAGAGACACATCATATGGCTGATTCTGTGTATTATGAGCGATAGTTTTTTCAATCATTTGATCGATCCACTGTTTTTCCTCATCATATTCCGAGATCCAGCTTGTTGCGCCCCACTGTAATGGTTGGACATAAATTTCAAATAAGTCTTCTCTGCTGCGTAAAGCCCTCAGCGCATATCGAGTTTGTTCTCCGTATCCGGAGCGAGTTAACAGTGGACCAACTAATAGTATCTTTGTTTTCATGCTATGCGACCTCTACTAAATGATATCTCTGATATCCTTTGCGTGTTTCCCAAGAGCCGTGCTTCTCAACAAATCCATCCATCAAGTCTACCCATCCTTTTTCATAATTTTCAAAGCTATAATTTTCTTTAACATGTTTCATGCCAGCTTCAGACATAGCTTTGTATTTTGGCTTCGATAATTTGAGTGCTTTTGTTAGGCACTTTTCAAAATCTTCTTGGGAAATTCTATCCTCATATATATATGGTACCTGGAGAGAACCAATGATCGATTTGCTCGAGGGTTGGATACCCCAGCCAAACCAATCTGCGCCGTTTGTAACTTGTTCTTGGAGACCTCCGGTCATATTAACTATGATTGGAGTTCCGCATGACAGTGATTCTAACGTTCCTAAACCAAACCCTTCTGCGTCCGCGATATTAATTGTGAAATCGGCAGTGTTATAGAAGGTACCTAATTCTTCAGAAGTAACTTTGTTTGTTGACAACATAACTTGTCCGCGGTGCATGCCGAGGTGCTCGATGAGATGCGGGAGTGGTTGACCGTGGGGATCCTCAGCATCAGTATGCATGAGCAAGCATGCTTTATCGTGACCGACCTTATCCAACCATTCTTTAAACCACCAGATTAGAGTTCCGGGTTGCTTTCTTCTAGCATTTCTGTTATTCCAGAAAAAGATCTTCTTATCTTTGTTTAGCAAATCTTCATCTGCATGAGAATAAATTTGTTCTCGCAGGCGTGCGGGTCTTTCATCTGTGCTATTGAGCTTTTTGAAGTCGTTCGTGTTAACTGCGTGCGGTAAATAATGGGATGAAACGTCGGGTGCAACTTCCTGTAATATTTTATGTGTCACCTTTGAGATGCAAACAACTTCATCAGTTGAGCGATAAAATCTGCGATTGAACTTTGGTGCTGGGAAGTTATCCCAAACATGATAATAGATCATAGGGCATACCGCCCTAACTTCATTTTCGATTTCCCAGAGCCAGCCATAAAAACGAGGGTCAGTCATAAACCAAAGAGCATCAGGACGCTCCTTCTGCAGGATTGAGCGTATTAATTCGTGTGTACCATACCCATCGATGGGAAAAATCCTAAAATCCTGTCCGTACGGTTGTACAGTCTGTGGAGTATAGTCTGCGTGCTTTACTGCTCCACCTAAACACAAAAATTGATACCGGCCGGTCTTTAATAGAGCCTGTATCATATACTTTGTTTGGGTACCAACACCAGATGGCGACATTGGGTGGTCAGCTATGACCAAGATTTTCTTTTTCTTCATTTGTTCCTCATGGACAGTGTTCTGTCCCATAAAATTTACATCCATAGCCGCCAGTGCAGGACGAGCGGTTCTTTATGTATCGTTGGTTTTTAATATTATACAACGCAGTGTTCAAAAGTTTAAGGACATTTTCTGTTTTTTTATTTCCGCTTGTGACACGGAAGAATTCAACACGATTCTTCTTTGCTGTTCGCTTAAGCAATGCGAAGTGCGTCTCTACATCTTCTGGATCTATGTTCATTTTCTGACAGAAGTAGTGTTTGTACAGTGTCAATTGGTACGTGACCATTTTATCGGAACGCTTTTGGGCATTCCAGCCCCAGGAGCATGTCTTCCAGTCAAATATATGAACCTTGCCGTCCGGAGTCGAAACAACTGCATCGATGAAGCCTTTGAATTTATACCCGTCTTCGGTTTTAATATCTTCCATTAGCGGCATTTCTACGGCCAGGAGTTCATATTCTTCAAAATAGTCATCCAAAGCATCTTGAATCTCTGGAATGATCTGCTTTCCTTGTCCGATCATATCGACAACAAGCTTTTTGTTGATATCGACATCCTCATCTAACTCAGATATGTTCTTTTTTAATTCTTTTACAAAGAAATCATCATCGACCTCTTCACTAAGGAGCGTTTTTTCGCAGACTGAGTGCATCGCCGTACCAAAAGCAGTGTATTCGTTGCCTTTAAATCCGTCAATTTTATCAACGCGTGTAAGTTTATGATACCAAGCGCAGAAACTCCAGTCTTTTAGCTCAGAATACGAAATATGTGACATATTTACCTCTTTAATATACTATTATAACCGATTTAGTATATGCTGTCAAGTTTTTTCTTCTGAATTAAGTTTAAATAACTTGTTATATAACTGTGGGCTTACTTTTTGTAGGTCCCCGCGGTCGGCGGGGCGCATATAAAAGTCGGTAAACCCGGTTGCAAAGTACTCTCTAAGAGACGTTGGAGCGTACGCGGTTATAAAAAGTCCCGTACAAATTATGTTCAACTTGTCATATCCAACAGTATTCAGAAGAAAATTATCAAATTCCTCATTATATTCCGTTTCTGTATAGAATGATTTTGACATCTTGTATCCCAATGACCGAAGTTCATCATATAAGCGAGATCTCTTTTCTAAAAATTCTTCTTTAAGTCTGTAATCATTATAGATCTCAAATCCGTAAGTTTCTTCAGCAGCATGGGCAACTTCGTGTATTATATCGTCTACCATGTCATCTACATCGTCTTGAACGTTTGATATATGAAGAATTGCATCTTCATAGAATGCATTTATTTCACGCTCTTCGAATTCTTTAAACCAACCCACAATAACCATCTCGATATCGGATAATAGATGAAATGGGAGCTTCGACTCTACTATTGAGATGACTTTCTCCATGTCTATCTCTTCATTTTCTATTTTATCTTTAAAATAAACATGAATGCCAGATGACGTGTAAAAATCAACCTGTTTGTTCATTAGTTGTCGTTGTTTGTTCTCTAAATAAGTTCTCAGCATCATCTAATCCTAATTGGTATCCTCTTAAAAAATTCTCTTCAGCAAAAGCAAATACAAATTCGGGGAATTCTGAGGCTAATACCTCCGAGATCATCTGTACTGTGACTTCACCGTTGTCTAACTTGGTGCCGACATAATCGACTAAAAAGTCTTTAAGCTCTGATTCCCCAGTGGGGTTGACTGTCATCGCTAGCAACGGGTTCTCGTGAACCTGTAGTTCTGTCTTTGTTGTCTCTTCACTCATAATAAGTGCTCCTTTTTATTAATATAACCTAAAAATGAACATTTGTCTATTGTTTATTATAAAACTTTTGACGCAAGGGTCGCTAACTCTGAGCGCTCACCTTTTTTAAATGTCATATGTCCGGCGATGTGGTGTTCTTTGAATTTTTCTACTGCGTGGGCTAAACCATTCGAGATTTCATTTACATATACATTATCAATTTGTTCAATGTCGCCCGTTAAGATGATTTTGGTACCCTCGCCAATGCGAGTAATGATGGTTTTGATTTCATGTTTTGTTAAATTTTGTGCTTCATCGATTACAATAAATGCATTTGAAATCGATCGACCGCGGATATAAGTTAGCGCTTCAATTTCTATCTTACCCTTCTCTATATACATTTCCAACGAAGTACGATCTCCCATTAAAAATTTAAGATTATCTTGGATTGGCATGAGCCATGGTAACATTTTTTCTTCCATGGTACCAGGCAAAAAGCCGATATCTTTTCCGAGAGGTTGTATCGGTCTAGAGACGATTAAGCGGGAGTAATGATTATTCTCTGTTCTAAGACCAATGGTCTGTTGGAGCCCCGCTGCAATAGCCAGCAACGTCTTTCCAGAGCCGGCTCTTCCTACCAAAGAAACTATCTTAATATCGGGGTCCATTAGCATATCGATTGCAAACGCTTGTTCCTTGTTCCTTGCGTCTATATTCCAGTCGGCAATCTTCTTATGGATAACGTTTTTCAAGGGCTCGTAATGGCTCTTGAAGCGCGCTAGCGCTGATTTCTTCTCGTTAGCATTAGATACCATCATCACATATTGGTTTGGCTGTAATTCTTGCTCGACATCGTCTTCTCTAAGGAATATCTCCTCGCCGGCGTAGAATCGATCAATTATTTCATCGTCAAAGGTTTGAACGATGAAACCAGTGTATAGCTCGTCAGAAGAGATTACTGCTCGTTCAGATAGATAATCTTCTGCTAAAAGCCCAATAGAATCGCAGATAACCCGCATATTAATATCTCGACTAACCATAATCGTTTTACGAGAGCCGGGGAGGGCTTGGATCGATTTTGCTGTGGCGATTATAGTATGGTCTGGTAGCCTTATGTCTAAGTCAGCGGGAAATATAACGTCTTTTAAACTAACAAAAGAGACTACCTTTAAAATTCCGGCGCCTTTCCGGATTCGTACGCCGGTTTCTAATGAACCTTTAGCTCTAAATTCATCCAGTGTTCTAATAAACTGTCGAGCATTGGCGCCTACTGAGTCTTGACGCTTTTTGTGACCGTCGATTTCTTCCAAAACTTTTAAAGGAACGAAGATATCGTGGTTATCAAATTTAAAGAGCACATTGGCATCAGTTAAACATACGCTAGTATCAAGTACATAATTTTTTTTAGACATTCGTTCCTCTTTTATCTTCATCTTTAAATAGTATATTGGCGCAAAGGAGACCAATCAGAGTTTTTTTATTATTTCTTCTTCATATATAAAAGTTTCAATATTGTCTGGGAAGGAATATGGTATATTCCATCTTTTCCTTAATATCTTCACTTCCTTTTTCTTTGTTAATTCAGCGTGCCAGCCGATATACTCTGGCCAGTCAAAGTTGTTGCCTTTTTTTTTGTGTACTACAACTTTCTTAATTAATTTAACGTGAACGGGATCCATCGCGGGTACTTTGCAGGATTGTGTCAAAACGATATCATTTATTTTATATGTAGTCATAGAATAGTGGTGACGGCGAGAATGGGAATCAATCATCGTGCTTAAAATAGTCATGATGTCTCCAGCATCTTGGTTCGTAAAGTTCTGAGCCTCCTACAACTATCTCTTCGGAGTCTTTTACTTTTTTGTGAGTGTAGTAGGCGTCTGTCCCGCAGGTGGTACATACGGCCGGACATTTTTCTATATGAGTAGCCCAAGGAAACATCGTGCCTACTTCCTCAAAAGGTTTCCCTGTCGCAGACAGGTCCAAGGAAGAAACAACAATTGTTTTTCCTCTCTTGAACAAATCAATAAGTACCCAAGATATTCCGCGGAGCATGAATGCTTCATCAACAGCTATCACATCATATTTATCGTGATGATTCATATAATGCATTACATCAGAACCAGTTTCAACTACTCTGGCAGGCATAGACGCTCCAGAGTGGGTGGTTATGTTAGCTTCCGAGTATCTGTCATCAATTTTAGGTTTAAAAGCAACAATCTGACGTTTCTGGTATTTGTATCGATCTAATGCGGCAAACAATCTTGTTGTTTTAGAGCCAAACATAGGACCGGTAAAAATAATAAATTTTGGATTCATAATATTCTCACGTGGATCCATTTACGAAGCGAACAAGATAGCACTATGCTTCAAGAGTAAGAATGCCATTTTCGGTCGCAACCGAAACTTCCCAGCCACCAAGATAAGGGCTCTTTGAAATAATCTCTGATGCCGCTATCTGTACTTCAGCGCTGAGTGTGCAGAAGCCGCGCTTGTGATCATATCTTTCAGTGGAATGCTCAATGAACTGTTGATCATAAAAGTTCTCTGTTAAGAATTCTCCAAGGTAATCCTCGAAAGAATGGCTACCGCGTTCATACTCATCTAGGTGACCGTCGGCACGTAATGATTCTAATACATTTCCTCCATACTGTGTTGATACCGTTAGTCCAGGTGTAGCGATCAAACTAGCAAAAGTATTTACTACACTAGTATCTGATAGAGCCGTTTCGATCTCAGTTTCGTTATGCACGAATACGTCAGTACCCTCACTATAAGAAAGTGTGACTACTGCATCATCTGCAAGTTTTAGGTTTTTGATTTTTTGTGTGATTGACATTTATATTCCTTTTTTATCCACGCAACAACGTAACATTCGTCATTGTCTATAATATTATTAACATACTTGCGATCGAGTGTCAAGGATATTACAAACTTTTTTTAACTTTTATCGTTTTTAAATTCTTATTTTGCACGCGTGGCGTTACATAATGAAAATTGTTATGTTATCTCTCAGAAGATTTTGAAGAGTTGCGGTTTGGTGGAATATCGAAATTACGAGCTTTTTTGGCTAACTCAGAAGAACTCGCTAATTTTTCTTCTCCGCCGATAGCCCACAATAATTTCACTCCTATCTCTTCACATACAGATTGTTCGGGAGTGTTTGTCCTGCCGCGGTCGCCGCCGTTTGCAAAGTATGTTGGTTTAAGTCGACGGATAGCGGCACATACAGTGCCATCGGCATCATCAACAGAATCGACCAGGATAACTCCCTTAATAGCATTCAAAATTTCAACTCTGCGTTCCCATTCCATAAAAACAAAACCTTTTTTACGGAAAAGCCAATCATCTGAGTTCGCGACGATGATTACATCACCATATTGTGCTGCATCACGAATCATCCGAATATGTCCGGCGTGGACCGGGTCGAAACCGCCAGAAACCATAATTGTGGGCTTTGGGGGTGCGGCTGGGTCATCAAGCGTATTTTTGATCGCAGGTGTCATTATATCTTTTCCTTTTATTGTTTTTTGTCCGGGTGGCGCCACGTTTTAACTTTAAACTGTGTGCCTTCTGATCCACACCTTCTAATCTTAATTTCTAAATCGGAATTAGAAGATTCTTGCATAAGTTCAGCTTTTAACGCGGTGGCTTCTTCGTAAGTATCAAAGACTTTGATTTTTTGCCACTTTTTTGGCGGGGTTGCTTGGGGGGTGGTTTGTTCAGACATATCTGCTCCAGTTATGTCTTATTATACCATATTAATAAAAAATGTATAGAAGATTATGCGCCGGTATCTCCGGTGTCGGTACCGTGTCCATATGGGTCATCTGGATCGTAGTGATAGGCAACCTCTACATGTTGATTGGCAGTTGGCAGAATATCAAAGTATACAGTATTATCTGACGCTTGGTAATGCCAGTCCCAATTTATATCCCCGTTGATAAAGACGCGGAGGGTGTCTTCATTTGAAACAACATATGTTAATTCGATTTTTTCATAAGGTTCAATACGAGTCGATGCGTCGGTGACGCCGGCGGACCAATCCTCCTCACAGATGTCAACAACAACCCCGCTAAAATAGTTGGTGGCTTCGATGTATCGAAAGCCGATGTTAATAGAAGAAGGGGGGCTCAGGCAGACGCTATCGGTAGCTTCGACATTTACAATACTTGATATGTACGAAGAGCCGAAGCGTAAAGATGAGTACCAGGAAGTAAAATCAGAGACACTGTTCAAGTGGGTTCTGCTTTGTTCTTCTTCATCGGACACAAAAACGATAAGAAGTGCGGCTTCGGGTCTCATCCAAGTATCAGCATATACATTATTAGTAATATATTCATAAGCAGCATCAAAGCCGGATTCTTCGTGGCCACGGAGCATTTGGTTGTACATATCTATTGCATCTGCTGCATCATCGCCGGGAACTAAAGGGAATTGAGCTTCGAGAGACGCTTTGGACGGGTCGGCACTCAGCATGGCTAATCGCCAGCCGGACTCTGGTAATGCATTCATCATTGCTTCTATTCCAGCCATTAGTTCAGGGTCGTATCGGTTCATCGAACCAGAGGTATCAATAATCCAGAGAATATCAACTCCGTCGACGCTCTGTGGTTGTGTAAATGAGTCAACCCATATTTCACCGTACTCTGTTTCACCGGGTACTTCAACTTCGATATAGACAGGGACTTCTATGGTTTCGCCAGGGACGTCTATATAGACAGTTCCGCCGGTACCGGATGCGTGGACCACATAATCAATACCACCATTGCAGCCGATTACTGCTGCAACAATCACCCATAGCGTCGCTTTTAATAAGTTATATGCCATCCCTATTAGTAGGTAGGGGGGGCATCCGGAAAAAGTTGATGTTCGTGTACTTTTTTTATTTTGTGAGAGTCATCGACCCATACTTCATAGTCATAATACTCTTCTTTTTTGTATACATGTAAAATAACTGCACGGTTTTTTATGCTATATAAAATTTCATTTTTATCGTTAGGAAAAGGTTTAAAGATCACCCATTCATCAATTTTGTATTTCATATTCCGAAGATCTTATTATTTTATAGAGCATCGACGGGGATAAATCTGCCCGGTCGTAGATTTTAATTAGTCTCCAATCAATAACACAGCTTATCCTAAGAGCATAAGCGATCCATTCGCTGCAATACCACTTTCCTTTTCTTTTTATATGAAAAGGCAAAAACTGGGAGAAGAACATACCAATCCAGTCATAATCGCACCCCTGAGTAGAATTATAAAATTCTAGGATTACACCTAATTGCCCGGGCGTTATTGGAATTTCTATAAAATCCCAGTTGGTTTTTATATAAGATGTTTTTATTCTTGACTGGACTTTTGACGTCAATAACGGACTTATTGATATCCATGTTTCTTCATCTGGTAATATTAATTCGGCGTGGCTATACGGGCTTTTAGTCCACCATCTTATTAATTTGTTTTTCCAACTGCCTTCACCTTTATAGAAAGCCACGCTTATCTTCATCTTAAAAATCCAGTTATAAAAGAACACCCCTCTTTATAATATAGCACATTTATAGGACAAACACACAAAAATTACTATATATTTTGGATATATGTATAACACACGGGAGGGCTCGATGTGGAAGTCTTATTTTTAACAGTAGGTGTTTGTGTGTCTACTCTTTGCTATTTCTGTTATAATTTTATAATGTACCGAAGAGAAGAATCTTTAAGGATACAAAAATTAAATTTCAAAATTCAAACTCTGCTTGACGAATCAGGCAGGAATTTTAAAGAAGATAATATTTTTAGGAAGTCGGCCATAAATGAAATGTCTAAACAAAAATTAGTTTATGTTCCGGAGAGTGGAGTGTACGAAAGAAGAAAGCAGATTAATTAAAAAGTTACTGATTCGCCGCAGCCACAAGTTCGTTTTGCTGACGGTGCGTTAAATACTAACCCAGACTTTAAAAGGTCTTCTTCATAATCAATCTCAAGTCCATTTAGGAATAGATATGATTTAATATCTATACAAATTTTAATTCCATTGAACTCAAATACTTTGTCTTTCTCTTCGGGCAGATCTGCAAATTCATATTTGTACATATAACCTGAACACCCGCCGCCCTGAAGACCTATCCTAAGATAGTGATCTGGTGTTTGTCGCTTCATTAGAAGTGATCTTATTTTATCTTGTGCTGGTTGTGTCATTGTTATCGCCACTTATTTCTCCTCCGGGGTGGGTGAAGTCGTAGCGCGCTTTTCCTTCCAATCTTTGATGGCTGATTTGACAGCATCTTCAGCGAGTACTGAACAGTGAATCTTAACCGGTGGTAGGGAGAGTTCTTTTGCGATATCCGCGTTTGATATTTCTTGAGCAAACTCGATGGTTTTACCTTTTACCATCGTGGTGATCAATGAACTTGAGGCAATTGCGGAACCACAACCAAACGTTTTAAATTTTGCGTCTTCAATAATGCCATCGTCATTTATCTTTAGTTGTAACCTCATAACATCACCGCATGCTGGTGCGCCGACTAGCCCGGTGCCAACGGTTGAGTCTGCTTTATCGAGGGTACCTATATTTTGGGGATCTTCGAAATGATCTATAACTTTATTTGAATAACTCATATTTATAAT
>TARA_R110000824_G_scaffold249220_2_pt1 | contig 15152 bp, 28 predicted proteins | sample TARA_R110000824 | Tara Oceans TARA_R110000824 (sample SAMEA4397747) | marine metagenome | biome: Polar Biome; feature: [MES] marine water layer (ENVO:01000295) within the mesopelagic zone...; material: water (ENVO:00002006), including particulate matter (ENVO:01000060) such... | reverse complement strand
ACGGCCATACTATGTCCACAGCAAGCCCGAGGTGCGTATAAGATCGGAACGCACCGAACGTATGCCGCCCTCGTCCAACGAGGTCGAGTGAAAATATGGCGAGACAATAATCGGGATGAGGTACTGGACACCGACCCATCTGTGGACACCGACTCAGGGCACTACGGAATCAACATTCACCGTGCCACGAGCAGACGCGACGGTGCGACGGGTGGCGGAAGCACCCTCGTTGACCGGTTCAGTGCTGGGTGCCAGGTTTTTGCCGACCCCGATGACTACGATGTTTTCATGGGTCTGTGCAGGAAGCAGGTCGAGGTCAACGGGTGGGAGACTTTCACCTATACACTGGTCGATGCTTCTGTGTACTGAGCGACCGTGCACCGTCCAAAACTCTGAGCCCACCGAGGTTCACCGGACTGTAACCGCTTGACCGGATGACATTCGACGGATTCCCTTACGATAAGGGTGGACGTTTTGGGTGGTGTGTATATATTATATGTACGGGGAGAGGGCAACCACCTCTTCCCACCCCGACAGACTGCCCCGATCGAGCGGCATCCAGGGCCAGAAGGTCTGCAGGGGAGGGGATGACTTGAGCACCTTTAGACCGTCAATGAGTGCAATCAAGCCATCCCCGCCACCCCACTCCCTACACAGGAAAAACATGTACACTCTCAAAATCTGGCAAAACGAAACAAGCACTCCGACCATCAGAACCGGGTTGTCGTATGCCCTCGCCTATGCACTGGCCAACTCAGGATTCGCAAAGGTTCAAGTGATAAACTCGTTCGGTATCATCGAATACGAAGTGAAATCATAATCCATCACCAGGGGCGAAAGCCCCACTCCCTACACAGGAAAAAACCAATGTTCAAAATCGGCGACATTGTCAAACATCGTCTCATCGTATCCATAAACGGCGAAGACCCTGGAACCCATGTCGTTCGATGGGTCAGCACCGATGGTGTCACCATTCAGATCGACTTCGGCGACGACGAGATTCTGCTTTGTGCCGCGTCCTCATACATTCTCTTCAACTGAATCCATCCCTACACAGGAAAAAAACATGCTCAACAACGAACAGAGTTTCGACGGCACTACCTTTATAATCACCGAGTCACCGGTTCACGGTCTCGTGGTATCCGTCACCGAGGGTGAGTTGACTGTTCAGTTGGTCACCCGCGACGGGCTGAACCTATACGCCGATGCCCTCACAAACACCACCGCCATGAAAACTGCGGGGACTGACCGATGGGTCTGCGACCGCATCGCATACGTGTTTTCACTCGCCGCAAGCCGAATCGTTCGGAACAACTATGGACCTCAGTTGCAGTCTCGCAAGTACCGTGCAAAACCCTGAGCCCACCGACCCGGATAATCGACTGAAACGCTTGATGGGATGCTAAATCCACCTGCAACGACTGAATAGAGGTTGACTTATGGGTGGTGTGTATATATTATATGTACGGGGAGGGGGCAACCACCTCTCCTCAACACAACACAGGAAAAACATAATGCTCAAAGACACCAGAAAGATCCAAGCCATCACCAAGCTGATCAACGATAGACTCGAAAGTGATGAGTCGACCACCGCACATCCGGTGGCACGTAAAGCCGACATCGCGTTTCTTCAGGCAGTCGCAAACATTGTCGACGACATCTGCCCCGTCTGTAGCTTCTGCCTATACGGCGACTATCACGCAAAGCAGTGTTCATAATCAACCACCCCACTCCCTACACAGGACAACAGAATGAACCACGACGAACACGTCTATTGGTATCACAAACACACCGCCCGCAAGGCGTTCGAAGCGGCGAACCGACTGGCAAACGAAACGCACACACGCAACGTCAAGCGCAAGCACCAGCCCACCGCAGTCGTGGCGTTGTACGCGGTCGCCACGACCCACGCAACCACCGCCGCCGACATGGCATAACCAACCACCCCACTCTCTACACAGGAGCACACAATGAACGTCACCAACCTATGCGGCCGGCACCTCGTCGTCCTGAAAGGACTTTCTGAACGTCAGATTCAATACCAAGTGATCGGTGCCTTCACCTTGCAGGACGTAGACAAAGCGATCGTCACGATTGCCCGATGCTCGGGTAAACCCGTGATCGTCAACAGGTGGAACATTATCGACGCACTCGAAGCGATGGGTGAAACCTGGACCACCGCCTCGAAAGACGATGTCGACCCGGTGCTGTACGAGTTGGCTGAATCCTCACCGCTTGTTTTCCGCGACCTGACAATCGATTTCGGTTGGGACGAAGACCTCTGCGGGTTCGTCGTCGCACCACGAATCAACTCATCGGCTCGCGACGACACCTTGCGAAACCTGAACAAAACCTTCTGATCTCTCCAAAAACCACTCACCCCACTCCCTACACAGGAAAAACACCATGTCAAAGACGCCAATCGCACCACTCAAACTGAAATCACTGAACGACGACGGTTCGTTCACCGCCGAACTGGTCAAGGAAACCAGAACGCCGAAGGGTGTGCTGCTCGCACACGACGATCACGGCCTGTCGACCAAGCACCTGAGTTTCATTGATTCGTTGTTCTGGTCCATCCAATGGGACGGGTCGTTCGTGATCCTCTCCGAGACAATGCCCGACGACTGCCCTGACCTGATGAATGCATTGTATGGCCCAGCCGTAGGCGACGACCCCATTCAAGAGCACGAGGTGAAGTACGTGAAACGGGGCAGCCGACCGGGACCATCCCGAATCGTAAACCGCCCGTGCCGACCCACCCGAAACATCGTGGTGATCGCTGGACCGGGTCTTCACGAACCTATGATCTTCACCTCGTTCGGTGGTTTTCCCTCTCAGCGAGAATGGTGGGACTCGTCCATGAAGCCAGCCGAGGCATTGGAAGCGGCGGCGTTTTGGATGATTCATGCACTATCGGACGAGGGCTAAACCATGACCAACGATACTATTCTCGAAGCGCTATGGGACTTTGCTCACGACCGACCGGGTATTCGGGCAGAGGATTATCTCGTCTCTCACCCTTGCAGCCCTCAGTGGTTCGAATCACGAAGGGCGCTGTGGCGGGACCGGTCAAGGGTCAAACGACACCTGAAACGGTTCGAACGACTGTACGCATCTGTCGGGTCAGACATGGTTGATTCTATGATCATCCCGTTCGATTGGGCCACGATCACCAAGGGGCAACGGCTTCAGTTTGAGGTCGATGACGACCGACACTTGATCAGCCCGTATGCGACCGAGCTGTGGGATGCGAGTTGGGAGTACACTCCAGGTCAGAACGGGTCAACCGAATACCGATGGGCGTGTGCTGAACTGCTGGATGACATTTTCCGTGCCATCGTTTCAGAATATCAACCGCCATGGTGGCACAAGTTCAGACCGGACGGTCCGAGATTCAAGGGTCACCCGTCGACCACTGGAGGTGCAAAGTGAAGATCAAAACCTCGTTGCAATGGCCACCCGCAAACGATCAACAGACCATGATGCTCTCTCGGGCGGTCGATACGCTCAGGGGGCTCGGAATGAACTACCACGACTGTCGGGTGCTGATCTCGGCAGTGGTGCAAGTCAACATCGAACCTGCTGAGTGGGAGCAGGTGATGATCAAGGTCGACAACCTTGACCAGACAATCGACGACGAGCGGGGCGACCACCTGATTCAGTTGGAGCAACTGTTCGACCGCAAGGCATACCACGTCGTCGCATCGGCAGTGGTGGTCTCTGAAAACGACCCCGAAGAGTGGTCCCACGATGCTCTGATGGAAGAGTTTTGCAGCTACAACTCAACGGTGCTTTTCAAGTCGTACCCACTTGCACCAAAACCGAAGGGGTCGACATGACCAGAACTATAACGGTCACCATTCAACGAACCATCGACCTCGAAGTCAACGTCGGTCATCGGGCCGGTTCATCGCCGACTTGGTTCGACCCTGGAGACCCCGAAGAGTGGTGGATTGAATCAGCCACCGACGACGAGAATCAACCCGTCGAGCTAACCGATGACGAACAGAATGAGGCGGTCTCGAGGGCTGCAGGAACGTGGCGAACCGACCGCGAACATAGCCCCGACTGCGGACGGTACAACGTGCGCGAGGGTCGACGGACGCCGCTGTGCGATTCGTGTGCGGATGACCAAATAGTCAAAGACCGTGCACACGACGCAAACCGCTACGACAACGACAACGACAACGACCTTCACAAGCCATTCTAAAACAAGGAGAATCACCATGAAGCCCTGGCCATACAACAACAACAGAAACTCGGTGCCATATGCACGAGGTAGCGATACCAGTCGAGAGGCGGCGCAATCGATGGTTGCTCACGCACCGACTCTTCGGGTCAAAGTGTACCAATATCTTTGCTCTCTGGGCAACGCGGGAAGCACCGATGACGCGATGGAGGTCGCGTTGGGACTCAGTCATTCTACCGCGTCGCCTCGTCGCAGACGGTTGGTTGAGTTGGGTGCGGTTTACAAGACCGATGAGCGACGACCCACCCGAGCAGGTAGGTCGGCCACAGTATGGGTCGCGATACCTGGTATCGATGTCACCGCAAAACACGGGCGACCACCGAAGCCTCCAGCAAACGCCCTGAGTCGACGGCTGACCGTATATATGACCGATGGCCAGTATCTCAAGGTCAAGCAGATTGCCGACGAATCCGGCAAGACCTTGGGCACCGCAGCACGTGAGCTGATGGGAGTCGGGTACAACGCCTGTCTCAGAGGAATCTGGCCAAAACCGGACAACGCATGACCGCCTTTATTCACTCCAATCGGTTAGATTGGAACAACACAGGAGAAAGAGAATGACGATGACCAACTACGACGACAGGTTGCGACCGCCAGCGGGCGAGCCGCCCGAGGAACCGATCCGATCAATCGCCAACGACACAGGCGGAGAATGGGTTGACCGGTACTCGTGGAGCCCGGGCAACCACACGAGATATGACTTGATCTATGGGTCTCGGGTCACCGAGGCGGACGACCATGGATTCGACGACCGCCAGTTCTTCCTGATCTATGTTCAGACGGGTCAGGCCATGGTGTTCAGTGACACGCATATTCACTATTCGTACATCGAGAAGAAGTTGAAAGTCAACGAGGCTGACGCGGTTGGGATTCTTCTGTTCCTTTCAAAGATGGGTCACTCGGTCGGATTCCCGAAGCCGGTTGGTATGGGGATGCAAGAAGAGATGCATCGCTGGTTGCGATAGTGGACCATCGGTTGACTTTGTTCGTCATGCACCCGAACGGTCGCATGGAACCTATTGATCCGATCGACGTCGTTAAGGCGGTCGCGGTTGGAATACCGACTGACGAGCTTGCCGAAGGGCTGAGTGAGACATCGGACAAGATGGACAACGAACGAGGTCACCGAACAAGAAAACCAGTCGTCTCGCAAGCACTCGTCAGTGGGTGCTTGTGGGTGATTGGAGTCTGCACCATTATCGGTGCAATCACTGTGACTCGCTGGGTATGGGATCTGGCGGGTCACGCAGTTGAGTAAACTACACAGGAGGCAGATATGCCAAACACAAAACTGATGACCCTTGCAGGGTCTCTATTCAAAGCTCAGATCAGCATGGGGTCGGTCACGAAGGACGGCCACAACGACTTCTCGAAGTACGACTATGTCACCGCCGAGACAATGATCCTGGAGACCCGCAAGGTTCTGCTCGATGCAGGGTTGGTGGTCTCAGCAGGGTCGGTTGAGATTATTCCAAACTCGAATGAGCCTGGAGTGGTCGTACGTCAAACCACCATCATTCAAACCAGCGATGGCAACGACTCGCGAGTTATCGTTCGCGATTGGCCCGCGGTGGTGCAGAAGGGACGACCTCTTGACAAGGCGGTTGCGGGTGCCTTGACCACTGGGTTGTCGTACACTCTTCGTGACCTGTTGCTACTGCCCAGGATTGACGATGCCGATGGGTCGAACGAAATGGACCACCCGAGCAGAGACCGACACCGCGAGCACACTCAGACTCGTCGAACCGAGGCACCTCCAAACCGAGAGCAAACTTCGACTCGGGCAACCGAGGGTCAGGTCACTCAGTTGAGACCTCAACATTGTGAATCAGGCACCTGTCCATCGTGCGGCGGAAAAGTATGGGACAATCGCGACCAGCCAGATCGCGAAGCAAAGCGACGACCGAAGTGGTCGTGCGGGAATCGTGGTGTCTGCCAAGGTGGAAGAGGTGGTCACCCATGGGGCTCATATGATGACTGGCCCGAAGAGTGGGGAATCAACCCTGACGAGGTGTTCAACAAGGTCGACCCGAACGTGGACGAGCGAGGCGAATCATTCAACGCTGATCAAGAGGTGCCATTCTAATGAGTACACAACCGAAAACCACTGAAGAGAGGGTGACCAGTTTCACCCTGTACCGCGACGCACACCTGCTGCTGACCGAACTGTATGAACGAGAGGGAGTCACCGACGACGAGTTTGATCAGTCGTTGGAATCGTTCTTCGACGGGTGCGAGGACAAACTGGACAAGCACCGGTATGCACTGGACATGTTCAAGAAAGAAGAGGCGATGTACCGACAAGAGGTGCAACGACTTTCGAAGAGGGCTCGCACCCTGGCCAGTGTTCAGAGTCGGATCAAGGACCATGCAAAGATGGTGCTCAACGCGAGGGTTGAACTGCTCGGACCGAAAGAGGGTAGGTCGTTAGAAACCGACCTCGGGTTGGTGTATCTCAAGTCAACCCAACGACTCGAAATCGATGACCCTGATCTATTCATGGATGACAACAGGAATCGAGAGTGGGTGACATACACTCCGAAGATTGACAAGAAAGCGGTCACCGCTGCTTTGAAAAAAGACCAGTCAATCGACGGTGCTCGCATGGTCAGCGGGCTGTCTGTGATTTTCAAGTAGACCCGAACGTGTAACGCCGGGACCGGGTGACTCGAAAACCACCCGATCCCGGCTACACAGGAAAGGCGAATGACTCGCCCCCTCTTATTGTAACACCGAGAACCGACAGTGCTCACTTGGCAACCCTCGATTAGCGTCATTGTCCCCGGCACTCCAGTTGCGAAGGGACGACCAAGATTCAAAGCCTACGCTCGAAACCGGGTCAAGGTTTACACTCCGACCAAGACTATTCGGTATGAGGAATCGGTGGCGGTGCACGTCACCTCGCAGACCCGCGGGAAGACCCTTGCACCAGCGGGCACACCCGTTCGGCTGGACATCATCGCCATCTATCCTCGACCTCAGAGGTTGAACCGGGCCAGCGACTCAGACGGGTTGATTCCAAAGTGCAATCGGTACATGGGTGACCTGGACAATCTGGTCAAAGCTGTGATGGATGGAGTGGGTCGATCCGGGCTATGGGTCGACGATGGACAGGTTCAGTGCATACGCGCCGAATCGGTCTACGCAGAACGAGGACAACGAGCCCGAACGTGCATCAGCATTTTTTTACCAACCCCACTCCCTACACAGGAATGACCAATGCAATACTGGAGACCAGTGCCACAGGCACTCATAGCTGACCTACTTCTTCGAAGGTGGTCGAAAGACGACCCTGCACCCGACGCGGTTGGATTCATGGTGGTCCTTGACCGAATGATGAGCGGCGCACCATGGTCTGCCCGCAAGTTGGCCACCTATACCGGGTGGAGCAGGTGGCGGGCTTCACAGGTTCAGTCTCAGGCGCAGGCGTTTCGAGACGAGTGGAACGCCATGACCGGGCAACCAACCGTCACGAACACCTGGCAGCCACCGATGGTGAATAATGTCGTGAGGTTACAACCGCCAACCAGCCAGAAACCAACCACCGACCAGCCAGAAACCGGCCATCACGCGCGCGCAGTTTACAAGAACACCAAAAAACAAAACAAGACCAGAACACTATCGTCAACGAATGTTGACTCGGTCTGGAGTCAGATGGAGGACATTCGACTTGAATCCAATCCATCGGGCAAGCGGGCAAAGCTGGGAGGACGACGAAACGAGTTGCGACTGAGGGTGAGGGAGCACGGTGACGAGGTAGTGGTCAACGCGTGGCGGTGGTTCTGGAACAGCAACGACCGTCGAGCCAAGTACCTTCGCGACGAGGGCTATGGGGTCAAGACGTTTCTCAGACCGGGCAACCTCCGAGACTACGTTGACCGCGCCAATGAGTGGAAACCGGGTGAAGGTGTTTCGGGTGAGGGTTGGTACACCGACGACGACTTCGACGAGCACGGCAACCTGATGACGAATGGAGGCGAGTGATGGCATCGTTAATGGTGGTCAACCGGTGCTTGAAAGCGTTTGCGAATAACTACGGCAAAACCGATGGATGGGTCGAACAGACGGTCAAACTCTGGTCCAGAGGACTGAACGACATTCACGACCGCGACCTGATTCGTGGCACCGAGGAATGGTGCAAAAAACGAAGAACGCCACCGAACCTCTCACGCCTCCGTGAACTGATCGATGGGAACCCTCAGTCGACTCCAGTACAGAGCAAGTCAGGGTGTCCAGGTTGCGATCAGACTGGGTGGCGAGAGGTCTCACGATGGTATCTGAAGAAAGGGCAGACCGTCGTATTCAATGGGGTGTCCCCTTGCGATTGTCCGTTGGGACTCAGATATGCGGCCGGCGGACCGACTTGGAACATTATGATCGACAAGTGGAGAGAAGACGGGTTCACCGATCAGGTGTTCCACGGTACTGCAACCGAACCGCACCTGACCACCGAACAACGAATGACCCCCGAGCAGATCGCCGAAGCCAAAGAACGACAGAAAAACGTACACCGACCGGTCAAGGGTTGGACTCCGCTCCGAGGTCACAAGTGAACAAGTCTCCCGTGCCCCGTGACCACAGTGGACTTGCACGGTCCGCTTCCTATCGGTCACTGGGTTGCGGGCATGCCACTTATGGTGTCCGAGTTTGACACCGAGGCCTCAGTGTGACATATCAATGACATCGCGCGCGCACGTGCAGGGTGATGACATTGGCTGGTCGCAAACATACTCAGGAGCAGGTGGAAGAACGCCGCAACGAAGTCGAGTCCGCACTTGCGAGTGGTCAGTGGTCTCGGCAGGTTGCTCTCGGTCTTGCTGGTCGGTGGACCGTCTCGCTCCGTCAGATACAACGCGACCGTGCGACGATCCTCGAACAGTGGAAAAAGCAACACGCCGACTCCGACACCGATTTGGAGAGGGCGATGGTATTGGAAGAAATGCGAGGGGTCAGGGCTCGGTGCGTTCAGATGGGTTTGAGAGACCAGGGTGGTGACAGCAAGTTAGTCGCACAAGCGGTCAACCTATTCCGTCTCGAGGTCGAGGTGCTTGGACTGGCCGACCCGACTCGGGTTGAGATTGACATGGCGGTCGGTGACCCCGCTGCGATGGCCTTGGAGGTCATGCAGGGTCTACCCATGCTCGGGTCGCTTCTTGGTATGGAACCACAACAGATGATCGAGGCGGCATATACGACCGCGGAGGACGAATGATGAACGACGACAGACTCAGGGTGGTTGAGGTGTTCACCACAGTGCAGGGCGAGGGTACACAAGCAGGTGCGCCAGCAGTGTTCGTGAGGTTGACCGGGTGCAATCTTTGGGCGGGCACAGAAGCAACCCGCTCGAAGGGCAGGGGCGGGTGCGCATCCTGGTGCGATACCCAGTTTGCACAAGGTGACTCGATGACCGTCGACCAGGTGGTTCAGCGGGTCGGTGAGTGTGCCCAGGGTATGGCCGCACCGCTTGTGGTCTTGACGGGCGGTGAGCCCATGCTGCAACTCAAAAGAGAGCAGGGTCGGTCACTGGTCAACCGACTGACCGAACAAGGGTACGCACTGGCCATCGAAACGAATGGGACGATCGCCACCGACTTCGATCACCCGGTTCACGTGACAGTGAGCCCGAAGCCAGAAAACGCAGACCCTTCGACCTTGACCCATATCGCTCAGAGGGGCGGTGACACGCTCAAGGTTGTATGGCCGACCACCCTACCACTCGACGAGATGAACGACTGGCCGTTCACCGACAAGTACCTCCAGCCACGAGACATCGGTGAGGACATACCAGGGTCGACCCACCTCGACGACTGCATCACTGAGGCGTCGCGACTCGGGTGGAGGGTCAGTTTTCAAACGCATAAGATGGTGGGATTGGCATGAGTGGCATGAGTACCGAGGTCTGCGCGACCGTGAAGATCGTAGGGTTTCACTGCTGGTCAGGGGCACCCGAGGATGTTGACCACTTGACGGTGAGACACCGACACCTATTCACCGTGAGAGTCTGGTGCTGGGTGGGACACCCAGACAGAGAGGTTGAGTTTCACCAGTTGCAACGCCGGGTGCACTGGTCGCTGGTGTCGATGTACGGGTCCGAGCAAAACCAGTTTGAGATTGAGCTGGATGGTCGCGGGTGCGAGCACGTAGCGAATGACCTAATCGTGCACCCACCTCTGAACGACCTACCGATTTCACGGGTTGAGGTCTGGGAGGACGACGAGAACGGTGCGGTGATCTACACCGACGAGAAACCATATAGGAGCGAACAGTGACTCACGAACATATCGCAGAAGGGTTGAGAACATTGGCGGTGCGGGTCGATGGGTTGACCGTTGACGAGAACAACGCACGAAGCCACAACGACCGCAACCTGTCGGCTATCAAGACCAGTCTGACCCGGTTCGGACAACGTCAACCGCTGGTAGTCCAGAAGCAGGGGATGGTGGTTCGTGCGGGGAATGGACGACTGACCATCGCCAAAGAACTGGGCTGGAGTCATGTCGCCGCAATCGTGGTGGACGAGAACGATGCCGAGGCGGCGGCGTATGCACTGGCAGATAACCGAAGCGGTGAACTGGCAGATTGGGATCTGAGCACCCTCGCGGTGACCCTTGACCACCTCAACGTCGAACTGCCTGACTTCTCACCACGAGACCTCGGTTGGACTCAGAGGGAGTTGGATGGGTTGAAACTGTCGAACACTTGGGACGGTGCATCTGAACGACACGACGTGTACACCGACTCACCAACCCCTCACCGAGCAGCCGGGACATCATACCCGAAGATTCTGGATGACATGGTTCTGCGGTTCGATAAGGACCAGCAAGCTGAGTTGGAAAACTACCATGAACAGGCTGGCATCGAGGGTGAGGTGACCGCCGACTCGGTCCTCAACCTGATTCGACTGGTCAGTGGTCTCTGATGTTGTCCCTGCTGATCTCGTACGCGTATATGAAGCCGAAGATGCTCGACTTCGTGAAAGCGACTCAGGGCAGCGTTCGGTGGTTGCTGGACTGCGGTGCGTTCACAGCGCATATGCGTGGTGTCGAGATTGACCTGGATGAGTACATCGATTTCACCACCGAGCACGGTCACCTCTTCTGGCAGTACGTTGCACTCGACAAGGTGGGCAACGCGACGGGCACTCAGAAGAACCTGGACAAGATGAGGGCAAGCGGTCTGAACCCGATGCCGGTACTGACCATCGACGAGGACGTGCAAGTTGCACAGACGATCACCGATGACACGTGCAAGCACCTATGCGTCGCGGGTGGAGTTTCTGAACGCATAGAGCTGTTCGGTCCTCGTCTTGCCGAGGTGCGGGACGCGGTGGGCAAAGACGTGTGGCTTCACGGGTTGGGCTTTGCGCGAGGCATGAGGGTGGCGAGCACCCATGTCGATAGCGTGGATGCGTCGAGTTGGATGTCCGGTTTTCGGTGGGGCAACTTCACTTGGTTTGACCAAACCGCTGGCATTCAGAACATAGGTTGGAAAGACGCACTCTCGAAAGAGTGGAAAGACCTGCCCGCGGGGATGCGTGAGACAATGGTGGGGATGGGTCTCACCCGCGCCGACCTCACCGACCCGATGGTCGGCAGGGGCTCAATGACCATGCTCGGACTGGTTTCAACCTATGCCTATTTCAGATATGCAGCGTCTCTTCAACAGAGGGGCGTTCGATTCATCTTCCCGGTCGGGAACACTAAAGATGCGGCCTGTGTCCTAATCGCCGCAAACCACGCAACAGAGGTTGGAGTACCATGGAAGAAAGCACGACCCGATTCACAGAACTACCGGGAGATTGTGAAAGAGCCAACCAAGTACGCCGAACAAGCCGCAGCGAACGTGCAACGGATATGGGGTCTGGAGTGAGTCCATACAATGAACGACGGGCTGCCGAGGCGATACGAGATTTTCTGGACGCGGTGGGTGAGAACCCAAATCGTCAAGGGTTGGTTGGTACGCCGGATCGGGTGTCTCGTGCGTGGCGAGAAATGCTCGCCGGGTACTGGCAAGACCCTAGTGACATCCTGAAGACCCATTCGGGAGAGCACGGGTTCACAGGTGTGGACTATGAGGGGATGGTGGTCCTCGCCGACTACCCGTTCAGCAGCGTATGCGAGCACCACTTGCTTCCGTTCAGAGGTCGTGCCGATGTCGGATACCTCCCGAACACGGGTGACGATGGAACGGTCGTCGGGTTGTCAAAGCTGGGTCGGTTGGTTGACCTGTATTCGAGACGGTTGCAGGTGCAGGAACGACTCACCACGCAGATCGCCAATGGTCTGCAGACCCACCTGAACCCGAGAGGGGTCGCGGTTCGCATTAGAGGGATTCACTTCTGCATGGCGTGTCGAGGCGTTGGAAAGGGTGGGACCATGGCGACCGAGGTTGCGTTGGGTGCAATGAAGAATCACCACCTTCGAACAGAGTTTCACAGGTTGTGCCAACCACTTGACAGGGGGCAAGGATAATGCAGGTCACCAGGGTTCACGAATGGGACGCGGGCCACCGAGTCACAGTACACGGCGGTCAATGCAAACACGCGCACGGTCACCGATACCGTGCCGAGGTCACTTTCTCGTTGCCGACTACACCATCGAGCGGGATGGTTCTGGACTTCGGAATAATGAAAGACGAGATCGGTGGGTTCATCGACACCAACTTAGACCATGCGTACATGGCGCACCCTGCCGACGAGGTGGGTGCCCTGCTTCGGGATCTGGGTCATCGGGTGTACACCATGCCCGAACACCTCGGTCAACCCACTGCCGAAAACATCGCACAACTGCTCGGTGAGAAGATGACCGAAAACCTGAACGAGTACGATGGCGAGGTTGTGAAGGTGGTGGTTTACGAGACGCCGAACTGCTGGGCGACCTGGATTCGATAATGCCCAGCGGGTCGACCGGAATGACTCATACTCACCAGGCATTCAAGGCGGTGTTGCGTCTGGTGAGAGAGTACCCGATGGCAGCCGCCAAACTGTGGCACCGAGACGACCGAACGAGTCAACGCGACGCGGTACAATCGGTACTGACTCCCGAGTTGATTTGCGCGGTCCTGGTCGGTGGCAATCGATCCGGAAAAACTGAGGCAGGTGCTCAACTGGCGGTCGCATATGCAATGGGTCGAGACCACCCGGCGGTGCAATCATGGGGTCGGGTGAATGGGTTGGACCTGACTTCGATCCAGTCAGGGTCAGGAGTGGTGTGCTGCAGTTCACTCACCGGCAACGACTCGCGACGGATACAACGACCGAAGGTGGAACGGTATCTGCCCCGCACAACCAAGTGGTCGAACCAATATGGTCACGGGGAAGCGACCGCACGACTACCGGGCGGCGGCACCATCATATTCAAGTCTAACGACCAGCGAGCCCGTGCATATCAGGGTGCTGATTGGGACTTTCTCTGGATGGACGAGGAGCACGACCGACCCATCTTCAACGAAGCACGGATGAGACTGGTCGACCGGTCGGGCAGGGCGGCCTTTACAATGACCCCTCTTAAGGGGAGGTCATGGGTCTGGGAGTCGTTCATAAGTGAACCCGAACCTCGTTCGGAAGTGTACACTTTGCACAGCGAAGACAACCCGTACATTCCACAGGAATATCTCAGGGCACTGTTGGCCAGGTATGGACCCCATGAGCGGGCTGCGCGGGCGAGAGGTGAGTGGACCAATATGGAGGGACTCGTCTATCCGTTCGACCGGTCGGTTCATGTCTGTAAAGCCTTCGACCCTGACCCCGAGTGGATGCGTCTCGGTGGCATTGATTTCGGAACCCGCAACCCGTTCGTGTATTTGCTGGTTGCAGTCGACCCACGCGACGACGTGATGCACGTCTATAAGTGTCACCACCGCACCGAGTGGACACTGAAGAATCACGCAGATGCGATTCACGAGATCACCGACGTGTGGCCTCAGTGGATAGTGGCAGACAGTGAGGACCGAGGTTCGCGGTTGTCACTCAGTAGGGAGCACGACATAATCACGGTGCCCAGCAAGAAAGGGAAGGGCTCAGTTCGGGCCGGCGTGAATGCGGTGTGCGAGCGTTTAGCCGTTGACGCGACCGGAAAACCTCACCTAATCATTCACGACCACCCGAGTCTGAGACCAATGATAAAAGAGTTTGAGTCGTACACTTGGGCAACCAATCACACGAGACGCGACGAGCCGGATATGCCTTTGAAACGCAACGATCACTGCATGGATGCGATCAGGTATATCTGCTCAAGACACTCGGCCAGCTCGTTCGGTGCAGGGTAGACACAGGCAACCCGCTGCGATACCGTGACAAGGTGGCCGATAGTCTTACCATACGCGACTCGCTGTTCGTTCGTGTGCTGCGGGCACTCAAGCTCGTCGACGTTTCACCCGATGGAACCATCGCCCATTCTGCGGGCGCAGACTTTATACCGAATCACCCGTCGCAACCCGCGTACGATCCACTCAGCAGCCTCAGTTCGATGGCGGCGTTTCCATGGGTCTACGCTGCGGTGACGGCACTCGCGACGGATTTGAGCAAGGTCGAGATTCGCGTGATTCGAGGAAAGGGAACAGACGCCGAACCAGACCCAGATCATCCGCTTCACCAACTGCTTGAGCAACCCTCGTCGAAAGTGAATGGGAAACTGTTTTTCAGGCAGGTCATCACCGACCTGACTTTAACCGGAGACGCATTCATTCTGATTGCAGGTTCGAATGAGCCCGAAGCACTACTGAGACTTCACCCGTCGCGGGTCAGAATCAATCCGCAACAAGACGGTCAGCCGATGGACTACGAGTATCAGGGCGGCGGTCAGTCGGTGATTTACAGTTATGACCAGATTCTTCATATCAGGTCACCCAGTTGGGCAGACGACCCGAGATCGTTGTGGGGCGTTGGGGCGATACAGTCACT
>TARA_R110000824_G_scaffold3106_2_pt1 | contig 15171 bp, 20 predicted proteins | sample TARA_R110000824 | Tara Oceans TARA_R110000824 (sample SAMEA4397747) | marine metagenome | biome: Polar Biome; feature: [MES] marine water layer (ENVO:01000295) within the mesopelagic zone...; material: water (ENVO:00002006), including particulate matter (ENVO:01000060) such as...... | reverse complement strand
TGCTGATTTCCGAGGACGAGCAATCGGTCCCGGGACGGGCCTATACTATCAAGATGTTACTGATCAATTTAAAATGGATCCGGGAGAAGAAGATGTCGACTTTGATGTTTCGCGGCAGCCCGATAAGGTCATTGAGCGCATACCAATGCCGGGCGATGAAAAAGCTGGGACAACAATAACTGCAACCCCAGTAGGTTCTCCTGGGGCGGCCGCAACTCCTCGTGCACCCACCGGTGTAAAAAACCCAATGGACCCAACAGAGGCCGAGGAAGCTGCAGAAATGAGTATGCCATGGGAACACCCACAAGGCTCCGGAATGAAGCCAACGCAATCTAAGTTTGTTAATGAGGCCAGCACACAAAGATCAAGCTTCGGCGCTGTTTCACATCAAGCAAATCTTGATTCAATTGGCCCCGGTGGCAAAGAAAACGAACAATCAGCAGAAGCGTCTCATGAAGATAATGATGATCATGAAGGAAGATTGAAATCAGCTAACGCACTAGAAGAAACCTCGTCTGTGGCGGCTGGAGATGCTGGTGGATTTAGCGGTGGAGCATTTGAAGACTTGAACATAGAAGAAGAAAACAAAGCAGAAGCAGAAAGAACCCGTTTGAAAGAAGAAGAAAAAAAAGAAGAGCTAGTTGAAAAAGTTATGAACTATTTACTTAATAAAGGTGGAATACAATATGCAGATTAAAAGAACAAGCTTTATTAATGAATTAATAGAAGAAAGGTTTGCGCGCAAGTTGGTGCGTGAGGCAATCAAAATAGTTGAATTCGAAGATAAAGAAGAAGAGCATATGCTTAGAGATGTCATTAAACAAATGATTACAGAAGCAAAGCCAAATGAAATGAAAGTGCACGATGAAACTGGAATGAACTATTTAGAAAATCTTTTTAGCAATACAAATTTTTTGGAAGAGTTGAAAGGTGGGTTTGCTGCATTAACAACAGATATTAGACAAAGAAATTCTTTTGCGTCACATGTTCTTAATGCAATGGAAGGTTTGTTGGCGCGAGATACCTTGAACCGTAGAGAAGACGATGAAGCACGAGTCGAAAAACCAACGCCATCAACTCTTAAAGCCACCCCAGGCGAGGCCGGTATGTCTAGTATAGATGTTAATATCACTGATAAAAAAGAAGAGAAACCTAAGAAAAAAGAAGAGGAAGGCCCGGGCTTTAAATTGCTTCCTGGTATGGATGAGACTGGTGGCGAAGCTGCAATGAGGACGTGGAAAGTTATCAATCCGCTAATTCAAAATGAGCTAGTCCGCTTAAGAAATCCCAAAGATGAGGATATCTTTAAAGAGTATCTGGTTAAAAACGTTAAACTTTATTTTGAAGAGTGGGGAAGCGCAGCTACTGCCAAGTCTTCAATGACTCCTGTATAGTATTGGCGCCTTCATCATATTTTATAAAAAAATCAAAAAACTATATAAAAAAGAAAATTAATTGATTATAATAATTAAGTTAAATAAATGTAATGATTCAAAAACCAACCATCCTACCAAGGGTATCACATTTCGAAAGAAATTTTAATAATAAATATGAAAAAAAATAAAAATCAAGGAAAAAACGCTAGCTATAGCTTGGTTAACAAACTCAAAAAAGAGGAAAGGATCACTGAAGAATTTGAAGTGATGATGAACAATATAACGCTAGAAGAGCTAATTGGCTTAAAACTAGAATTAGCTTCGAAGCCTTTTGGCGGAAAATCTTATGGTCTACCAATCTGGAATTCAATGAAAGAAATTGTACAAGATGCTGTGTTAAAATATGCTTTGTCCGCATGCAAGTCTAAAAAAGAAGCTGCAAGATTTTTAGGCCTTAGACATCAAAATTTTAATTTATTAATTAAAAAATATGGTACAGAAACTTTTTTTGAAAAAAATGATTAAAAAACTTGACAAAAGAATTATAATTGTACATAATTATATTAGTTCTTTAAAAACATGGGGACGAAATGGTTTCGACAAAGTAGCGAAATTAATTTGTGCAAGGTCGTGAAAGTGTCACGATAAAAAAACTTAAACTTTATAAATGCCAACGATAACGTTGAATTTGAATACGCCTTAGCTGCGTAATCTGAAGTTACTAGCACTTTATTAAAGAAGTTAGTTCGGGAATACATACGATATCATGTATTAGTTTTCAAGGGTTCAAATAACCTAGTTCAGCTGTGGTCATAAGAAGGTCTTAAGGCCGGTCGGGCGATTCAATTATATAAGGACTATATAATTTTGGTAGCCAACACCTTTAAGAATGGTAAATGGAATCCCTGATGTTATCAGGTGGCCGTTGCTTGGGCGGTAAAGCAACTATCCTTGTGAATGACAAATTAATCGATCTGTTTTGGACCCGGGTTCGACTCCCGGCGTCTCCACTAAAAATACATAAAAACAACTATTTATTTACAGGGAGGCTGTAATTATGAACGAAGAAACAACTGAAGAAAATTGGGATCTACCAGATAGTCCACCAGATGACTTTGATTTTGTAGAGGCTTATGATGATGAACCTTTAGACGAAAAACTTTTAGAAGAAAATACCGCACCAAGCGCAATCAATTGTGCTTTTGTTGGTGTTGGCGGTGGAGGAGGCAAATTAGCCAAAGCTTTTTTAGATCTTGGATTTAATAAAACCCTTCTTGTTAATACAACAGAAAAAGATCAACCTGATGGCGTTAATCCTGAAAATTTTATTCTAATCCCAGGAGCAGATGGCGTCGGCAAAGATGTTAAACTGGGTAAAGAAATATTATCAAACAATAGCGCGCTTGTCGAAGATGCTCTTAGAACACGTGTAGGCAAGGTGGACTGGGTTTTTGTATTGGCAGGAGCAGGAGGTGGGACAGGAAGCGCTAGCTTTGTCTTACACAAGGCTATAAGCCGTTATATGACCTCTAATGGGGCTAGTGGTAAAATTGTTTATATTGTTAGCACACCAACCTCTCAAGAGCTTTTAAATCCAACAATTAAATCTAATTGTGAAATACTGTTAAAAGATATAGGAAAACAAACACATGTTGTAGTCGATAACGAAAAACAGCTACAATTATTGCGTGGTAAGGTTGGAATGCTGAACATGTACCCTGCAGCAAATAAAAACTTTGCAAAATTATTAGCACAAGTTTTTAAGCTAGCAGACGAAGCTTCTCCAATTCAAGCTTTTGATTCAAAAGACTTGGAAAGGTGTTTAAATACTCCAGGAAAAATGTTGATTGGAAGCACAGTTGTAAGAGATCCTTCAATAACAGATTTAGGAGCCGCCGTTTTTCAAGGTTGCTTAAAATCTTCTCCCTGTCCTCCTCCAGCAAATAAATCAAAAACTGGGGTGCTTCTTTTAATAACCACTCCAGAAATGGCTGATGATCCAGCAATTAGTAATCGGCTGGAAGCGGCTTTCTCATATGTAGGTGGAAGAGCCGATACATTGTTTTCCGGTGTATACATCAGAGAAAAGCTTCCCGGGTTAATCGCTCTAACTTTGTTAGGCGGAATGTAAATTATATAAAGGAGAAAAAATGGACCAAAATCAAGCAGCAACAATTTTAATGCAAGCAGCAAATTTAGCACAATCAAAAGGCGCCTTTACTTTGAAAGAAGCGGCCGCCGTATCACAAGCTGTCGACGTATTGGCTACACCGCGGCCACAAGAAACAGAGGAACCACAAGAAACAGAGGAAAAAAATGACTGAAAAAACAACAAAAGTATGGACAACTGTTGCAACAGTAAACAATTTCGAATCAGCTAATCACATAAAAAACGAAATAAAAGAAAAATATGAATTAGTAAAAATTAAACGTGGCGGAAAAGGTGGCAGCGTTTTTCGGATCAAGGCGTGGAGCGCTCCGGAGGTCAAAGAAAAACGAAATAAATCCAAAAAAAGCAACGCTAAAAAGGCAGGTAAACATGTCGACAAAAAAGTTCGCAATTGATAAGAAAGGGAAAAAAATTTATATTGGTAGCATGGTGCGATATAATAATAAAACATTTTTTATTGAAGAAATGCAATACCTCCCATGGAATCGCGTACAATATATAACTCTTGTTGATAAAAGAAACAAAAATAAAAAAATTGAATTTGTTTTACCTGCAGAAGTTACAATCCAATATAAAACTAATTAAAATTATGGCCAACATAGTTAAAGATATTGTTTTCTTGCAGCAACCTTGCGCAAAAATCGACTCTATAGCTGAAGCGAAAGATATCGCAGATAGATTGTTTAAAACGCTAAAAGAATATAGTAAGGGTATTGGTCTAGCTGCAAATCAAATTGGTATAAATAAAGCTGTCTGCGTTATCAACGTGTGGAGGCCGCTGTGGTTTATGAACCCTAAATTTATTCCATTGAGCGAAGACAAGGTACAGTTTCAGGAAGGGTGTTTATCTTTTCCGAACGCAGCTGTGAATACAGAAAGGTTTAAGCATATTGCAGTTATAGCTGATAATCATGAAAAACAACTTATGTTCGGGCCCTGGAATATGTTAGAATGTATATGCGTACAGCACGAAATATGCCATTTAAATGGCGAAACTATGTTTGATTATAAAGCATGAGGTATAAATGAAAAATATATTGGTTATTGGCACAGGAACAATTGGAGAACCGTTAATAGGCTTATTTGCCGATTTTAAAAAGAAGCTAGAAGTTGATGTTTATTTTCATAAGCGTACACCGCTGATGGATGAGGTTGCCAAAGTCAATAGTTTAATTAGCCGCGGCGCCAAATTGGTTGTAGATTCGGACAAGGTTGAAGCATTTCAAGCTTTAGGTCATGAACCAGTATTAAACTATCATGCGGCTTTAGAATTTTGTGATGTGATTATTGATTGTACACCAGCTGGCAATATTGCCAAAGAAGCGCATTATTTATCGCTTAAAAAATATAAAAATAAGAAAAAATATTTTATTGCCCAGGGAAGCGAAAAAGGATTTGGATTGCCCTATGCTTATGGAATTAATGACGAGGCCTTATTGAGGGAATCTCCACAGTTTATTCAAGTGGTTAGTTGCAACACACATAACGTTTCTTCTTTGATAAAAACTATTTGCCCTACAATTGCAGATCTTCATTATGGCGATTTTACATGCATCCGGCGCGCCAACGACGTCAGCCAAAATGGCAGCTTCATTGCTTCACCAGAAGTTGGAAAGCACGAAAATAGGTCTTTTGGTACGCATCATGCAAAAGACGCATATGATTTATTAGCAACGATATACGAACACCCAAATATCTTTTCCAGTGCACTCAAGGTTAACACTCAATATATGCACACCATTAGATTTAACTTACATATTAAAAAATATACTACTGAAAAAGATATTATTGAAAAGTTTCAAGAGAATAAATTTATTTCTGTGACACATAAAAATCTTGCAAATAAAGTTTTTTCTTTTGGTCGTGACCATGGATATTATGGTAGAATTTTTAATCATACTGTTATATCTTTGCCGTCTCTTCATATTGGCAGAAACAATGGTAATTCCACGGTGACCGGATTTTGTTTTACTCCTCAAGATGGGAATTCTTTATTAAGCAGCGTTGCCGCCGCCATGTATGCAGTACACGGAAAATCATATAAAGAGCACATGAGTTTGTTTGACTCCTATTTGTTTAAGGAGATCTAATTTCATGGCAGCCAAAGGCATTTTAAGAAGCGTCAATCTTTTATGTGACCCAAGAAACATGAACATTGAAGCAGAGTTCCCTGTAGATGGCCGGTATATTATTGTTACATTAATAGTAGACGGAAAATCTGCTTACAGTTCGTATTATAATACCACTAATTCATTCCCCAAAAAAGAAAAAGAATATGATATTTTTATTAATAAGTTCTGTAATAGATTTTTAAGTTTTTCTGAGAATGAGTTATATGGCGTAGCTGAAAACTATATGACAGCTTTAAATGCACATAGAAATTTAAAAAAGGTTTTGTCTCGGTCAGGCAGGGTGGTTTGGCGATCTCCCTAATTTAAATCAATCGAAATTAGAGGGTATATATCTTCTTCATATGACATATATCTTTTTAGTGCACTCTCGATATAAGTGATCATATCATCATATTTGATTGATAGTGTTATAATATTAAAACGGATATACACCGCTTGTACCATACCAACCAATTCCCCATCGGAGTTTAGTATCATAGAACCTGAACTACCCGGAGCTGCAGGCAGGCTATAAACAGAAAAGCCTTTAACCTCCCCACTATACCTGCCTTCCAATATTGGCGCCATGTTGGGGGAATATATTCCCAATGGCGCCGCAATATTATATACTCTGTCCCCGACCTCCGGACGATCATTCGATATTTTTACGGGGACCACATTTTTAGTAAGCTTTTTTACAAACATTATACATGCATCAATATTTGACTGGTATTCTAAAACTTTTGCGTCATAACGTTCTCCATCTAATCTTTTTGCTTTGAAAGAGGAACTAATTTTTACCTCTTTATATGGTACGTTGTCTTCGCAGAAATGAGCAGCAGTCATCACAAAGCTCCCTTCTTCATTAATGGCCACTATGTACCCTGATGCAGAAGATTTTATATCTACTGAAACACATTGTTCCGCTTTGCATGATTTGAGGCTCAAACTTTTATTTAAATAAACAAAAGAGTCAAGGGGTAAAATATTGTTTATTCTATCAGGACCACCCATAGTAGCGCAGCTAGAAAAGACAATCCCAATCAGAATCACCACACTGTTGCGCACATATTTTTTGTTAAACATTGTATTACTCTCCTACATTATAACTATTAAGGGAAAAAACAATTGTTCTTTTTACCTTGTTTTTAATAAAATGTTTTTAAAAACTAGTTATAATAGAAGCACAAATTAATTTATTCTATGGCAAAAAAGACATATGTACTAGACACCAGCGTTTATTTAACAGATGCAAACTCATTATCTGCATATCAAAACAATGATATTGTAATCCCGTTTAAAGTTTTGGAAGAAATCGATGGCCACAAAAAGCGCCAAGATAGCGTTGGAACGAATGCTCGAAAAATAATTCGCAAATTAGACTCTTTAAGAGAAAGGGGCAGTCTATATAAAGGAGTTCGAATAGAGAAAGGAAAAGGCCTAGTACTAGTTAAGAATTTTGAATTATCAGAGTTCCCAATAGATTTTAATCCCGAAATTCCAGATAATAAAATTATTGGAGTTGCCTTAACCGAGAGCCGACTGAACCCAAATAGAAAAGTTATTGTTGTATCTCGCGATATAAACATGAGGGTTAAATGCGATTCGTTAGGGCTGTTAACCGAAGATTATATAATCAACCAAGTTGTAAAAAACACAGATAATTTATATACTGGATTTAAAACGCACTTGGTTGATGATGAACTTATCGAACAATTTTATAATGGTGATAAAATATTTTTAGAGAAAGAAGAGATTAGTATGTATCCAAACCAATATTTGATGTTGGTTTCTAGTTCTAACGATAAAAAATCTGCATTAGCAAAATTTATTAATTATCTCACGCCGTTAAAAAGGATACACCCACAACATAATAATGGTATATGGGGCATAAACTCTAGAAACAAAGAACAAAGTTTTGCATTTGACTTATTAATGGACCCGGCCGTTTCTGTTATTACTTTAGTTGGAAAAGCTGGAAGCGGCAAAACATTAATGGCCATCGCCGCCGGTCTGTCTCAAGTCGTCGAGAGCGATGCAGACGCTAAATATAGGCGACTGGTGGTTTCTAGACCAATCCAGCCCATGGGAAAAGACATTGGATATTTACCAGGCTCAATGGAAGAAAAAATGAACCCATGGTTAGCTCCTATTCAAGATAATTTACAATTTCTAATGGGAAATGACAAAACAACTCTTAAAATGTATACAGACAACGGAACAATTGAAATAGAGGCTTTAACTTATATAAGAGGTCGATCTATTGCAAATTCTTTTATTATTATTGATGAAGCACAAAACTTATCTGCTCATGAATTAAAGACAATTTTAACAAGAGTCGGGGAAAATACAAAAATTGTTTTAACGGGTGATGTGGAACAAATTGATAATGTATATGTTGACGAAACGTCCAACGGCTTAACATATGCAATAGAAAAATTTAAAAATTATGAATTGTCTGGTCATATAACCCTGGTTAAGGGCGAACGTTCAAAAGTTGCAACTTTAGCAGCAAAAATTCTTTAAAAAAAACTTGTAATCATATAAAATATAGTGTATTATGAAAAGGAGATATATTAATGAATATTAAAAATGGCTATTATGCCGCAAAATATTATGTACACAAGGCCTATAAATACGTATCAAGCGTTTTTGAACGTGTTAATGGCACAAGCGTTGTCCGCGCGCTTAAAAACAGCGGCTCGCGTGTAACATTAGGATTAATTTTCTTTGTGTTCGCGCTACATGCTTTAGTGGGGCTGCCGTACGTTGAATTGGCATTACAGTATCAGCCAGACCCCGCGCCAAGATCTATGCAGTTTCTGATTGGGTTACAATCTGCTGGTTATTTCTTTATCATGCTGAAAGTGGTCGAATTAATATGTGGAGTTCTTTTGCTTTGGGGTCGATATTTGACGTTAGCCCTCACCGCGTTAGCTCCTATTATTTTTAACATTGTTGCGTACCATGCAGCATTAGAACCAAACAATTTAGTGTTGGCATTAATTGTAGCAACGCTATATCTGCACCTAACATGGCAAAACCGCGGAAAGCTTTCCGCCCTATTAATTAAATAAAAAGGAGTATAACATGAGTGAAAATAGTGTAAAAGCAGAGGACGACGCAATAGAAAATGCGCTAAAAGATTTAGATGTCGTAGATGAAAACCCAGATCTTCAAAAACTGGTCGCACCGGACACTGAATTAAAAAACTGGCTTGTTGAATATGTCGGAGAGACGTTGCAACCAGAAAACGATGAAGTAACGTTGGAAATGATTATTGAAGTTGTGGCGAAGGAATTCCCAGAATTTCTTTTACCAATTGCTGAAGAAAATTTTATCCGCGGCTATCAACAAGCAATGGTTGATGTTGAAGAAGGCGAAAAGTTATTTAAACAAACAGGGTTACAAAATCAGGAAAAATAATGGATGAGTATATCAAAATATCTTCCGAAAAAGCCTTAAAAGAAAGTCGCGAACGGCTTTTACATGGTAAGGGGGTTTTTATAAAAGACCCCCTGCCTGAAGAAATAGATATTGATTATGTATTAGGATCTATTGAAAAGAGCATTCCGCGCCAATTGATGCATTTGGTTGATTTTCTTTATGTTGGCGATTTTCCTTTTTTGAAACAAAAAAATATTAATGCAACATATGAAAATGGAGCAATCTATGTCACCAACGATCAACGTGACGAAGACGATATGATCGATGACATAGTTCATGAACTAGCACACTCAGTGGAAGAGCTACACGGAAACGGATTATACGGCGACGGACTCATTGAAAAAGAATTTTTAGGCAAAAGAAGTCGATTTTGTAGTTTGCTAAGTTCAGAAGGGCTTGACATTCCAACAAACATGTGTTATAATGTGGACTATGATAAGAAATTTGATGAAATACTGTATAAAACAATTGGTTATGAGAAAATGATAAGTATCACAATGGGACTGTTTATTTCGCCGTATGGGGCTACATCCTTGCGTGAGTATTTTGCAAACGGGTTTGAATCTTATTTTATTGGTGACCCTCGCGAATTAAAGACAATTAGCCCGCAAATATACAAAAAGATAGAAGAGTTATTTAACGATGAAATAGAGGAGTTCTAAAATGAGTAATTATAAATTAGATGTTAGTTTTGATTCTAAAAAGGGTTTGTTATACGCTACGTTAACAGTGCCCTCAGTTGTAAAAAAGAAGGGTATTACAATGTACACCACCGCTGACGTGGTGGACATGCTAAACACACAAGGGTATTCTTTAAATGTATCAGACTGTGTATCTAAAACACGCGAGGTTGTACGCACGGACCATTATGATGGAACCACCGGGAAATGGAAATTCAACCTAACCGGCGGAGAAAAGAAACAACCTAAAAAGCCACCAGTCGCAGCACCGGAGGCACCAGATGTGGCACCGGAGAAAGCAGTTACAACAAGAGCAGCTATAGCAAGAGCAGCTAAACGAAAATCCACCAAAAAAGCGGAGAAATAATGTCACACGTTTCTTTTTCAGAATTAAAAATATGGAAAGAGTGTCCTTGGAAGCATAAGCTTTTGTATATTGATAAGCTTTCTGGGTTTCAGGGAAATGAATATACTGCTTTTGGTACAGCGATCCACTCTACCTATGAACAAATTTTGTTGAACAACCAAATCAATGAAAAAGAACATTTTCAAAATATATTTTTAGAAGAATTAAAAGCTTTGCCGGATGAAGTAAAAAACAATCTCAATAAAAAATTAGTTGAAGATTTGAGAAAACAAGGCGACGTTTTGGCGCCGTTATCTATGGATGCTTTAAAAGACCATTTTGGAGAGTTTGAGGTTGTGTCTGTGGAAGAGAAACTTTTTGAGCCAATTAAAGAGTTTGTTAAAAACGAATATAACTTCAAAGGGTTTATTGATTTAGTAATAAAAACCAAAGACGGAAAGTACCATGTTATAGATTGGAAAACCTGTTCATGGGGTTGGGATGCTAGAAAAAAGACTGATAAAATGATAACATATCAGTTAACTTTTTATAAATATTATTTTGCTCTAAAACACAACATAAACCCAGATGATATAGAAACTTACTTTGGATTAGTTAAAAGAACAGCAAAGTATAATAATATTGAAATATTCAAAGCCACTAGCGGAAAGAAAAAAACTGAAAATGCTGTTAAATTTTTGCAAAAAGCTTTATATAATATTGATAATAGAATTCATATAAAAAATAAATTGTCTTGCCATGGCAGATTCGGAATGTGTGAATTTTATAAAACAAAACACTGTCCATAATAAGAGGTATACGTGCAAGAAAAAAAAATTAAAATTTTAACACTAAGCGACCATCCGCTTTCGCCATCCGGCGTCGGCACCCAAACGAAATACATGATAGAGGCTCTGCTTAAAACTGGAAAATATCAATTTATAAGTTTTGGTGGGGCTATAACACACAACAACTATGAGCCTATAAAAATTGAGGAGTATGGCGATGATTGGTTTATACACCCCATTGATGGCTACGGCACTCAAGATTTAATGCGCTCAGCGATTCGCAATGAGAGGCCTGATATCATTTGGTTCATGACCGACCCCCGCTTTTGGGGTTGGTTATGGCATATGGAGCATGAGATTAGACCAATTGCTCCCATGGTTTATTATCACGTGTGGGACAATAAGCCATACCCTACATTTAACAAAAAGTTTTATGATTCTAATGATGTGGTTGCTTGCATCTCTAAAGTGACACACGATGTTGTACAAAATGTTTCACCGGAAGTAAAAAGCGTATATATACCACACACGGTTGATCCTGAAATATTTAGAAAATATTCAGCAGAAGAAATCGAAGATTTACAAAAAAACTCTTTTAAAGAAGACGTAGAAGACAAGTTTATTGTTTTTTGGAACAGCAGAAACGCGCGCCGCAAGCAAAGCGGCAGCCTAATATTTTGGTTTAAAACGTTTCTGGACAAAGTTGGACATGATAAAGCAAAATTAATTATGCATACAGACGTTAAAGACCCTCACGGCCAAGATCTAGAAGCGATCATACGTCATTTAGAACTAACGAATGGGGAAGTTGTATTTTCAACTACCAAATATCCACCTGAAGTGTTAGCTAAAATTTACAACCTTGCCGATTGTACAGTTGGGATATCAGATGCAGAAGGATTTGGATTATCGACTTTCGAATCTTTAGCATGTGAGACTCCGATTATTGTAACAATGACTGGTGGTCTACAAGAACAAGTAACCGATGGCAAAGACTGGTTTGGTGTGGGACTAGAACCAACCTCTAAAGCAATTATAGGCTCTCAGGATATCCCATGGATCTATGAAGATCGTCTTTCTGAAGAAGTTGTAGTTGATGCGTTGTTAAAGCTGTATAATATGACAAAAGAAGAGAGAGAAGAGCTAGGTAAAAAAGGTCGCAATCATGTATTAACCAATTACAATTATGAAGAATTTGGTAAAAAATGGGATGAACTTTTTTCATATGTCTATAACGAGTGCGGTTCTTGGGATACAAGAAAAAATTATCACAATTGGGAGTTAAAGGAAATAGTATGAAAAAGGTTTTGGTTAGAGGGCCCGCATTGAGCAGAAGCGGATATGGAGAACATGCACGTTTTGTATTACGCTCCCTTAAAAAACATCAAGATAAATTCGATATTTATTTAATAAACACTGGTTGGGGAAACACTGGCTGGCTTTTTGAGGACAGCGAGGAGCGCCGTTGGCTTGATGCTATTCTGCTTAAAACAACGCTTTATGGTCAACAGGATGGTGCTTATGACCTTTCTATGCAAGTAACGATTCCAAATGAGTGGGAGCCTCTCGCCCCTATTAACATCGGTGTAACCGCTGGCATTGAAACCACCCAAGTCGACCCGGAATGGATTGTAAAATCCCATGTAGTAGATAAAATTATTACGGTTTCCGAACATTCAAAAAACGTATATGAAAAAACAAGCTATGTTGCTGAAAATCAAAAAACTGGCCAAAAAGTAGAAGATTTTAGGTGTAAAGTTCCGATTGATGTCGTACATTATCCTGTGCGCCATTTTGAACCTCAAAAAATGAAGCTGGATCTAAAAACTGATTTTAATTTTTTAGCGGTTGCTCAATGGGGCCCAAGAAAAAATTTAGAAAATACGGTTAGATGGTTTGTGGAAGAGTTTATTGATCAAAATATTGGTTTAATACTTAAAGCAAATATAGTTAACAATTCAATTATTGATAGAGAAGAGATCGGGAAGCGCATCGAAGACATGTTAAAAAATTATCCACAACGTAAATGCAAAGTTTATGTTCTTCACGGAGACAACACAGATGAAGAGATGGCTGGCCTTTATACTCACCCAAAAATAAAAGCTTTGGTATCTTTAACACATGGCGAAGGGTTTGGCCTGCCGCTTTTTGAAGCGGCTTATATGGCTTTGCCAATAATTGCCCCAGATTGGAGCGGCCATTTAGACTTTCTTTATGTACCAACAAAGGATAAAAAAGGAAAGATTAGACAAAAACCACACTTTGCAAAGCTTGATTATGATATTTCTCCGGTTCCTCAAGAAGCCGTCTGGAACGGGGTTCTGCATAAAGATTCTATGTGGTGCTATCCAAAGCAAGGGTCTTATAAAATGAGGCTTCGAGAACTTTTTAAAGATCACGGTCGGTTCAAGTCCCAAGCGAACAAACTTCAAAAATGGGTTATTGAAAATTTTGAAGCAGAAAAACAGTATGATAAAATGGTTGACTCTGTTATATCAGTGTGTAAACATGACGTTGATTCAGAATCTTTGGCGGTGTTTGACTAATATGATTATTTTTATTGCTGATTTTTTTGTTGAGCAGGTGGCAGGCGGCGGCGAGTTAGCCAATGAAGAGGTTATTAAAACGTTAAGGAACAATAATTTTGAGGTTATTACAAAACACAGTCATGAAATTACGGCGGCAGATTTAAAAAAAGAATCAGATAGTTTTTTTATAGTTGCGAATTTTGTTAATCTTAAAAAAGAACTGTTACCACTGTTTAATTCTTTAAATTATGTCATTTATGAACATGACCACAAATATTTAACCACCAGAGATCCTTCTGTATTTGAGAACTATTTTGCCCCATACGAATCTATAATAAATAAGGATTTTTATAAAAACGCCAAGGCTGTGTTGTGTCAATCTAAGATGCATGCAAGGGTTGTAGCGAAGAATCTTTTAATAAATAACGTCGTTAATTTAGGCTGCAGTTTATGGGATGAAAAAGTATTAGACCATATCGAATCCTTGGTAGACAACAAAAAAGAAAACAAACATTCTATTGTTAGATCTACAAACAAAATTAAAGGCACATTTGAGGCGATATTATATTGCAGAGAAAATGAGTTGGATTATGAACTTATAGAGTCTCCAAATTATGAAGAATTTTTGCGACAGTTATCAAAAAATGAAAATTTAATTTTTTTCCCAAAAACGTTAGAAACCTTTTGTAGGTTGGCTGTCGAAGCAAGAATGCTCGGTGTCAAGCTTACAACTAACAAAAACATAGGAGCAACATCAGAGCCCTTCTTTGAACTAAAAGGGAAAGAGTCAATTGATTTTATAAGAAACAAACAAAAAGAGGTGTACAAAGTATTTTTTGATCTTATTGAGAATAAAAAAGTTAAATGCATAACAACACCAAAAATACCTAAAATATCAATAGTTTCTTCGGTTTACGATGCTGATCAATTTATTGAAGGGTTTTTAGAAGATATCACAAGGCAAACAATCTTTAAAAATTGTGAGTTAATTCTTGTTAATGCAAACTCGCCGGGAAATGAAGAGCCCGTAATTAAAAAATATATGAACAAATACAAGAACATCATATATAAAAAGCTGGACCATGATCCAGGAGTGTATGGCACGTGGAATGTTGGCATAAAAGCGGCCACCGGCAAATTTATAACAAATGCTAATGTCGATGATCGACGAGCGCCAAATCAAATAGAAGTGCTTGCACGCGAACTAGTCAACCATCCGGAGGTTGGTCTTGTTTATTCTCAATGTTTTATCACCTCTGTATCAAACGAAGCATACGAAAATAATTCATCAAAAAACCAAGTCTATGCAGTTAAGGAATATTCTCGGGAAAACATGATTAAATGTTTGCCGGGTTGTATGCCGCTGTGGAGAAAGTCTCTTCATAAAAAAAGTGGGTATTTTGATGAAGAATACAAACATGCGGGAGACTGGGCAATGTGGTTGGCTTTCATAGAAAATGGCCAGAAATTTAAAAAAGTTCCTGGTGTGCACGGATTGTATTACCACAACCCAAACGGCTTATCAACCTCTGTCGATTCTTTTAATACAAGATATAAAGAAGAAAAGGAAGTTTTCTTTGACCATAAAAATGTTTTTGGAACAGAAAATTTTAATCGATACAAAAACTATTTTACAAGATGAAAAAAATAATAAGCTTTAGCTTGTGGGGCGAAAACCCAGTATATAATGCTGGCGCCATTAGAAACGCAGAGCTAGCAAAAGAA
>TARA_R110000824_G_scaffold401785_1_pt1 | contig 15189 bp, 13 predicted proteins | sample TARA_R110000824 | Tara Oceans TARA_R110000824 (sample SAMEA4397747) | marine metagenome | biome: Polar Biome; feature: [MES] marine water layer (ENVO:01000295) within the mesopelagic zone...; material: water (ENVO:00002006), including particulate matter (ENVO:01000060) such... | reverse complement strand
CCAAGCTGGTGTTGCACTTCGTTTGTGAACTCAGGGGGCCCACTCGCGGCGCCTCTTGCCGCAGCTTTTAATGGTGTGTGTCGGCGCCGACGCCACATGCGCTCGCCCTTGCCGAGGGAACCAATGGTTCCCGGCTTTCGCCGGGATGACACCTGAATTTGGAGCGAGCGCGGAACCTCACCCCTCGTCATCCTCCCACGCATTCTCCGGATAGCGCCGCTCGGCGACATAGGGCGCGCCGCCGCTGCCACCCTTTGCTGAAAACAGCGTAAAGCTCTCGACCGTGAAGCGCGGTGCGGCGAAGAGATTGTTGGCCTCGATATAGCGGCCGACATCCGTCGCGGCGACGCCGGCAAGCCGCGCCACCGTCACATGGGGATGGAACTTCCGCGTCTCGGGTTTCAGCCCGGCGCGGCGCATCGCGCTTTCATGGCGGCCCTGCAGGATGCGCAAGGGCTCCGACATTTTCACGCCCGCCCATAAGGCGTTCGGCCGCGCGGCGCCGAACTCGCCGACGCCTTCGAGTTCGACCTCGAAGGGTGTGAAGGGAATGAGCGCCAGCGCCGCGTCGATATCGGCCGCGATGTTTTCGGGCACGTCGCCGATGAAGCGCAGCGTGATGTGCAGATCGCCGCGCTCGATCCAGCGCGCACCTTCGAGCCCCTGCTGCAGGCGGCGAATTTTCTCGGCCACCTCGTCGGGAATTTCAAGCGCGGTGAAAAGGCGGATCATTTTGCCTCGCATTCCCACTTAACCGTCATGACCCGGACAAGCTCTCTGCTGTCCGATTCAACTCTCAATCCAAATTTAGTCGTCATGACCCGGCTTGTCCGGGTCATCCACGTCTTTCTTTTCTATCTTTCCGTGGCGCAAAGACGTGGATGGCCCGCATAAAGCGGGCCATGACGTGGAAGAGAGAATGAAAAATGGGCCGCCGGCTCAAGGCGCCGGGTTGGGCTGGTCGAGATGCACCGCCTCGATATCCTTTTCGAGTTCCTCGGTCCATTTCACCTCGGTGCTCGTCACCGCCAGCTTCAGCTGCTCCATCGTCGTCGCGCCGATGATGTTCGAGGTCACGAAGGGCCGCGTCGTCGCGAACTGGTTGGCCATCTGCGAGGCATCGAGCCCGTGCTTTCTCGCCACCGCCAGATAGGCCTCGATGGCGCGGTCGGTCTGCGGGCTCTCGTAGCGCTGCAAGCGGTTGAACAGCGCCTTGCGCGAACCCTCGGGCAGGGCGCCGTTCTGGTACTTGCCGGTCAGATAACCCTGCGCCAGCGGCGAATAGGCAAGCAGGCCGACCTGATCGCGATGGGCGATCTCCGAGCCGCCCAGCTCGAAGGTCCGGTTCAGCAGATTGTAGGCGTTCTGGATCGACTGTACCCGCGGCAGGCCTTTGGTCTCGGCGTGATGCAGGAATTTCATCGTGCCCCAGGGTGTCTCGTTGGAGAGCCCGATATGGCGCAGCTTGCCGGCTTTGACCGCTTCGTCCAGCGCTTCGAGAATTTCCTCGATCGGGTTCGATTTCCCGTCGATATGCTTGTAGCCGAGGCCGCCGAAAAGATTGATCGGACGGTCGGGCCAGTGCAGCTGGTAGAGATCGATATAATCCGTCTGCAGACGTTTCAGGCTCTTGTCGATCGCCTCGCGGATCTGCGCCTTGCTCTGCTCGGTGCCCGCGCCATTGTCGCGCAGCCATGTCATCGGGCTGCGCCCGGCAACCTTGGTCGCCAGGATCACCTTGTCGCGGTTCCCGCGCGCCTTGAACCATGTACCGATGATCTTCTCGGTCGCGCCTTGCGTCTCCGGCTTCGGCGGCACGGCATACATTTCCGAGGTGTCGAAGAAATTGATGCCCTGCGCGATGGCATAGTCCATCTGCGCGTGGCCTTCGGCTTCGGTGTTCTGCTGGCCCCAGGTCATGGTGCCGAGACAGATCGCGCTGACCTTCAGATCCGTGCGCCCAAGCTGGCGATATTCCATTGCCGTCCCCCCGTTGGTTTTTGAGTTGATGATTTATACAGGGGCCGGACCGCGCGAGTCACGCGGGGTGATCTCCGTTGTCTCTACACAACGTCGTCACCCCACCCAGAGATGTCATCCCGGCACTTGTTGCCGGGACCCAATCCACCTCACGGCGGATAGATGAGCTATTTCGTTTACATCCTCGCCAGCCGCAAGCACGGGACGCTTTACATCGGTGTCACAAACGACATCGCACGCCGCATCTTCGAACACCGCGAGGGCCTCGGCTTGAAGTTCGCGAAGAAGTACGGCGTTCATCGTCTGGTTTATGTGGAAGCCCTTGACGACATCCGGGTTGCGATCCAACGCGAGAGAACGATGAAAGAATGGCCGCGCGTCTGGAAAGTCCGTCAGATCGAGCGCGACAATCCCGAATGGGACGATCTGACTGACAAACTGAACCGATAGGCGAATGGGTCCCGGCAACGAGTGCCGGGATGACACCTTTGGGTGGGACAAAGGTCGAGTTCAGGCTTGGCAGATACGGACCGTAAGATGGTGAAGATGGGATCGCTAAATCACTAGAAACCGGCATGTCGTATCTTGGCAGCTTTCAGCTTTCTGTTTTCCTCCGGACAATGATAATGTTGATCCGTCACCGGTTGTCTTCAGGACATGAAGCTATGCTGCTCGAAACGAAACGAACATCTATGTCTATGCACACTGCCGCCGCGTTGGTAGCCATTTTGATTGCGACGGCCGTTCAGGGTTGTGTGGACGAAAGCTGGAGCGACGCGGAGAGGAAGAATGCTCAGTACATTATCTTAGCGGTTGAGGAAGCTCAGTCTGCAACCCGAATTAGCAATGCTGGTGCGCCTTTTTCGGAGATTTCTGCCTCCGACCTTGATGCTATGCGCGCGCATATGAAAAACGCCTACGACTATGCGCTTTTGGCGGAGAATGGCGCTCTCGATAAGGCGCACCCGGAACTGAGACAACATTGGGAGGAGGAAATGATACCCGGGTTGCGGTACCGGTTGGCCAATCTCGATGAAGGGGATGTCGCTGCCGAAATTGCAGGGCATCAGCTTCTCGACAGATTTGGCGACTGGTGGAATGCACACAAGCAGGAAATTCGTATTCCAGTTGAGCGCTCCAGAGACTCAAAGTTTCTCTTTCAGATCGCAGTTCTTACGCTGACATTCGGGTTTGGTATTGTGATCGTCTCATATGCGAGCTTTGCGGATGCGAGAGGCTGGCCAGTCGGAGCGTATTACCGCGACGGTGCATCACTGGTCATGATCCTTGGATTCTTCTCCGGCGTAGTTGGTTCCCCGCTTGCAGCACTCGTTTTTCTGCCTTGGTGGAGTGTTGTTGTCGTCGTGGTTACTGGATTTTTCGTAGGGTTAATCGTGACATTTCTATTCCGAAGCATGGTGCAGATCGTAGCGCCATTGGGCCTTGTTGTGGCGTGGGGCGCAGTGGCGCTCTATGCCATTATTTAGAGCTCTGCCACCCCCCTCAGTTCACCGCCTCATCCTTCCTCGCCTGCGCAATCAGCGCCTCGACCTCCGGCAAGATCCGCTCGACGATGACGCCGACGCCTTCCGCGGTCGGATGAATGCCGTCGCCGAGATTGAGATGGCGCTCGGCGGCGACGCCGTCGAGGAAGAAGGGATAGAGGATCAGATCGTGCGCCGCCGCCAGATCGGCATAGATCGTGTTGAAGGCGTCGCCGTATTCGGCGCCGAGATTGGGTGGCGCCAGCATGCCGGCCAGCAGCACCGGCAAGCCGCGCGCCTTCAGCCGCGTCACGATGGTTTCGAGATTTTCCCGCGTGACGCCGGGATCGATCGCCCGCAGTGCGTCATTGGCGCCCAGTTCGACGATCACCGCATCGGCTTCGGGTCCGACCGCCCAGTCGAGCCGTGCCAGGCCGCCCGATGTCGTGTCGCCCGAGACGCCGGCATTGGCGATCTTCACATTCTCGTGACCGGCCGCCTGCAGCGCCCGTTCGAGCTGGGTCGCGAAATCCTCGTCGGGGCCCAGCATGTAGCCGGCCGTCAGGCTGTCGCCCAGCGCCACAATGGTCAGCGCGCGCTCGCTGGCGCCTGCCGGCGCCAGCGAAAGCGCGGCGGCCACCAGCAGAGCCGGTAAAAGCTTGCAATAACGCATCGAAAAGCCATATCGCATCGAGTGTCTTTCTTTCCCGTCGCCGTTCCGGCCTATGCTGGCCGTCCGCTGCCCCCGCCTCACCATATAGAGAGCCCGTCGCCCTTGCCCAACAGCAACATCATCGAACTCGACGCCGTCCGCCTGACCCTGCCCAGCGCCGCCGGCCCGGTCAACATCCTGCGCGGCATCGATCTCGCCATTGCGCGCGGCGAGGCGGCGGGTCTGGTTGGCCCCTCGGGGTCGGGTAAGTCGACGCTTCTGATGGTGCTGGCCGGTCTCGAGCGGCCAAGCTCGGGCCGCATCCGCGCGGCAGGCGAGGATCTCACCGCGCTTGGCGAGGACGGCCTCGCGCGCTTCCGCCGCGACCGGGTCGGCATCGTCTTCCAGTCCTTCCATCTGATCCCGACCATGACCGCGCTCGAGAATGTCGCGATCCCGCTCGAATTTGCCGGCCGCGCCGATGCCTTCGAACGCGCCGAGGAAGAGCTGCGTCTTGTCGGGCTCGGCCACCGGCTGACCCATTATCCGGGTCAGCTCTCGGGCGGCGAGCAGCAGCGTGTGGCGCTGGCCCGCGCGGTCGCCGGCGATCCCGAAATCCTGCTCGCCGACGAACCGACCGGCAATCTCGACCAGGCGACCGGCGCCGAAATCATCGCGCTGATGTTCGATCTCCATGCGCGCAAGGGCACGACGCTGGTGCTGATCACCCATGACGAGGCGCTGGCCGCGCGCTGCGACCGCGTCATCCGGCTGCGCGACGGGCTGGTCGAGAGCATCGAGGCGGGGGTGGTGGCGTGAGAAAATTTGCAGTCGCCCACCTGTTCACCTCCCCCTTGCGGGGAGGTCGGGAAATTCGCGGGACGCGGATTTCGCGGGTGGGGGGCGCGACCCCACGGCATGGTTCTTCCGTTCCCGTTTGCACGGGCACCCCCACCCGAAACGCGTGCCGCGTTTCGACCTCCCCGCAAGGGGGAGGTGAAGGGCGCCGGCACGCGGCACTTCTGCCTGCGGGAGAGGAAGCCCGCGCATGAACAACGGCTCCACCTCCTTCGTTCTCGCCGCCCGTCTCGCACGGCGCGAGTTGCGCGGCGGCCTCAAGGGTTTTCGCGTCTTCATCGCCTGTCTGGCGCTGGGCGTTGCGGCGATTGCCGGCGTCGGTTCGGTCTCGACCGCGCTGACGCGCGGGCTGGCCGAGGGCGGCCAGGAAATTCTCGGCGGCGACGTCGCCATCCGCCTGATCCATCGCGCTGCCACGGCCGAGGAACTTGCCTTCATTTCGGCCGGCAATGCGGTCTCGGCAATGGCCGACATGCGTGCCATGGCGCGCGGTGCCGGTGCGCATGACGGTGCCGTGCGGGCGCAGACGCTGGTCGAGCTGAAGGCTGTCGACAATCTCTATCCGCTCTACGGCGCCATGGCGCTTCAGCCCGATATCGCGCTTGCCGAGGCGCTGGCCCTTCGCGACGGTCGCTGGGGGCTTGTCGTCGAGCCCAATCTGATGACGCGGCTCGGCGTCGCGGTCGGCGATCTCGTCCGCATCGGCGAGGCCGAACTCGAATTGCGCGCCGTGATCGAGCGCGAGCCCGACCGCGTCTCCGACGGCTTCGCGCTCGGTCCGCGCGCCATGATCGCGATGGAGGCGCTCGAGGCCACCGCGCTGGTGCAGCCCGGCAGTCTCGTCAGCTATCACTACCGCGTCCGGCTGCCCGCAGCGCAGCGTTCGCCGGCCGATATTGCCGGCTGGGTCGCCGGTCTCAACCAGCGCTTCCCCGATGCCGGCTGGCGGGTGCAGGATCGCAGCGACAGCGCGCCCGGCGTCAGGCGCTTCGTCGAGCGCGTGGCGCTGTTCCTCTCGCTGGTCGGCCTCACCGCGCTGGTCGTCGGCGGCGTCGGCGTCGCCAATGCGGTCAAGTCCTATCTCGACGGCAAGCGCACGGTCATCGCCACCTTCAAATGTCTCGGCGCGCCGGGCGCCCTGATCTTCCGGCTCTATCTGATGCAGGTGATGGCGCTGGCCGCGGTCGGCATTGTGCTCGGCCTCGTCATCGGTGGCGCCGCGCCCTTCATCGTCGATGCGGTGGCGGGAGGTGCGATCCCCATTCCGGCCGATCTCGGTCTCTACGGCGCGCCGCTGGTGCTGGCGGCCGCCTATGGCGTGCTGACGGCGCTGGCCTTCGCGATCTGGCCGCTGGCGCGTGCGCGCGAGGTGCCGGCAACCAGCCTCTTCCGCGATCTCGTCGCGCCGACGCGGCGTTTCCCGCGGCCGGCCTATGTCGCGGCGACGGCGGCTGCCTTGCTGGCGCTGGCCGGCATGGCGGTCGGTCTGGCCGAGGAGCCGGTCTTCGCGCTCTATTTCGTGGCCGGCGCCGCCGGCGTCTTTGTCGTTCTCTTCGGCGCCGCGCGCGGCATCATGGCGCTGGCGGCGCGTGCGCCCCGCGTCCGTTCGCCGGGCCTGCGTCTGGCGCTGGCCAATATCCACCGGCCCGGCGCGCCGACAACCGCGATCGTGCTGTCGCTCGGTCTCGGCCTGACGCTGCTGGTCACGGTGTCGCTGATCAACGGCAATCTGACCGGGCAGATCGCCAGCGAGCTGCTCGACCGGGCGCCGGCCTTCTTCTTCGTCGATGTGCAGCCCGACCAGATCGACGCGCTGGAGGAAATCGTCTCCGCCAGCGCCGGCGTCACCTCCTTCAACCGCGTGCCGATGCTCCGGGGACGGATCGCCGCGGTCAATGGTGTGCCGTCGGACCAGTTGACCGTGTCCTCCGACGTGCAATGGGCGCTGCGGGGCGACCGCGGCATCACCTATTCGGCCGCGCTTCCCGCCGGTTCGACGCTGGTGCGCGGCGAGTGGTGGCCGGAAGACTATGCCGGACCGCCGCTCGTTTCCTTCGGCGAGGATCTCGCGCTGGGCTTCGGCGTCGAGATCGGCGACACCATCACCGTCAATGTGCTGGGCCGCGAAATGTCGGCGACGATCGCCAATACGCGCGCCATCGACTGGTCCTCGCTCGGGATCAATTTCGTGCTGGTGTTCTCGCCCGGCGCCTTGTCGGCCGCGCCGCATACGGTGCTGGCGACCGTCGCCATGGAGGGCGGCGATGCGGCCGAGGAGGCGCTCGAACGCGATGTGACGACGCGCTTTCCCAACATCACCTCGGTGCGCGTCAAGGAGGCGCTCGAGGCGGTCAACGGGCTGCTCGAGAATTTCGCCATGGCGGTGCGCGCGACCGGCGCGGTCACGCTGGCGGCCGGCGTGCTGGTGCTGGCGGGCGCGATGGCGGCCGGCTTCTCGGCGCGGGTGCGCGATGCGGTGGTGCTGAAGGTTCTCGGCGCGACGACGGTGCGCATTCTCGGCATCTATGTCCGCGAATATGCGCTGCTCGGTCTCGCGACCGCGCTGGTCGCGGCGCTGGCCGGTTCGCTGGCGGGGTTCGCCGTCATCACGCTGCTGATGGAGATGCCCTGGCGCTTCCTGCCCGGCACGCTGGCGCTCACCGTGATCGGTGCGGCGCTGGTCACCGTCGCGCTCGGTCTTGCCGGCACCTGGCGGGCGCTGGCCGCGCCGGCGGCGCCGGTGCTCAGGGCCGATTGAGGGCCCCCGCGGCGCTTCCTGCCCCGAGGATAACTTCGGCGGGGATAACTTTTTTGCAGCGTCACGCTGCTCCCCCGCCGACAAGTTGAGGGATAAACCCGGGGACAAGTGGCGCGACAGACCCGGGGACAAGTCGGCCGCCGCGCCATATATGACAGTTTTTTGACAGTTCCGTGACAGAGGGGGGGTCCGCTGTCGCCGGTGCTGTCTGTCGAATGCCGGCTAAGCCCCGGAAAGCGTTACCCAATCTTCACGATAATCCCCCGGTTTCGCTTGAATTCCGGCAGAGCGCAGCCGATATTGAGCGCAGGCACACGCAGGAGGGTGCAGATACATGGCCAATTACGATCAGGAACGGCTCCATCAGGTCGAGCTCGGGCGGCGCGCCGACATGGCGATCGACGAGGGCCTTCGGAGCTATATGCTCAGTGTTTACAACTACATGGCGATGGCGCTCGCGCTGACCGGACTGGTCGCGCTGTTCGCCTATAACGCGGCTGTCGTTGAAACGCCGGCCGGTCTCGCCTTCAGCGAATTCGGTCAGGCGATCTATGCGAGCCCGCTGAAATGGGTCGTCATGCTGGCGCCGCTGGCCTTCATCTTCTTTCTGAGCTTTCGCGTCCAGGCCATGAGCCTGTTTGCGGTTCAGACCACGTTCTGGCTCTTTGCCGGCGTGATGGGCCTGTCGCTGTCGTCGATCTTCCTCGTCTATACGGGCGAGAGCATCACCACGACCTTCTTCGTGACGGCGGCCGCGTTCGGCTCGCTAAGCCTTTACGGCTACACGACAAAACGCGATCTGACCGGGATGGGCTCGTTCCTGTTCATGGGCCTGATCGGCGTCATCATCGCGATGGTCGTCAACCTGTTCCTGCAGAGCTCGGCGCTGCAATTCGCGGTTTCGGTGATCGGCGTTCTGGTCTTTGCCGGCCTCACCGCCTATGACACGCAGCGCATCAAGGGCATGTATTACGAAGGCGACAGCGTTGCCGCCTCGGGCAAGAAGGCCGTGATGGGCGCGCTCTCGCTCTATCTCGACTTCATCAACATGTTCATGTTCCTGCTGCAGTTCCTCGGCAGCCAGCGCAGCTGACGCGCCGAAAGAGCCCGTAAAAACAAGGCCCCGGCAGCGATGCCGGGGCCTTTGTTCCGGGTCTCCCTGCCGTCTCAGGCGTCGACCAGGCGCAGCGCGCGCTTCTCGAAAACCTTCAGCACCTGTCTCAGGTCATGGCCGCGCTTGACGATCAGGCCGGTCGCCGCCACCACTGCATAGGCGCCCTGTTTTCTGGCCAGTTTCGGGCGTTTTTCGATGCGGTAGAGCGGCATCTCGCTGGCGCGGCGGAAGACCGAGAAGATCGCCACATCGCGGAAACCCCCCATCGCATAGTCGCGCCATTCGCCTTCGGCGACCTTCCGTCCATAGACGGAAAGGATCGCGTCGAGCTCGCTGCGGTCGAAAAAGACCTCCGCCTCGCGTCGCGAGGGCAGGTAGTCGACACTGTCGGTCATGCGGCTGGCCGGTCCTCCATGCGGGCGGATCCCCTTGTTCTTCAAGCATGGCACAGGGCAGGCATCGGCGTCATCCGCTTGTTGTATTTTCGGCGGATTGCCTCGATTTTTTCCACCCCTGCGATTTTTTCGGAAACCACAATATTGCCTTTTTTCGGCCCTTGCGGGGCCACACTGGGCGGCCAGATTGGCAGCGTTGCCTCATCGGCCCGGTTCCTTTCGACGTTCCGGTTTCATCAGCCCCCCAGCCCCACCGGGATAGATTGGGGGAGCCGGGCCAACCCTTCCCCCGCCCCCCTGGGGGACATTCGAGGCAGCAGCACGTCCCAAGAGTGAAAGCTCCAGCCGTCCGGGTTCCCTCTCCCGGACGGCAAGCTTTTGCGTGGGCGACGCGCTGGCGCGGAAGATGAAACATCTTTCACTTGAAGGACTTGGCAGCCTGTCCTACACAGTCTGCCTGCTTGGGAGGCAGGCCGCGCGAAAGCTGCGGCGCAGTGGAAACGAAGTTGCCGCCGGCGCGTCCGGCCAGGGCAAGGGTTCCGGGGAGAGGCATCATCGGCCGGTCGGAAATGGAAATGGCGACGAAAGCTCCTTCCGCAGCAGCCGGCGAGGCCATGATCGTCATCGACGGCCTGACCAAGCATTTCGGCCCCTTCACAGCGGTCGACAATATCGGCTTCTCGGTCGCGCGCGGCGAAGTTCTGGGCTTTCTCGGGCCCAACGGCGCCGGCAAATCCACCACCATGAAAATGATCACCGGCTTTCTGGCGCCGAGCGCCGGCAGTGCGCGCATCTGCGGTCACGACATCGTCAAGGACACGCTGGCCGCGCAGCGCACCATCGGCTATCTGCCGGAAGGCGCGCCGGCCTATGGCGATATGACGCCCCGCGGTTTTCTGCGGTTTATTGCACGTGTGCGGCGTCTTTCCGGGGCGGAAGCACTGACGGCCATCGACCGCGCCGTCGAGGCGACCGAACTCGGCGCCGTGCTCGATCAGCCGATCGACACGCTGTCCAAGGGGTTCCGCCGCCGTGTCGGTCTTGCGCAATCGATCCTGCACAATCCGCCGGTTCTGATCATGGACGAACCGACCGATGGCCTTGATCCCAATCAGAAATTCGAAGTCCGCAAGCTGATCGGCCGCATGTCGGCCGAAAAAGCCATTATCATTTCGACGCATATCCTCGAAGAGGTCGATGCGATCTGCACCCGCGCGCTGATCATCGATCACGGCCGGGTGGTGGCCGACGGCACGCCGGCGGCACTGATGGCGCGCTCGCGCTATCACAACGCCGTTTCGCTGACGCTGAGCGGGCAGGCAACCGTTCAGATGGCCGAGAAACTCAAGGCGCTGCCCGGCATCGCCAGCATCGAAATCGCGCCGCGCGGGGCCGAGACCACTTTCACGCTCTTTCCGGTTGCTGCACGCGAAAGCGACACCTTGCTGGTCGATGCGGTGGCGCGGCTTGCGCGTGAGGAAAACTGGCCGGTTCGCGCCCTCTATGGCGAACCGGGCCGACTCGACGAAGTCTTTCGCAGCCTCACCCGGTCCGACACCGTTTCGCCGGCTGGAAAGAGAGACGCGGCATGAACGAACTTCTGGCCGTCTTTCGCCGTGAACTCGGTGGCTATTTCGCGACACCGCTCGCTTTCATCTTCATCGTGATCTTCCTGTTCACGATGGGCGCCTTCACCTTCTATCTGGGTGGCTATTACGAAAGCGGGCAGGCCGACCTGACGATCTTCTTCAACTTCCATCCCTGGCTCTATCTGTTTCTGATCCCGGCCATCTCGATGCGCCTCTGGGCGGAAGAGCGCCGCACGGGATCGATCGAATTGCTGTTGTCGCTGCCGGTGCCGCTGTGGGCAGCTGTCCTCGGCAAGTTTCTGGCGGCCTGGGCGTTTTCAGGACTGGCGCTCGCGCTCACATTCCCGATGTGGCTGACCGTCAATTATCTCGGCGATCCGGACAACGGCGTCATCCTTGCCGGCTATCTCGGCAGCTTCCTCATGGCCGGCGGCTATCTTGCGATCGGCTCCTGCCTTTCTGCGGTGACGCGCAATCAGGTGATCGCGTTCGTCGTGTCGGTGGCGGTCTGTTTCCTGTTCACGGTGTCGGGCCTTCCGATTGTCATCGACTTCTTCTCCGGCTGGGCACCACAGCAGATTCTCAACACGATCGCGTCCTTCTCGTTCCTGACGCATTTCAACGCCATTACACGCGGCGTCATCGATCTGCGCGACATCGTCTACTTTGCAACGCTGATCGGCGCCTGGCTGATTGCCTGCGGCATCGTGGTCGACATGAAGAAGGCGGGCTGAAGGCGTGACCGGTATGTTCAACCAGCAAATCAGCCGCTCGGCCTATCGTATCGTGATGCTGGTGCTGCTGGCGGTGCTTTTTCTCGCCGTCAATCTGTTCTCGAACATCGTCTTCCGCTCGGCACGGATCGACCTGACCGAGAATCGTCTCTACACATTGTCCGAAGGCACCGGCGAGGTCGTGGGCCAGATCGAGGAACCGATCACGCTGCGGTTCTTCTATTCGGAAAGGCTTGCCAACGACTATCCGCGCATCCGCACCTATGCGACCCATGTGCGCGATCTGCTGGAAGAAATTCGCAATCGCTCGAACGGACAGCTTCGCCTCGAAGTCATAGAGCCCGAGCCTTTCTCCGAGCAGGAAGACCTTGCCATGTCGCTCGGACTCAAGGGCGCGCCGACTGCAGGGGGCGACATCATCTATTTCGGGCTTGTCGGCACAAATGCGGTCGACGGGCTCGAAGCCATTCCATTCTTTACCGACGAGCGCGAGCAGTATCTGGAATATGACATTGCGCGGATGATCCAGAATCTGAGCCGGCCCACGCGCCCTGTACTTGGCATCGTCACCAATCTGCCGCTCGACACGGGAACAGGCGGGCTGATGTCCGCCATGCGCGGCGAGTCCCTTCCCTTCATGATCTATGAGGAACTGCGCGACCGTTTCGAGCTCGAATATCTCGAACAGCAGTTCCAGGTTGTGCCCGAGAAGGTCGAGGTTCTGATGATCGCGCATCCGCGTGAGCTCGATCCGGCGACGCTCTATGCCGTCGACCAGTTCGTCATGCGTGGCGGCCGCGTTCTGGCCTTCATCGATCCGCATTCTGAAGTCAGCCTGACCGCCGGACCGGACGGTCAACCGATCCGCGGCTATAGCGAGGCGTCCAATCTGGAGCCGCTGCTGAAGAGCTGGGGTGTCGACTACGACCCGACCAAGATCGTCGGCGACCGCGGGCTGGCGCAACGCGTGCAGACCGGGCTCGATGCCCGTCGCCAGGAAAGCGACTATGTGATCTGGCTCGCCGTGCAGCGCGACAATGTCGATGCTGAGGATATCGTGACCGCAGACGTGATGCGGCTCAATCTCGGTACGGTCGGTGCGCTGGCGCCGTCCGAAGGGGCGACGACGCACTTCACGCCGCTGGTGCGATCGTCGGACGATGCCCAACTCTATGATCTCGACTATGTGAAATCGGGGCCGCGACCCGACGATCTGCTGCGCCGTTTCGAGCCCACGGGCGCGCGCTATGTCATTGCAGCGCGCCTGTCCGGTCCCGTCACCAGTGCCTTCGACGGTCCTCCCGATGTCGAACTGGAAGCGCCGGAGGGTGCTGCGAGTCCGCGCCGGTCGCTGTCCAAGCCGGGGCCGCATCTGGCCCGGTCGGAGGGAGAGGCGAATATCATTCTTTTCGCCGACAGCGATATCTTCGACGATCGCTTCTGGGTCCAGACGCAGTCCTATCTCGGCGAGCGCGTGGCCCAGCCGATCGCCGACAATGCAAGTTTTGTCGTCTCGGCGATCGACAACCTGATGGGATCGAACGAACTTATTTCACTTCGCGCGCGTGCGCGTATCGACCGGCCGTTCACCGTCGTCGACGACTTGCGCCGGACCGCCGAACGCCGGTTCCTCGCGGAACAGGAGGCGCTTGAGCGCCGCATCTCCGAAACCGAACGGCGCCTGATCGAATTGCAGACAGAGGGCGCCGCAGGTCTTCCGGAAGACGCCGCTGCCGAAGCGCGTGTCGAAACCGAGATTCAGGCCTTCCGTGCCGAACTGCTCGACAGCCGCAAGAAGCTGCGCGACGTCCAGCGCAATCTGCGCCGTGAGATCGACGGGCTGGGCGCCCAGCTTCGTTTCATCAATGTCGGCCTTGTTCCCCTTCTGATCGCCGTCATCGCGCTTGGCGCCGCGATCCTGCGCTATCGCCGCCGCAAGGCGCGCGCGGAAAAGGGAGCCTGATCCGATGCCGGCATCGCTTCATTCGCTTTGGGAAAATCGGCCATTGCGCAATCTGGTGCTTCTGGCCGCGGCGACGGTTGTCGCCGTCATCGCCGCGGCAGTCGCCGTGGTGACCGACCGGAGCAGCGTCGAGACAAGTTTTGTCCCGCATCCGCTCTTTGCCGGCCTCGACACGCGGCTCGATCAGGTCGATCGCATCGTCTATACGGCCAGTCAGGGCATGCATGGCGTCAGCCGGGTTGTGATGCTGCGCAATACTGACGGTGTCTGGGGTGCCGAAGCGCGTGGTGGATATCCAGTCGATCCGGAGTTGATCAAGAAGACCTTGCTCGGGCTCGGTGACATGGAGGCCTATGAGCCGCGCACGGCCAATCCCGAGTGGCATCGCAATCTGGGTCTGATGCAGCCTGAGGATATCGGGTCGGCGATTCGGGTCGAACTCTTCCGCGGCGAGGAGCGGATGGCTGGGCTGCTTGTCGGCAAGGTCCCGGAACGCGCGGTCGACGTGCAGGGCGAGGGTCTCATTTATGTGCGGCGGGACGGCGAAGACCAGTCCTGGCTGGCGCGCGGCCGGCTGCCGCTGCTCAAGACCGTGACCGAGTGGCTCGATCCAACCTTTGTCGACATATCGCGCAATGAGCTGGCGCGTGTCACGCTTTGGGGCGGCACCGAAACTCCCGTCATCATCGAACGCGCCTCGAGAGACGAGAGCGATTTTTCCATCGTCAATATTCCGGCCGGGCGGATAACCCGCGGTGCGCCGGTCGTCAACGGTGTCGCGACCGCGATTTCCGGCAAGAGCTTCGACGATGTCGCGCCGGCGGATACGCTCGATCTTCCCGAAAATGCGCCTACCGTCTATTTCGATACATTCGACGGGGTGCGCCTGACCATGAGCATGGGCGGGCAGGGCGGGGCCCTGTGGGCCAAGTTCGCGGCCGAAGCCGATCCGGCACTCGCGGTGCCGGACGCCGATGCGGATGCCGCAGCAGCGCGTGCCGCCGAATTCAATGAGCGCCTCGGTGCGTGGGTCTACAAGCTGCCGCAGGATCTCGGCGGCCAGTTGACACAGACGATGGATCTTCTGACGCGCGAATCCGGACCTGCCGATCTCTAGCGCGTCGCGGGGCCTGCGGTAGCCGTCAGATCGATGCTTGCGGCGCCGAGAACGGGCCCGCCATCATGCGCCTGAAGCAGTGCTGCACAACCTTCATGGCCCTGTACCAGCAAATCCGCTTTCGGCAATGTCACGCTAGCAGCGGCTCCCTTCCACATGCCGATCGGCACCATCTCGCGAACGACATGCGCATAGGTCATGGTCTTGCCGCGATTTTCGCCGCGCCGAATCTCGACGACTTCTTCCCTTGAATAGCGCACAAGCCAGAGCGTGGCCGGGCGTTCCGGCGACTTGCCTGCGCCGACATGGAGCGTCAGCACGTCACCGTCGTCGGAGAAGTGCAGCGCGACCGGCAGCGGGGCGGCGCGCCGTTCGGCGATCCGGGCCTCGACCGATGCGCGATCGCTACCTACGTTCTCGAAAAGGCCATCGACGACGATCTGCGGCGTGTAGACGCCCGAAATGCCGAGTGACTGTACGTAGCTGCGCTGCCTTTTTGGATTCCTCTGCAAAAGAGAGTGGCATTTGGATTGTAGTGATGATTC
>TARA_R110000824_G_scaffold50203_5_pt1 | contig 15190 bp, 7 predicted proteins | sample TARA_R110000824 | Tara Oceans TARA_R110000824 (sample SAMEA4397747) | marine metagenome | biome: Polar Biome; feature: [MES] marine water layer (ENVO:01000295) within the mesopelagic zone...; material: water (ENVO:00002006), including particulate matter (ENVO:01000060) such as...... | reverse complement strand
CTACAAGATTCTCATTCGGGAATGCCGCAATTTGACCTCCTACAGTGTTTTTAGCATCTGTAGTATTTGTGTTTACCGTATCAACGCCAGACAAGCCGAAGAGGTTTGAACCATCTCCAGTGTCCGCTGAACCTGCAGGGTCACTCATAGTATTGAGGTAAGCAGGAGTAGATACATCCAAGCTGTGAATGTTACCCTGATTTCCAGCAACGCGATTAGCGTATACTAGGTTGTACTTAGAGTAAACTACTTCAGAGCGAGCAGCACCGTCGGCGCCGACACCGGCACGGGAGTTACCCAAGTAGAATACTTGAGAGACTGGACCCTGCATAGGTTGGACACCACAGATTTTGTTGGCAAGAAGTTCCGGGAAGACCCGGCGAACAAGTGGAAAGGCGAATTTTTGAAACGTCCCCAAGTTACCAACAGTAGTCGCCTCTTGCAGAGATTGCCCGTTAGAGGCAGCTTCTGTAAGAATGGCTTTGGCTTGGTTCTCAAGTAGAACGGCAGTAGTGTGACGCGCATGGCTGTCTTCTACTCCTTCAAGAATCGGTTCCCACTTCTCAACTAGTGCATTATTTGCATTTTCTAACATAATTATATTTTGGTTTTAGCTTTCGCTAGATTAATTACATCTTCAGTTAGGAAGATATTACTTGCCGCTTCAATTGAAGGACGGCTGGAATCGGGGTTGTTGTGAATAACAACGGCAGACTCGGAAGATTTAAACGGAAGTTTATTACTCTCTGTCAAGTTGTTGTTATCCTCCTTAAGGGAGCCTACCTTATCGCTAAGGATGGTGTTCTCTTTGAGGGAGGTTGCGTATTGAGAATTCAAAGACTCGATAGATTCCTCAAGCTTAGCATTTTCAGCTTTAAGCTCTGAGACAACGCTATCAACGTCTTTCTCTTCTAGGTCTTGTGCAACCAAGGTACGAATAGTCTCATAGACTTTCGCGGCACGGATAGTTTCGCTTTCAGACTCAACTTCTTTACGTGCTACTTCTTTAAGTGAATCAAGTTTGGTACGAAGAAAACCGCTTACTTTTGCTTCAAGCATACGGACTTCTTCTTGTACACGCTCTTGTACGATGGTATCCACGATATCCGCGACTTCTTTAAGTCCGGATTCGGATAGCCCATCAGGGAGATGCTTGGCAAGTTTTTCGATATTCATATTTCTGTTACCCTTGTTATTTACTGTGTTTAGAGAAATAAACCTATTTTTTGCGCAAAGTTTTCTTGAGCATGGTGAAATAGATTTTTTCTGCTTGATAATGATTTTTCTTTTCTGCGTTTGGATTCATGCCTTCCGAGAGCGTACCTTCGCTAACAGTAGGGTATGCACCAAAGCATGAGGGGTCTGAAACCATGTCCCACGTAATCATACGCAGGTTGTCTTGAACACGGTAGACGTCTTCTGTCATATCATGTTCTAGGCTTCCAGTACCTCTAGAGGAAATTCCCATCTTAACACCAGCTCTGATAAGTTCCTGTAGAACCTTGCCAGATGGCGTGTTGAGAATTTCGGCTTCCCCGATAACCTTGTTACCTTCTAGTTGTAAGTCAGTAATGAGGTGGGAAGCGTTGGACAAGTGAACGACTTCTTCAGATGGGTGGTCCAATTCACCAATCAAACGTCGCTCTTTAATTTGGGGTTGAAGTCTACTGACTTCTCTTTGTAGGAGCTTATGCGGATAGATTCTACCGTTGCCATTTTTAGTCTCGGCTTCACCAAACAAACCACGTACCTTAATGGTATTGTTTTTCTTATTCTCACTAAGAATTTGGAGGCTTTCGAAACTATTTACGTCTTGTATTAACATTACTTTGCGATATAATCCAAAAAGGAGTTAGCTCCCGCTTTACGGGCTTTAAGTTTTTTCCCTTTCTTTTTCATAGTAGGGGCTTGTGCGGTGCCTAGGTTTCCCGTAGTAGTTGCTTCTTCTATGCGAGAAATAATATCCTTAGCTTTTCGTAGTACGCCTAAATCCGATTCCGAGATAAAAATCCCTTTAGTTTCTTTTTTTCTCTCATCAATTCGTGCGTGCGGAAGTGTTTTTTCTTTTACTGAAGTTTTTTCAGATTGCACCTTTCCTAAAGAGTGAGCCATTAAAGACTCTCTCAAACTATCTGAAACCTCTAGGAGAACTTGGTCTGAAGGTACAGCAGGGTGCTCGTGTACGTTACCCTTGGCGTCATACGGATTCTTAGAGGGAGTCGTTAAAGCTCCTCTAAGAATCTCATTCGCCATTTCAGTAACAGATTTAGCCATTACTTCGCAGCTGCTTCGGCGTCAGCCTTAGCTTTGGCTTTCTCTTCCGGAGTCTCTTCCTTGTCTCCTTTAGCGGGGGCGTTTTTGGCACCTGCTTTGTGAGCTTTAGCTTGTGTGGAATCTTTGCCAAACTTCTTCTCAGCAGCGTTATTCATCGTAGCATCGATTTCCTCGTCAGACATTTCCTCATTAACGGCTAGCTTAATGTAAACATCGTCGTCATAATCAAAAGCCTCTTGAAGAGTATACTCGATACCATCAAAAGCAACCCAACTCGTGTAAGGGTCATCCCTGCCTTCTGAAAGCTTTTGAGCCTCTTCCATTGGAATCTCTTGAACACGTACGAAAAGCTCTGATTCGAACTCGTACACATCCTCTTCCAAACGGAAGTACTGACCTTTCCACTCATACAGAGCGGGACCAGTGTCTTCATCGGACTCTTCGACTACCCGTGCGGTCATCTTCGTAGAATTGGCTTCTGCGAGGACAGGGGCGGCATCTGAAGCCGAGGCTTCCTTTCTGGGGAACCCTAAGGCTTTTAGGAATGCGTCGCGAGCGGAGTCATCCATACTTTGGATGCCAAGATTCTTGTCTTCATTGATAATATATTTCATGTTTTCTAAAGGGTTTAGAGTAAGGTACTTGTACGCTACATCTTATTTAGCCAGTAGGCTAGGTTTTTTAAGTTTCAAACTAAAGTTATATAGGTTTATACATCTCCGATGCGTTGATAGTGTACGGTAATGCCATCAATCGTTGAACTTTTAACAGTGCCAGTCAGATAAAGTCTAATTGCAACCGTTGCTAGGTGTTGAGAGCCATAATCGTGACCGTGATTGATTTCAAAGTCTATGACTGCAGTGCCGTTCGAATCATCGTCATCATTTCTTTCTCGAGAAACGACCTGAGTTGACATTTGTGATGTGTGGGTTCCGTTACCGTATTGACGGTTTTTCGGTTCAATCGCGCGGAAGTTAATAAATTTGTGACCGACGTTATTGTACGGGTCATTGGGTAAGTTGGCAGCATCCTCGGTGCAATGGTATGAAGCCGCATTAACATAGACGCTAGTAGAGCCTCCGTAGAAGCTAGTGAAGTAAGTTATATAAGCAATATATTTTCCAGTTGGAATCGTTACCCATCTGCTCCATACATCTGTTGACCTTGAGTTAAAAAATCTATCGGATACAAACCATTCCTGGTCGACGTTAATGTTTGTTATGCTGGTTTCGAGGTCCCCAATTTGGGTTTGGATATCCGGTTTAGCGGTTTCCCTGTTTACCTCTGTTAGTAACGTATCCTCCAAGTGGGTTCTCGTTACAAAAGCATTCTCAGAGCCTGGCTGGATAGAACCCGCAATAGCTTGACGTTCTCTTAGTGTCAGTTCCGCTGTTCTAAAGAAGGGGCGGATATCAATAATGTGCTCAGGTGGGATATGTTGTCCTTCTTGGTATCCTTGAGGTACATACACATATGCAAGAGGGAGTCCAAAGCGTCCGTGTCTACCGTCTCCGAAGCCCTGTGCCCAGTGAGTAGTATCTGAAATAGCGTTGCGTGTCCAAGCTGAGTTTACAACATCGTCAGGAGCGGGCACAGTTCCAAACTCAGGGTTGTCTTGAATATTGATTTGAAGTCCATGCCCGCGTGCAGGCATGTCTTCTTGGGCTTGCCCTACGGTTCTATAAACAAAATTAGATTCTTTTCTCGGCCAAGTTGATGAGTCGCTGTATAAAATACCAGCGCCTTTAACTAACATAATATCAGTATGTCCAGAACCAGGAGACGTCATACCATCATCCATCGAACCATCATCCGTTGTCAATAGCACTAAGTCGAGTCTTCCTAGGGGGGCAGTAGTACCTCCATCGCTCTCGAACTCTGTTGCATCAAAGGCGGGGATATTTACGCCAGCGGTGCCACCGAATCGGAAGACGCTTGTACGAGCTGCTGTCCTGGTCATATTGGCACGGGAGAAATTAGTAAGGTCTGTGTCATGGTCCTCTGAGGAAGGGGAGTTAGCTTTTTCATTAAGACCCGTTTTAGGGTTAGTACCGTCGTTACCATGAGTGTAACCTAAGGGTCGGTTATTTCGTCCAATAAAGGAACCTGTCTTAACAAACACTTTACCAGGGTCCATTTGTTTCGTATATGGTCTTAGGTCGTCAAACCTTCCTCGCCCAAAAGTATCCAGTGCGCCGTCATCATCACCAGGGTCCGGATTCGATATAGAGTCAATTTGCTGTTGCAAGTCTTTATCGTTCAACAGCAATTGCTTTAACGGAAGGTTATCCACCTCGTAGTAATACGGGTCGCTTGGTAAGTAAAATCTGATGTCTTCGTTAATTGCCATTATAATAATCTATCCATATCAAAGAGGTTGAGAGACCTAACTCCCACGCCATATTTTTGTCCTGTTGGGTCACTAGGACTACACGTTACTCCATCTCGACCTTCACCTCCGGATTGTCCGTCCTGGTGTGACCTATAAATTGACACGCCGTTAATGCGTTTCGAAGCCATGTGTTTAGCGTTTTGGAATAAGTTACTTGAGGATTCATCCAGAAAGTTTCGCATATATCCTTGCCAATCCATATTAATAGGGGGTATTGGGAATTCAGGTGATGTTTGGTTTTCGCTGTACCCTGAAGTACCTTCCAAGAAAATACCAGCGCCATTACCAGATACGTAATATGATTTATGTACACTAATCTCAGTTGGCAATTCAGACACGCCGCTTAGCGCGCTGAAGGCAGGGACGCCCCAACCAAAGATTGGTTCGGTGCCAGACATGTTGTACTTACCTTGTGACCACATCTCCACTCCTGCATGTCGACGTTGGTCAGAACCAACTAGAGAGGATGCGTTAGGTGTCACCGTCAAATACCCTGCGGCATTAACTTGGTCCATAGGCGTTCCACCATGGGCGTCGGATTGCCATAAGGTTTTTAGCCCAGGATTTTTGCCACACATTAAAGCACTGATTTCATAGTAACCTTTAAGGTCTCCTCTGTGTCCCATCATTAAACGGAAAATTCCAAAGTTATGAAACTCTCTTCCTAGTAAGCCGTAGCTCGTCATGCGTCCACCGTAACCGTAGTAATCCAAGGCTACGCCGTTATACCATTTTCCAGCGGGTCCGTGTAAGGTTGAGCCTGAACAAGAAACCCAAGGGTCACCTTTGTTAATTAAACTGTTCGCAGCGTGGACCCTCGAGGTGTCAGCTATATTCCAAATTTGGATGGGGGAACCTAAACAAAAAGCGTCACCATCTCCAACGGTAAGGCTGACTGCATCGGGAACACCGTGTTGCATGTAACATTTAGTATCGTCCATACCTCCCATTGCCAGGTTTTCGCCGCCTCCGGCGCCCCAAGATTTTTCAGCCGGACCTCCTTGATATCCGGGCGCGCCGTAGAAAGTTCTCGTTCCCCACAGCCCACTTCCACTCGCGTTATTCCAAGTTGTAGGGTAAGAGCCTGTATTAGTTTGAACATCATACATCGTGTGTCCTGAATTACCTCCACCATGATTAGTTGCACCTCCTAACTTATGGTCTGCTCCGGTTATTCGGGAGGTAGAGATGACTGTTCCGCCACCGCCCATTCCTCCGCCACCTTCATTGTTTCCGCCGATGGTGCCGTAGTTATCAAACATGCGAGGGTCATCAGTAGATTCACCAAACGGCTCCGGGTCTTCATTTCCAGCGCCTCCTCCATGTTCAGGAGGTCCATTCCATCCAAACACTCCGTCATCCGCTAAGCCTTCGCATCCTGTACCAAGTACATTATAGAAAGCGCCAGATACATCGGCGGAATTACCCTCGTACCAGTAATCTACCAGATTACTATCTACGTAACTACCTTCCACGGCACGTACACACATTCCACCTGTTGTACCTTCAGAGTGTTTTTGAGTACCGTTTTGGTATCCAGGGAGAACATAGTTAGTGGTTTGGTCCAGAGGGCGGGCGTCAGTATCCGAAAGTTTTACCTGAGCGTAATTACCGATAGAACTTGTAAATCCATTAGGATAAAATTTAACGTGACCTCCAGAGGTTGCTAAAGCGAATAGTTTATAAGCATCACCATAGGCAGTATCAACATTACTAGCCAGTACATCAGTACTCCAAGAAGTAGCACCTGCATTATGGTTTACGGAGCCGCCGGTTATATCTCCTTCCGTGGAGATGCTTAGTGGCATCCCTCCGATAGCGAATAAATCAATTCCAGAGCGGCGATTAGCAACTAAGCACGCTCGCGTGGAGTGGACTTCCAAAGAAGTGTGGTTTCCAGATACGGAAGCACTTTCAGCGTTTACCAATTGCCAACCAGATACGTCTAAAGTATTATTAGTACCGTTTACCGTTGGTGGGTTCACTTTAATCTGCGAGGTGTTTTCTGATAAAGCGCCAACACCAAACCTAGAAATTTTAGTAGGTCCAGTAAATTCTATTGTCGAGTTGTTTGCTGCATACACGCCTGCGCATAGATAGCTTCTTTTAGCAGTGTCAGCGTCCCAGTTAGCACCAGCCGTTCCGCTCGGTGTGTAAGAGAGTGCTGTAGTCTTATGTGCACTTCCTCTGAATGTGATGTGTGAGTTATTGTGAGCAGCAGCGGTAGCGCCTTTAGCAAAGTCTAAATCTGCTTTAACGCCGTAGCTTAGATGGGTAAACTCGGCAACCGAGTTATCGTTTACTTGAATCCCAGGAAGATTATTCTTTCTGTAGGGAGTCGCGCCGTGGTGTGACATAGGAGTAGAGGAAACTGAGTGCGTTCCGACAGTGTCCGCCGTCCATGTAGCTCCGCCCCAGCGACCAAAGTACCTTGGGTAGTCATTTTGTCCGTAAGGCATAATAGTTGAGTTTTTCTCAGCTAAGATATTTTGCCCATTATTATCAACGTGGAACTGAGCTCGATTTCTGATACGCTTTAAGTGCTGGTTGGCAGTGGTCATCGCTGTGCTTGGTAGGAAATGAGCTCCATTCTTACCTATATTGGTCGCGTAGTGGTCAGGGGGAATAGCGTACTCATCAGACTTAGTACCGTAGATAAAGGTTGAGTTCAACAAATGAATACCTGGTCCTTGATTATCTTTCACCGTGAATTGAGGTGAGCTGAACGTGCTTCGCAGACCATATATCCCTGCCTTAACATTGTTAAAGGAATCTAGGCGTCCATCAAATTCGAAGGATGTACCTTCACAATAAATGCCGTATTCAGTGTTTCCATAAGTTTGAAGGATTGAAGTCTTGGTATCACCGCCTGAACCTTTCTGAAAACCCATTGCGGCAGTAGCAGAACTTCCTCCGTTAGGTAAGAAGGTTGTACCTGCGTTAACCGTATCTTTGTTTTTGATGCCTCCAAATACCGTACAATTACGAAGGTCCATGCCCCTTCCATTCTTTGTAAAGTTCAGCATGGACTTTCTGCTGTTGGTATAGGCTTCACTTTCAAACTCAATACTAGTGTTAACAGCCTTTACACCAGCGCCATCGCCGTAGACACCTCTTGTTGTAGCAGTGTCTTTATCGTAATTTCTCCAGCCAATCCAAGAACCTGTAATTTTAATATCACTATCCTTGAAATTGAATCCCGCGCGACGTGCTCTCATTCCGGTACAGTTATCTAAAATAACCTCAGAGCCATTTACCTCAAAAGCATACTTTAACTGATGAGTTGTTACCGCTTGCGAGTCACCAGCACCAGTGCCTGTATCCGCACAGATGTTAGTTAACTTAATAGTACCTTGACAATCACGGACATTTACGGCACTAAAATAGTTTCCGTAACCTAGAACACTTGCTCTGGACGTATTGTCCGTTATCTCGTCGTCTCTGTGACCCTCCAAAAAGTCGGAGCCTCCCAAGGCGTGTATACCAGAACCAGACCTAGGAGCAGCATCTAAACCTGTAATGGTATAGTCGTGAAGTTGGCTATAGTTATACAACCTAAATTCATTGATGTCGGGAGTGAAGTGTCCATTACTTCCGCTGGCTACCATGGCGGATAGACGTCCTGTATCGTGGTCGGTATCGGGACCGTTCTGCGCGAACCATCTAGAGTGCGTGCGCCAATTAACTACGTTCTCACCTAGAGAAGCTTGGAGTCTTGTTGACGAGGCATAAGTAGAAATCTGTGAGCATACAGAGTATGAGGACACTTGGTAAATATGGTTTAGTGCTCCAGCAGGGGAAGATGAGGTCGTATTGTTATGTACTCCAATAGCGGCATCTCCGTCTGATACGAAGGCGCGGTTAACTACTTCAAGCTTACCTTCTCCCTCGCAGGTAATATTTGCAAGGTCTAGTTTACCTAAATTGCCAAAAGCACATATCTCAATGAGTATAGGAAACTTTAATTTCTTAGGGATACGTTCGGTGATATGTTCAATCGAATCGTAAACACCGTCACTTCCATCAGTCTCAGAGCCTAAGGAAGACAGTACCATAGTTACGCCCGTCTGATTCTTGCCAGGGAACCCAGCCATCTGAAGCAGAAAGTTTTCTCTAGCTTCTAATTCCCATATCGGAATGTTATCTTGCTCCCAATTATAAAATGAGCTTGGGTCGTATTTAGCGACGTTGTCGACATAACGGAGTCCGAGGACACCGTCGCCGCCTGTACTTGTTGTGTTTCTGAAACTAACCATTAGAATTCAATTGTCCACCTAAAAACTAGGATAAAGGAGTCCGTCTTGTAAACGGGCTTAAAGTGTCTATATGCGCAAAGCATAGAAGTATCCGTGGAGTACGCGGAATGATAAGGGTTTTTACTCCATAAGGCAATCTCGCTTAATTGTCGAGCTCCTCCGGCAAGGTTTGTAATTTCTCCTTCTCCTACATTACATGCTCGCTCATCTAAAACAATTTGATACATTACTCTTCGAGGAGAAACTCTCTTAATGTAATTAGCAGGAATTATTCCAAAAGGTTTATTGGTAGTAACAACTCCATTTGCCAACATATCGTGATAGGAGATATCCAGAAAACCTTGACCATAATCTTCTTGAGAAAGAGCGCTAGACAGTTGGTATGTGCTAGAGACCTGGTTGCTGGGACTTCCACTTGAGCCTAGTTGAAAGTAGGCTATCTGAAAGTTGTCTACGGGCGTATCCAAAGGAGCGTCCATCATTTCTGCTAGGGTAGCGCCCATCCCGCTACAAATTACATTGTCTTCTTCGAAGTGTAATTCACGGTCACCGCTTGGATAGTGTTTCCAAACTTCTAAGTGTCCTTTGCATTTGCTAAAATCGTAAAATTGCATGTTATAGTTTAACCTTCCATATTATAGTAATGTAATCCGTATTATCGTAGTTAATATGTAGTCCGGGAGGAAACATTACTTTCTTTGAGAATAGTTGGAACTTAGGGTTTTGTTCCGGTCGACTAAGATTATATAGTGGGGTAATGGCGTTTTGAATACCTGTGTGAGTAGATGATGCATCTAAAAATGGTCCCGCCCCATTCTTGGCTATTGTATCGTTCCAATTAATGCCGTATAACCCCATTGTACCTATACCACCATACACGTCTTCCATTACTCTCCACTGGTCTCGTGTCATGCGCATCATATACCGAAGCTCCTTAGCGCCCGCTCGCGCGGTACCTACTTGTCCTCCCGCGATGGTTGTATCTCTAACGGAGGAAACCGCTAAGCCAGCGCTCGCGTCCCCATATGTATGTGATGAATGATTTCCAGGGACCTTGTAAATATACCCGTCACTGTTAACAGATTGGTGCATATTTAGAACTCCAGACACATATCCTAACCCGGCGGAGTTATCTGTACCAAAAGTTCTAGGGGTAAGCGTTGCCCACGGCGGTACATAGGCGCCGACGGATGGGATGTACGCTCCTTTTAATACCGCCTCTTCCCAATCACGTTCACCTGTCTTGGACGGTCTCATAACATGATTTCGTATGTACGCGCCTGCCGATACCTGAGCGGAGTCGGAAACGCCATTACCTGGACCTGTGTTAAACCACTGAGCCCGGTTCATATAATGACCCAGTTCCCCAGCACCGGGGGAGAGGGTTTGTAATGTTTTATCTAATGGAGTGGGAAACTCCGGGAAATAAATATGAGAAGATACTCTGTAATCAACGCCAGAGGCGATACCGCCGCCTGGGTGTAAGTGTTTGGTGTACCAATCTCCAGCCTCAGTTACTCTGTATCTTTTAAGCGTTCTTAAATGTGTTTGCGTTGGTTGCATTGTGCCCACCGCAGGATGAATACCTTTTGCCGCAACTCCAATAATGAAATCGGAGTCCTTGGAAAACGGAGGAACTTTAATCTTGGGAGTTAAAACATGTGAGTATGCTGACACACTGTTCGAGTGGTTCATTGCAAAGAGACCTGCGTCGGCGCTTGCCATAAAAGGAGTTTGCGCTTCTATCCAATGCGCAGAATCCCAATCATAAAAATAGGTTCTACCTTCGGTAACAACTCCTGCGAAGAAGTCCACGGGCAAATTATTAGAAATGGTGTCTGTATCGCCGCCGAAGTTTGGTAGTACGTCCGTCAGGGATTCCCCATAAGCTTGTACCGCGTCTATACCGAAGGCGAGTTTGTCTCCTACATCTAAACCAAGATTTCCTATTTTATCATGGAAGGTTAAGAGGGGGAGAGAGGACCTACTTTTCTTCGATACTTTTTTGTCGGGAATGTGCGCACCTATCACTGCGTAAGGTAAATTTTCATCGTAGCGCCCAATGTCCGGGTCATTCACAGTGGGGAATGCTGGGGTAGCGGAAGAATCGGAATGGGCGGTTGCGCCTTTACGAGGAATAACTCCCGCGCAAAAGACGCCCGAAGGTGTGCGACTTCCATCATGAATAGTTCCGTCAAGTGTGTTCGCGCTGTCTAACCATACATAAGCGCCCGGGCTTCGTTCCTTCAGCCACACTCCTAGGTTACCAAGTAAGTCTTTTTCGCTTTCACTTGTAAACCTGTCAGCGCGGTAAGCATCAGGGTTTAAGTTATCATTTAACCCTAACGCGATATCTGTTAAAGATACTTCGTGGATTAAACAGGGACCACCGGAGACATCTACGAGGTGTAGTGAATAAATAGTATCCTCTGTAAACCCTACTTCATGCATATTACAAATAGTAGGTATTACGTCAACCGAGCTAGAGTGAAAGCCTGCATCGCTACCTTCAGGGAAATTATTACCACCTATATGGGTACCGGCTTTGGTTGCTTGCCAAGATTGAGTAGCGAAGTTATACCATTTCGCCACTTGAGACGATTTAGCTGCGTCTTCTGCTTGCCCCAACAACTTAAACTTTTTAAGATATATCGGCTCGTTATTAGGGTTCACTGGCGACGCCGGGTTAGAAGCGAATACAGTAGCTGCAATTGTGTACTCCCCGTTGCGTCCTAGCCCATCCGTGGTTAAAGCGGTAGACTTGGTTGCTCCGAGCGTATTAGGGTAAAAGGTGATAGTGGGCGATACTGCCTCGCCCGAGGCTTGACGGTGATAATCGGTATGAAAGCTATCACTGTTGTGTCCAGCGAATGGGAGATACCATTCCGGGTCACCGTATTGGACCGATGCAACTCCGGGAGTTTGCCACGTCAAAGATTGCCAGTTCCAGAAGTAAGTAGGGTCCCCGGCAGTCGGGACAGAGCTTAGTATAAGGTACCCTTTTTCAGACGACTCCCTAAAGCTCTCTATCTCCAAGCTATAGCGGGTTCCTGCGTTTGCGTAAAAAGTATGTCTTAAAGAAGTGTCTACTCTGAGAGAAGTTTGGTCTGCTTTTATACGAGGGTCCGCAGCAGGTGGGTAAGGCTTCAGTACAGCTCCAGCTGTACCTTTTCCGTATTCGCACATAGACGCGCTTTCCCCCGAGGCTAGACCTTCAAGTCTTAATAAATTAAATCCGGTTTTCCGATTACTACCCCCTCGATACGCTTTAAGGTAGGCGTAGTATGCCGTAACGTAGGATGATTGAGGAGAAGCCTTAACAGCTAGTTGGTACTTCTTACGAGGTTGTAGCCCTTTAAAGCGTTGGGAAATCTCAGTTCTACCTGTCTTACCGAAGTCGAGGTAATCATCGGTGTTGTATTCAGAGCGGTCTGTCATTCCTCCTTGAGAAGATACAAGCAATACGTCCCGTTGTCCATTAAACTCGTAAGGTAGAGAGCGCTGTGAGGTAGGGTAACGATTCATGAATCTACCTTCTTGAGCTTGCCCGGAAGGTACAAGAGATACAGTAGCGTACACTCCGGAAGTTCCTGGGTTGTCCGCTCCATAGGTGTAGATGTCCCACCCTTGTAGACGCCCAAAACTAAGATTCTTAATAAAGTAGTCTACGAAAGTGTTGACAGGTCCAGTCGCTAGGCTGTGCCCATGTTGAAGGTCTCCTGTACCTCCACCCCGGATAGTTATTTTGTAAGCTTCCTCTCCTGCGAGAGCGTCATCAAACTCAACATTAGCACAGAACCTGTGCCATGTGTTGGGCGTTCGCGGGTGATAACCTAAAAACGGATACCCTTTTTGGGGGTATGCCATATAGTCTAAAGGGATGGCACTAGCGTTAACGCCTGCGGGAGACCACATCTTCCAATCCTTTCCTTCTGAGTTAGGGGAGAAGCAGTACCTTTGACCGTCTCTTATCCGTTCTAATTCAATAGATAAAGCAGCCTCTCCTAAGCCTGAGGCGCCAACTGGGTTCGCTAAATAATCGAATGTTAACATTGCTGTACCATTCATATTTTTTACTCCTAGCTCGGTTACTAACGTTTCAATTCGAGCGGGGTCAGATGTGTCTGTTTCTGAACCTACCAACCAATTGCTGTATTTGTTGTCCAGGTATACAGTTTGGTTTATCTCTGCGAATCCTGTATGTGTTCCTGACGTGGAGGAGGTGGTGAGGACGACGCCTTCGGAGTATCCACTAGCGTTGGTTCCTTGGGTGGTTAAAGGCGTAAATCTCTTAACGGCTCCGTGACCGGTAGCGGCTAAAGGGAATTCTTGCGTTGAGCGGGGGGATATAGCATTCCAATAGCCGGGGCTTGCTAGTCCTGCCATAGTACACTCATCGGGGTTGAGGACTCCGATGCTTTGACTATCTTCCGTGAAGTTAACCCATGTTTTAAACTCCCCGTCAATAATCTCTGTTGTTCTATTATTAAAATTAGGATTCTTTAGAATCTGTTTGTCGTGGTCATATAATGCAATGTCAAAAATATCAATATACTTATCAGTATCTTGCTTAGATGTCATCGGGTTCCAAGTAGAATTAAAATAGCCTGAATTAGGTATGTCAAGTTCTAGCCAGTACTTTTTATAGGACTTCCTGCTTTGGTCTTTCTTATATCCTTCTAATTTAAACCTAAATGCGTGGGAGTCGTGAGTAACATTCTTTAAAAGTATCTCCTGATTGGTGTAAGGTGCGGCTCTTTTACCTGTTACTTCCTTTACAGTAAGGTTCTTTAATTTAAAATTTGCGATAGTAGATTTTTGCTTCCCAATTGCAAAGCAGCCGCGAGCTTTATGAGCGCCGTTCTCGGGTGACCCTACGCCATCTTTCTTAGGCGTGAAATATATAATATTTCTTCCTGGGTGAACCTTGTACGTTGCGCTTTCGAAACCCGAGGCACGGTCGTCATATCTATCCGTCAGGATAGCTATCATCCCTGCGTTCACAGCCTCAAGGTTGTGGTAGTCAAAAATATCAAACTCAGCCTTGTATGTTCTGCCTCCCCTTATAGGAAAGCCATTTAACAGCCTAGACGTAGAGTAAGTGGCGCTCGTTGTGTACGAGTAGTTGATTACGTTGGCGGCGGCAGATACATGGTAATACCCCGAAACGTTTGAAGAACGGCTCTCATAAGGTTCATTGTTTCCCTGGATGCCGGTGTCGTAGAAATCTACTTGGTGGTCAAACTGTCCCCTTTGGTTTAGAAGGTCCTCCGAAAAAGTATCCTTAGTTCCAGGTTTGCTTAACACGCTTACCCATTCACCAGTGTCAAAATCTAGTAGCTGGCGCTTCTCCTGGTCTACACCTCGGTAAACCTTAACCCCTAAAGGTACTCCCGTAGACCTTCCATTAATTTTAAAGGTGTACTCCGTTCCCAAGTTCATCGGGATTTGTTGTCGCATGGTGTAATGCCCGGGGTGTTTTTTATACGTAAACCGGTTAAAGACTTTGGAGCCGTCGGCGTTGGTTGACGCTTCTTCGGTACGTTCTACTCCCCCACGGTCATTTATCACCCAATCCTCATTATTATTTGTAAGGGTTGAGTCGAGAAGAATATTCGGACCTGGCTTTGCGCCTGCTTGCAGGTCTTCTAAGTATTCCCATTGGTTTGGTCCTACGCCTCTTGGAGGGTTAGCAACTTCAAAAAAGTCGCGGTCTCTCATAGGTAAGAGACAATGGCGGTCATCATCCATTTTACGGATTGTCAAGCTACTAAGAAAGATTTCAGACGCGTGTACTTCAGGTAAGCTTATTTGAATTTTTTTATTGTAGCCAGCTCCTGCAGGGGACTCTTCCCCGTGGCTTCTGATATGCCTAAAAATAACTTCATTTCTGCCATCCACCGACACGGAACTCATCTGATGTGGCGCGTCAAATTGTCTTTCACTAAATCTTAGTATCGCACCCGAGGTTCCGTGTGTGCTCAAGGTATAATTTGCTTTATACAGACCATCTGGGAAATCCTCCTTTAACGTGACGTATTTTGACTCCCCGGCGGCGCCGGACATGTGAACGTAGCGCGGGGCGCCAATAGGGTAGAATTGAGCGTTAGTCGCAGCGTTCGCGTGCCAGCCAGCTGTTCCCGAAGCGAAGTTACCGTGACCACTTAAAACATCGTTGCCAAATTTTCCTCCGTAACCGGACACGCTATGCGACCACCTTGATAGTGTTTCGGGGAAATAGTCCCGAGCAGGTCCGAACGCGATTGCG
>TARA_R110000824_G_scaffold12307_3_pt1 | contig 15194 bp, 5 predicted proteins | sample TARA_R110000824 | Tara Oceans TARA_R110000824 (sample SAMEA4397747) | marine metagenome | biome: Polar Biome; feature: [MES] marine water layer (ENVO:01000295) within the mesopelagic zone...; material: water (ENVO:00002006), including particulate matter (ENVO:01000060) such as...... | reverse complement strand
GAACCGACTGAAGAGGAGGAAGAATAATGCCTGTTGTTGGATTAACTCCAAAAGTACCTTTGCGTATACCCAGCGGCGCCCAATATTCGATGATCCAGTCTTATGCGGGCTTAGTCAAACAAAATTTTAAAAATTTGATTCTTACGGCTCCTGGGGAGAGAGTCATGGACATAGAATTCGGCGTTGGTTTACGTAATTTCTTGTTTGAGATGAATAGTGAATCAACCTATGATGAAATAGGTGCCAGAATAGCACAACAGGTTGAGCGGTATATGCCATTTCTCGAAATAACTGGGATAAGATTTTTGGCGTCTAACGAGAGTGTTGACAATTCTATGGTAACTATTAAGATAAGATATGATATTACACCTTTGGATGTTGAGGATCTTCTCTCCATCGACTCAATTAAGACCGCTGCGGCCCTCTTTTAATAGTGTTCTTATTATCAAAAGAGGACTAATTATTTAAAATATAATAGTATTTTTAACATGGCTAAAAAAAACGTACCAATCAAATACACTAGTCGAGATTTTGCATCGATTAAACAAGACTTGGTTAACTATGCACAGCGATATTACGCTGACAGTTTCAGAGATTTCAACGAAGCCGGCTTCGGAGCGCTCATGCTCGACACCGTTTCTTATGTTGGTGATATTCTCTCCTTCTATTTAGATTATCAGGTTAATGAGTCGTTCTTAGACACGGCTGTTGAATATGAAAATATCATCAGGCTAGCTGGGCAACTGGGGTATCAGTTTCAGCCCAATCCAACTTCTTATGGCTTTGCTTCTCTATTTCTCCTCGTTCCTGTCGCCCCTTCTGGTCAAGGTCCGGATACCCGGTATCTTCCTATTTTACGTAAGGGTACATCTTTTTCATCAATTAATGGTGGACCCTTCATGCTAACGGCGGACGTGAACTTTTCATCTTCGAGGCATGAGACGATCGTAGCCCGCGTCGACCCCTCTTCTGGTACACCAACCTATTATGCAATAAAAGCCACCGCCCAGGTAATGTCTGGTCAACTTACTCAAACGACTTTTGAAATAGGTGGTCACCAAAGGTTTCTCGCCCTTAGTGTTCCGGGCGCCAACATTGCTGAAATTGCTGAAATCGTTGATTTAGAGGGTCACCAATACTATGAAGTTGATTACCTTTCACAAGATGTTGTTTATATAGAGGTACCAAACCGCGTTAACAATATCGACACTGTTAAGAGCATTTTAAAGCCCCTATCAGTGCCTCGTAGATTCATTGCTAGAAACACAACGGATGGAATGAAAATACAGTTTGGCCATGGTTCCGAGTCACAGATAAAGACTAACCCGATTGTCGACCCGGCCACCGTCGTGTTGCAGCAGCACGCCCGAGATTACACAACTGATGAAACCTTCGATCCGTCGCGACTTAACCAAACCGACAAGTTCGGAATAGTTCCGGCAAATACCACTTTGTACGTGACATATCGTCAGAATGTTGCCACCAACACAAATCTTGGGGCAAATGGTTTGAATGGGGTGGTTAATCCTATTTTTGCTTTTGATGACGAAGCTTCACTGAACAATACAACTGTCAGGGAGGTTATAGATTCACTCGAAGTTAGCAACCAGGCTCCAATTTTAGGCGATGTTACTTTTCCCACTTCCACAGAAATAAAAAAGCGTGCAAAAGATTCCTTTGCCACTCAAAATAGGGCAGTAACAAAACAAGATTATATCAGCACCATTTACACTATGCCGGAGAAGTTCGGCGCCGTCAAACGTGCCAACATAGTGCCAGATTCTGATTCATTCAAAAGGAATCTTAATTTATATGTGGTGTCGGAAGGTGTAGATGGAACTTTGACTGGAACCAACCTTCTTATAAAACAGAATCTTAAGACTTGGATTGGCAAAAACAAAATAATTCACGATACGATTGATATTATGGATGGAAAAATAATCAATTTGGGCATAAACTACACTATAGTAGCTAACCCTAAATCAAACAAGTTCGATGTTTTGGCCGCTGTCGCCAACACACTGGCTGCTGATACGTTTGCAATATACCCTGACATGGGAGAATCATTCGACATCAGTAAGATGTACAGTGCTATAAACTCAGTCGCCGGCGTCGTCGATACGGTTGATGTCGAGGTGGTACTAAAGACCGGCGGTATTTATTCGGATGTATACTACGACATACCGGCGAACATATCGCCAGATGGTCGTCTTCTACAATTACCTGAGGATTACATTTGGGAAGTAAAATCCCCTTTTACGGACATTAAGGGATCGGTGCAGTAATGGGCCTTAAACGATATACGGCAACGGCTGACAACTCGATTACAAATGCATTTAAGTCTAATTTAAGTACGCGTGGAACAGGCTCGAACATGGGCGCATCCGATGTTCTTGAGACTTTTCACATTTACGCACAAGCAAATTCCTCCTCCGTTGAGGACCAAAGGGTTTTGGTTGAGTTCCCTATATCCCAAATTTCTTCGGATAGAACTGATGGCATCATCCCTGTTTCAAGTAGTGTAGATTTCTTTCTGCGCCTTCACAACGCAAAACACTCGCAAACAGTTCCAAGAGATTTCGACTTAGTTATATCGGCAGTTAAAAGCTCTTGGGAGGAGGGCACTGGTTTGGATATGGAGGGATACACCGATCTCACCTACGATCAAACCGGTTCTAACTGGGTTATGCGCTCCGGAGACACAGCCTGGGCCTCTCAAGGTGGAGACTATTATATCGACACATCCTCCTCTTTCACCTCTTCTTTCACAACTGGGATAGAAGACATGGAGTTAAATATCACTCCGCTTGTCGAACAGTGGATCAATAGTGCTGGAAATATTTTGGGCTCCAAAACCAATAACGGAGTTTTGGTTAAACTACGAAACAATGCCGAAGATGCTATCGTCTCTTATTACACAAAGAAATTTTTCTCCCGGACGTCTGAATTCTTTTTTAAGCGCCCCTCAATTGAGGCTCGCTGGGATTCAACAACACAAGATGATCGTGGCAACTTTCATTTTAGTAGTTCTGTCGCTCCAGCTGATGACAACCTTAATACCCTTTATCTTTACAATGTTATCAACGGAAGGTTGAGAAATATCCCCTCGGCAGGGACTAGCACGATATATGTTAGCATCTACTCTGGCTCAGCAAACAATAGTGTGCCCAGTGGCTCAAAGCTTAAGTTAAGCCCTGGTGGCGATGTCGCTGCTCTCGGTGACACGAATGTCACTGGCGGTTACGTCTCGACTGGTATATACTCTGCTTCTTTCGCCTTTACCGGGGCAACCGACTTAACAAAAGTGTTCGACGTGTGGCACGATAAAACCGATACCGGTACAGAATTTAGCACCGGTTCTATTACTACACGAACTTTTGCTTCTTCTCAATATAATCCAAATCCTGAGTATGTTGTTTCTATGACAAACCTTAAAGATGTATACAGCAAAAAAGAAAAAGCTGCCCGCATGCGCGTGTTTACTCGTAATTGGAATTGGTCCCCCACTATATACACTATTGCATCGCAGAAGGTTGAGGGCCTGACGGTGCCTGACCTGTATTGGAGAGTGATCAGAATTACGGATAGTTTAGAGGTGATTCCATATGCTACTGGGTCGACCACACCCCAGGCACTTGGAAATGCTCAATCATATACGCGGTTATCTTATGACTCAGAGGGGAGTTATTTTGATTTAGATATGAGTATGCTTGAACCAGACTATGCATACGGTCTACAGTTCATGCGGTATTACAATGATGGTTATGTCGAGCAACCAGAGATTTTCAAGTTTAGGGTCGAGTGATGGGCGACAGTAATTTAAAGAAACTTTTTTCACAAAAATCTAATAAGTTTTTATCGGCCAAAGATTTAACTGAACTTGGCCAAGAAGCAGAATCACGTTCATATATTACAAATTACAGTATTGATAAAAATAGGTTTGTTCCCCCTGTAAACTTTGATAAGCCTGAGAACTTCGCAAGGTTTGGTTCTGCTGAAAGCTATTACACAGATTCGGTCGAAAGGGTTTATAAGACTTACCCTTATGACGGTTCACGTGCTGAACAACTTGATTATGAAAATAGTTCCTCCTATTTGGATCGTTGGATTCTTGAGACGAGGTATCCGAAGTCTACTGGTTATGTAAATTTCAACACAGCGCCAACCAACACATGGATTGCTGCCAACAACCCCACCATAAAAGAATACATTCATTGTTATGGCGGCCCTGGTACCGGCTCCGTGCCGCTAAGTGGCAAACCCTTAGCCCAGACTGTTGCGGGTACTAATGTTTACGACGCAGCCAAAAACCGCGAATCAAATCTTAAATTTGATTTTGATGAAGGCCTAACTTTCGAGTGCTGGGCCATAATGGGTGACACTGATGGGAGCAACGTTTTCCAGACGATGTTCCATTTAGGAAACCCTGTGGGCGACTTGCCCGGGCATGGATCGTTGTGGATCTATAGATTCGGCGGAGGTTTTAGTGCGTATCTCTATCAACCCGGCGCCGGCGCCACTTATGCGATGCCCCTCTACAACGCCGGCCATGGCTTTGACCCTTTGTCCCCGCGGACGTGGCATCACTATGCATTTTCTTTTAAAAATGAAACCGGTGGCATAATGGCCAAGGTTTACGTGGACGGGAAATTTGTTACGAGCTATCTCCATACCGGCATCCCGGTTATCCCGGCCCCGGAGACCACGGGCTCTCTCCAGGCATCTGTTGGGGGTATGTTTGACGAGTTGCGCACGGCCACCGCCTCCACGACATTCGGCACCGGCTGGTGCAAGATGTCTGGATCCATCGACGAGGTACGTTATTGGAAAACCGAGAGAAATGCTGAGCAGATCGGAAGACACTGGTTATCACAGGTCGGCGGCGGATCGAACAACGATGACGCCAATACAGACCTAGGCGTTTATTACAAATTTAACGAGGGCATCGTTGGAAACTCTACAGTAGATTCAATTGCTCTGGATTACTCGGGAAGGGTTACAAACGGTACCTGGACGGGGTACGATTCAACATATAGTAGAAATACGGGGTCGGCGATAGTATCCGCTTCTGCCGCACCATTCGAGCGAGAAGATCCGATAATACACTCAAGTCATCCGAAAGTTTCTGCTCTTTTGGCAGAATTGAAGATTAGTGGCTCTACATATGATCGCTTAAACAACTCTTCTATATATCAATCTATTCCGGGATGGATTACGGAAGAGGACGATGGAAGCCAAAAAGCTTTAACGCAGATAATGTCAAGTTATCTTGACACATTACAATTGCAGATTGAACACCTTCCGAAGATAAAGGATGCCACCTACCTTAGCAGCAGCGCATTCAAACCCGCCCCCTTTACCGACGCCCTGCTAGATTCGGCAGGGTTCGTGTCTCCTGAACTGTTTGTAGACGCGTCCGTTTTAGAGGAATTTTTCAACAGAACTGACAAAACCCTCTTTGATGACGAACTCCATGATATTAAAAACCTAATATATCAAAATGTTTACAACAACCTAGTGTATATCTACAAGTCAAAGGGCACTGAGAAAGCGTTTAGAAATCTTGTTCGCTGTTATGGGATCGGTGACGATCTTGTAAAACTCAACATCTATGCTGATAAATCTACATACACTTATGAGAATAATTTTGAATCCACCTCTGAAAAGAAAAATGTAATCGATTTCAATAAGTCCAACAACTTCGAGGCCTCAGTATATCAGAGCACTTCGAGTATTGACTCAAATGCGGTCGCTTTCATAAGCGGCAGCAGTAATTTTTCCTACATTCCTCGCACAATCGAGGCGAACGTCCTTTTCCCGAAAAAGCGGAAAGTAAACGAAAAAGGATATATTTACACGCCTTTTGTTTCAGCGTCATTGTTTGGTATGCACACTTCGCTCAGCACTGGTGCCGAAAATCCCACTTGGGTAACACCAGACGTCGGAAACTTCCAAGTATACGCGATCAAAAATAAGAAAGAGTCTCCCAGTGTTCGGTTTAAATTAACGGGCACCGCCGGCGGGGGCATGCCCTCCCTCACCACCGACTTGTTCGAGGACGTCTACGATAACCAAAATTGGAATATATCTGTTAGGGTTAAACCAACTAAATATGCTGCGTCAGATTTTGTTGCCGGTTCTAGTGTCACAACTTACGATGTTGTGTTCAGTGGATATAATAATATACTAGATATCACTTATAACACTTTCTCGTTGACGGGCACAATGACCCAGGCGTTCGGAGAGGCCTTTTTGGCCGCGTCTCATCGGATATATATCGGCGCCCACCGCACCAACTTTACTGGTAGCCTCTTACAGAACTCAGATGTGAGAGTTGCCGCCACCCGGTATTGGATGGATTATTTGGAGAATGAGGAGCTAATAGCACACATTCGGGATCCACTTAATTACGGAAGGAAGCACCCCTATCGCTCCGCGTACCCAATCATGGGGCCCATTGCGCTTCTCAGAATTAGGGTCCCTCAAGAAGATACTCTGACTTTGAACTGGGACTTCCAACAAGTTACATCGTCTACTACCACTGGCACTTTCCGGGTGGACGACTTTTCATCAGGATCTGTGGCTAGGGCGAATCAGATGTATGGACTTCTTGGTCCTGTGCTTTTGAAGAACCACCCCGGCAGCGGCGTCGGGTTTCCTGCATCGAGTACTGATGTGGTGGATGTGGACTATTTGTGGTCCGCACAACAGAGCTTGCCCGAGAATGTTTATAGCTCCGATATGGTTCAAGTCTTAAATGACGACGATATAACCTTTACGCGCGACTCCCGCCCGGTAAGACACTTTTTTGCTTTCGAAAAAAGCATGTACGATACGATATCCCAAGAAATGTTGGATATGTTCTCAACGGTTAAGGATTTTGGAAATCTTGTCGGAAACCCAGTAAATCGCTACCGAGAACACTATAAGGACTTAACTAAATTAAGGAATTTGTTCTTCGAAAGAATCGGAAACACACCAAATCTAGATAAGTATGTTGAGTTTTACAGGTGGATTGATTCTTCGTTGGGATATATGATCAATCAATTGATTCCTGCTTCGGCGGACTTTGCCGACAATGTTAGGACGATGGTTGAGAGCCATATTCTAGAAAGGAGCAAATATAAAACAAAGTTCCCCACTTTGGATACAAAGCTTGGCCTCAAGGGGGAGCCCGACGCGTCTGGAGATGTCGGCGGCGGCCCATCCGGAGGGACCCACGAACCAGCTTGGGCATCTAGTCACCGCCCTGAACCCGTCGCCATTGATGCTACTGAACCTGGACAGGATCAGAACTGCCCATGGTGGAACCGACGAGCAGATCGAACGAATCCGGTCATTTCTTCCGGCGACGCACTTGTCGACGCTAACCGCAATGTTATCTTGGATGTTACACTGAATACGAATCGTCGAGCAGATAGGGCTCCTTACAGTTTCGATACTTCAAGAACTGAGATTCTGCATGGCGGCATCAACTATTCTGAAGATAAGATGCTGGGATATGTCGAACAAGAAACTGTTTTTGGGTCTGCTGACGGCGCCGTAACTGTTTGGGGTGATAGCCTCTTATCGTCTTCGTGCATTGATGATTTATCACTTGAAAAAACTATTCAAGTACATGGCAAGGTGACAAGCCTCGACGATCCAAACGGTATAAAATCTGAAATCGCCACACCCTTTACCATGGTCCAGCGCGATGGAGAAAAGCCCAGCGGCGACTACAACACTAAAATAATAGACAATTTTGCTTCCAATGTCATAGTAACCAACCTCCATTCAGATGGGATAGAAATTCCTATGCAAGGCCCCTTTACCGAGGCACATGTCGGCGGCCGCCAAGTAAGACACGAACCGATTACAACAACACCCGACGCCTCCGGCGTGCGCCCAGAAGCGTGGCGCCTCGATGTGGCTAGCGAGAGGTTAACCTTCTCTCACCCGCCCCTCCAGAGCCCCCGTGCCCGGTATCCTAGGGATCCCACGGCCAAGCGCCCATTGAACATTAAAAACATCTCCTACACAACGGCGTCTGTCACTCTAGGAAATTACAACAAGAATTATCAAGTGGTTAATACCACCGATCGCACAGTTAACAACTTGGCGTTTGTGCAGGACGGCGGATTCTCTCAAACGACACCCGAGAATCAGTTTCTATTCCAAGAAAATGCCACCGCCCCCTTAGATGGGAAGATTAATTTTGCTCTCCCCTCCCGAGCGCTAGACAATGGATCCTTCACTAAAACAGTTATTGCTAGTCGTTTCAACGCCCCTGGTGGTAAAGACGTCTCGTCCCCCGGCGTCTTAAACCCTGCTTCCGAAGAATATGCGTCAATGAACGCTCTTCCTTGGAGGAATAGGGTTGTTCGCAAGGCCTTACAGGATGACTTGACAGTCCATACAGGCCAGTTCGGCACGTATCCTTATCAGCAGTATGGGCTCAGGTTTGACGGAGTTAGCGATGTTTTTAAGGTAAACAGCTCCTCTGATTCAGCGATCGATGATCTTGGCATAGTGTCATCCGGCGCGCTAACTTCATTCACAATTTCTTTTTGGATTCGAGTCTTTCCGGGCGACATCGGGACCACGATCGATACAATTGTAGGAGTAGAGCGTACGGATGTGTTCAACAATCTCACATTTGCAATCAAGATTGACCCAACGACGAGAAAGCTCTATATGGATAATCTTACTTCCGATAGATTCGAAACTTCCGCTGAGGCAATTGATGATGGAAAGTGGCACCACTATGCTTTTGTGAGTGAGTTGATCCCTGGCTCGCACTGGGAGCTTTATATCTATAAAGATGGTGTTGATGTCACACCTGCCAGCAATAATACATTCTATGTATATTATTCTTTAAACATAATGTCTTTAGGTGCTCTGTATACTACCGTGGGCCCATCCTATACACAAAATGGCAAATTTGATTTAGATGAAGTCGCTGTTTGGAATACAAACATTGGCACCGGCAGCGCCCCCAACATCACAGGCATTTATAATTCCGGCCACCCGGGCGACCTTAAGAAACACGGTTCTGTGGCTAATCTGCAAGCCTGGTGGCGAATGGGCGATGATATATCGGTTATACACGACTCAAAAGGCGAAAACCATGGAGAACTCCACCTCCGCGGTGGCGCCGTAGTAGGCACCTCCCAACAAGTCGTAACAGATGTCCTGAGAAGGCAGGAATCCCTAGTAACAGGCTCTTTCGAGAAGGTAAACAGAAACCCTCTTTGGAGAATAGAATATGGCCAACCAAATGATGTAACGATAGAGACGGTAACTTACGACAATGGATATGTCACACATCCAATTCCCAGAAGTGACACACAATATCGGTGGATAAGAGATTCTTACCAGTCTTCAAAGACTTATGGCCACGCAACTTCTTCAAGTGATATTACGTTTGTGGACATCGGAGAAATCTCGGTATTGGAGCAACTCGGCACATACAGCAACAATTTGGTCTATGAGCCGGTCTACGCGCAAGAGGTGGAACTATCTGCAAAGGAGTTTAATCGTGGCTATTTCCAAGACGCACTGATTCTTGGAGTGAGTTCGGTCGCTGGTCAAAGTCCAGCCGAATATCCTGGTGCGCTCAACTCTTATGTCAATACCCATAATCTTGGAGCCACCCCCTCTGTTGGCGCCGATTACTTTAATGTGTTGATAACTTCACGTAATGGTTTGGGGGGCTTCTCTACTTGGAAACAAATCCGAAATCGGGAACATCCTATAACGAGGCATCTGATTGCTAACAACTATTACACTTATACAGAAAGCAAGTTTGACCTTGATGGCGCGCCTTATAAAGGAGTGTCCCCGAAGGGGGCTTCCATCTATTCGTGGCCAGATAGCATAAATCCGAAAAGTGTGACAAGTTGTAAACAAAAAACTTACTTTGTGGCAGAGCCCCCCGTTTCGTACAATGGTGCCCCTGTCGTAGTAGAGTATTATGATTCTAACGGGAAGTATACGTCTGCGTTTTCCTTTGAAAATCAATTAGACACATTCGCTAACGATGTTTTGTTGAATGCCTTCAACATTGAAATTAAGATGCCCAAGGCTTACAACACTTTCTTGGAAACATTTAAGTCAGATTCAGAGATACAATTAAGCAAACTTGCAATGCGTAACTTCATCTATCCCCGCGCCATCAATACTACGCTAGCGAAAGTTCGCAGTAGGCTACAATATGCGGAGACGGCAGCGGAACAACGCGCCGTTGATACTGGACAGAACCGCTTGTTTTGGAGAGATACACTGACGGACCGCTTGAAAAACCCGGATGGTCTCACCGCGTCGTCCGTTGATTTCAACACCTCTCTTGGTACAAATTCGAGACGCCAGCACTATAATGCTGCGACTCTTGCAAACCTAGGTACGAGCTTCGATACTGGTGCAAGCAGCATATGGCCACTGGATAAGAATGTGGCCGTCTACCTCGGCGCCGGTTATAAGGCTGGTGAATTGGCACAAGATACGAGGCTATCTATTGGCTTCGAACCAGGCGCCGGCACCCCATATTCCACGCCCACTCAGCAGTACGCTCTTTCGGGAACTGGCGGCAAAGGCATATCGCAGACATTGAACGAATTAGTTTGGTCCGCAGATACACAATCTGGAAAGAAGCCTTGGTTTGATTCTTATGAAGAATATGCTGCCGATATTCGTAACCTTGGAAGCAGCTACACCATTACCCCCGAGTTTAAAATGTCGGATCATATGGATTATATTTTAAATGCAGGACCAGATGCTGAATTAAACAACTTTTTGTCAATACAGGGCGCCGGCACCTCTACCAACGATCTGAACGTTAGTGCGCCCTCTGAAACAGCGGATTACACCGGAGACTTCTTTACAACATATGTTCACTCTGACTTTATGAAATACTTTGGCCAAGTGAAGCAAGATTATCAGGGACTGGCACAGCCGTCCAAGATGGCACTTGAGTGCAAGGTCATTAAAAAACTCTTACCTTATCAGGGTTTTTATCCAGCAACAAGATGTTTACAGCTTGGAACCTTGTTCTCCTCATCACATGGTAAGTATCTATCTGGTCTCTCGACGATCACTAGTGAGGAAGAAAGGGATTATCTGGCTGCAATCACGCAACCCCTCTTTGGGCCTGGGATCCTTTACAACAGCATCAAGGCAGGCTTTGGGTATGGGTGGCCAATCTGGACAACTCAGCCCACTTTTACTACTCCCATTAGCCATAGCAGCGGCCCACTCTATGCGCCACAGAATCAGAAATGGAAGGGAGCCACCGGGAGCATTTTGAATATTATAAATAGCGCCCCAGACACACAATTGCGCTTTGAGGACCTGCTTCTTGAAGGACTTCCTTTAAATTCGAATATTTATATGCTCCGTCGAAAGCTTACTGGCAGCGTCCACGGCGGGGGTTTTCGCAACAATGCTTATAAACAGGTTGCCGGTAAGCTTAGACAACTGGGAAGCGATTCCTATGTTCGGGCAATGCACAATTTCTTAGCTGAAGTTGGAAATACATTTTTGGAAAATGAGGGTTTTGGCACTTATAAATCCCAAGAGAGGCTGAACTGGAAGCCCATGAAAAGTGGTGAAACTTACTATATGGATGTTGCCATTTACAAGACCACAGATATGATTCAAGCCGAAGGACCCACCTCCGGCGCCGCCGAGTGGACCCGGGGAAGTATGTACGGGTTTCCGGGTCTCAACGAAGGCACCCCCGGCGCTACGCTCGATCAGGACCCTCGCTTCGCCATGTTCACCCCCCCGGGGTTTTATGGCAACAAGGAGTACGTGACAATAGCATATACGGCGGATCCTCTTGACGAGCTTCTGCCACCCCCAATCTCGAAGATCGCCGTTAGCGCCAGTAGGACTTACACACTCGATCAAACAGATTCAGCCGATTACACCCCAAATCCTATATCCCTTGTCGCGGGCATTCTCTACAATAACCGGTTCACCGTAACCTCATCTCTTGAGTTGTTTAACACGTCAAGGGCTCAGGACAACACTTACGACAACCAAGGTAAGCTATCAGGAGTTGGCGAGGCCGCCGGCGACAAGGATGATAACAACGTCTGGGTTATAAATACTAAGTGTGAGTTCCCAACGCTCAACTTCAGAGATGCCGGCACCTCGTCGGAGGTCAGAGGGATGTGGGGCCAAAATGGAGAGTTTCTCACTGCGGACGAAGGGGTCTTCTTCGCCATCCAAGAAAGCGCAGAGTATACGAAGCAGACCGCCGCCGGCGCAAAATCACTTGTTCAGGTGTGTGGCTTTGATACAACGCCCAGAAGAATCGGGGACGTCGCTTCGAAGAAAATAATTTCAGAGGCAGTAGTGGCAATACCATTTACTCTAATTAAGTCAGGTAAAAACAAGGGCAAGAAAAAGTTTATTAAAATAAACAAAACCACCCTCAATCGCCAGATGAAAAACAAAGCTCAAACCGGGTTTGCCCTCCCGGATGACAATGTTTTGGATACATCGATTACTTCAATGATGGCTCAGCTTGAAAAGTACGTGATGCCTCCCAATATGGACTTTTTAAGAAACAAAAAGGTAGATCCTTTTGTTACTTATCTTTTTGAGTTTGAGCACGAGTTAAGTCGACAAGATTTGGCAGACATTTGGCAAGGTCTTATGCCCAATATATCACGAAATTCCGAAGTAGGAACGGCAAAATTTGCCCACGATTTAAGCAAGAATGAATTTTTCCATGGAAAAGCACTCCCGGACGACTTGCGATGGATGGTTTTTAAGATTAAACGCAGGGCTAAGAATAATTACTATGGAGCAAAAAGAGACGCCATAGATGCAGGGGTGAGAAGCACACCCTTGAAGAGCCAGAACGCGAGGGAATTTGATTACAGTTACAATTGGCCTCACGATTTTTACTCCTTGGTGGAATTAACGCAGGTTGAAGCGGGAGTTGAATTTGGCTGTGTGAAGGAGGAGAATTTGCAAGCATTCCAAGCCGCGGATAAATGTGCAACTCCGGGAGATGAACAATGAAATTTTTAGATTCAAAAGAACAAGTTCTTGAACTCCAACTTACTCAACATGGCAAGCGACTGCTTTCACAGGGAACTTTCAAGCCTATTTATTATGGCTTTTATGATGACGACGTCCTTTATGATTCTTTGTACGGATCTTTTTCTGAATCTCAGGACGCCTGCGAAGGACGAATCCAAGAGGACTCGCCACGCTTAAGCGTACAAACAAACTATAGCAGCGCAGAGCGCTTTTTACGCCGCTCGCCAGTCACCGATACCACATCGTGGTGGGACAATTTTTACGGGAACAATAAGAAACCCACTGGCAAGTTGGGCGGCACCTCGCTGGCCCCCATCAAATATATCAAACAAGAACCAGACAAGAATGAAGCTTTACGCTGTTCGCTCGGAACTAGCTCTCCTTTGAGTGAGAAAATACCAGCATGGAGTGTAGCTTTCTTAACTGGTGAATTATCCGGCTCTACTTCTTACTACACTGATACTGAAAATGAATTGCACTTTATCCCACAAGTGGACACTAAGATTAAATACAATGTGAAAATAAAATTAGCCCCACTTGGCGGACTACAAATTACGCCATTCGGTGATCCTTCGGAGTCTCCATCAGATATCCCTGAAACGGTCTATCAAGATCGCACTTATGTGGATGTAGAAGACGACCTTCTCTTAATCCACTTGAAGGAAGACAATGTCACGTTTTCTAAGGAAAATTACGATCTTGAGGTTTACGAGGTTTTAAATGACGGCGCCGAGTTGTTTCCACTTTCATTCTTGGGTGACAAAACTTCTTGGGACGAATTTTCCATGTTAGACGGAGCCCCCGTCGGATCGAATACGGATGTGGCGTATTATGTGGATGTGAGTGTAGATGACGAGATCAACCCTGACATTCTGATCAGCGCTGTGTCTGAAAAGCTTGGGAATATGTATCTGGACAAGGAATTGAGGCGCATGCAAAATAGACTTGAAGTTGACAATACTCGACGAGACATCTATAAGTCAGTGGTAGACACGACGGAGCATTGTGAAGAATGACTTACAAAGTTGATATAAACAGTCTCACGGGCCCGGATATTCCGAATGTATATATACAAACAGTTGTTTTAAGTGATGGTTCATGTGAACTGAAGCTCAGCCTTAAAGATATATTGAACAATAGTGATCGAACTTCCAAAGGTTGGTCGAACAACACACCCCTATATAGCCAGTTTAAATTGAAGATAATTAGAAGCCTTGATGCTGAAACTACAAAAGAGTTGACGTCGCTTACCTCTCCCCGCGGCGCGCGCATTTTAGAAAAAATAAGGGAAAAAAGTTTTAAAAACAGGGTGTCGGTGGAGGAAGTATCATTAGCGGGCACGACTAGCAGTGATTTGGACGCGAATGCATCCTCCACTATAATAGATGGAAAACTAGTTAAGGATTTTGTCATCACACATAACGACACTGTTTTGCCAAAGGCCTTAAAACATTTAACTTATTTTGTTATTGTTTATTACAAGCTGTTGGATGTGTCCTCGAATCTAGGCTCTCGTTCTGAGGGACTTGTGGGTGTGTGTGCTACACAAACCGTTATACGCGCCGGCACCGTGCCGAAAAAAGCAACCCTATATGTTCTCAAGGAAAACTCCGAAACAGTGTGGGCCGGCCCAGTACATGTAATGAAGGACGGTCAATATCACACAGGAATGCGACACTCGCCACAAAGCAGGGCCCTTGTTCGCAAAGCTGTCGACAACGACAAGGTACAAGATTTACGCGGCGAGCGGTTCGATTTTCGTGGCGTGCTAGACACGTCCATAGCAAAGTTTGAAAAGTTCCCAACCCCACCCGGCGAAATAAAATTCTCGTTCAAGAATAGTGTGTCCGTTGCCGATAGGAACGCGATTTTCACTGATTTGTATTCGGCTCACGATAATAACGGAAATATCAGAATTTTGTTTGGCATCGATCAAAACGCATTAAAACTGTATTACACTAAGCTTGGTGTAATATACGGTCAAACATTCGCCAACTCCGCCCTGGAAGACATCCCTCGACATTATTTGCAAACAGGCGAGATACGGCGATTGACTCTTAAACGCCGCCGCGTAAACCCCAGTTCAGAATTTAATCGACTGTGTTCTCCAATCAATGGGAGAGCCGCATTTGACAACGAAGCAGTAGATTCCATCTTAT
>TARA_R110000824_G_scaffold37327_8_pt1 | contig 15195 bp, 8 predicted proteins | sample TARA_R110000824 | Tara Oceans TARA_R110000824 (sample SAMEA4397747) | marine metagenome | biome: Polar Biome; feature: [MES] marine water layer (ENVO:01000295) within the mesopelagic zone...; material: water (ENVO:00002006), including particulate matter (ENVO:01000060) such as...... | reverse complement strand
ATTAAAAGCTGAAATGGAAGTTGAGCAGTTACAAGCTAATACAAGATATAGAAATGCTATGGCAGGTTATAAAGAAAGTGAAACAGCTTTAGCTGGTATGCCAGATAATGAAAGTAAATTAAAAGGATATGCAAATTCTTCTATAGCCTTAGTTGAACAATATAGTGATTATATAAGTCCAAAAAAAGGAGGTTCAAAACCTCTTACTAGCCAAGTTCAAAAAGCTATTAGACATAATGAAGCATCTTTTATACAAGAAACAGGAAAGTTTTTACATGATCCTGTAGGAATGTTTAAAGTTCAAAACGATATGATTACTACTAACTTAGAAAATATCTTTTTAGCAGTTGAAGATATGTCAGGACCTTTAGAAGGAGCAGGTAATCTCTTTGGAGATATGGCTTCTCTTGAATGGACTAAGAAGCCTATGCATACAAATCTTCGAGCTATGAAAGAAACAAACAATATGGATATGAAGAGACAGTATATGAGAAATATAGCTCATTATCTTATTGGTAAAGATGCTCTTCAAGGAGATATAGTAGATAGAGTTTCTGATAGAGTTAGCGATATTGATGGTAATCCATCTGATATAGATTTTGTAAGGATGCAGTTGATTCATTTCTTAAGAACAGATGATGCTCTTATAAAGGCAAAAAAGTTTGAGAAGCAACCACAACCTAATCCCCAAGGCTATCTTCCAGGGGGAAGCGATCTTGAAGATGCAATAGCTAACTTAGCAGGTTAATATATGGCTATGTATCCAGGAATTGCTTTCTCTGGTTATTTTTCAGGTAAGCAAGAGGAAGAGGAAGAGAAGAAAAGACTAGAGAGGGAAGCTAAATATAATGCAGAACAACTTGCTGAAGAACCTACCTATGATGTTAAAGCATATGAAGAGCATGTAAAAGACAAACCTAAGTTTGAAACCTTCACCAAAGAAGGTCAAGTAGCATACGAAGAATCTCAAAGAAAATATTTAAGTCCTGAACAATTCTCAACTATTATGAGAAAAGCTGAACCTGGTGTATATGATACTTTTGATGATGAAGGTTTAGCAAGATATCTCGCTTCTAGCAATCCAGCTTATGCTAAATATGTAAATCCAGACTTTTTAAGAAGAGATCCAAATGCTCCAGTCTATGGAGATGGAGTTGAGCCTTCTGTTGATCAAGATATTAAAGCTGCTATGCATGGTTTTAAATCTATATGGAAAGGTTTGCCATCAGCTTTAGAAGGTATTGGTGCAGGTGTTGGTGAAATGATAGAACAAAAAGCTGTAAAAGGTGCTGAATTAATTCAAAAAACTAGAATGGATTATGATCCTGATAAACCTTTTTTAGAGAAAACTATTCCTGAATTAATGAGTGATGTTACTGCTTGGTATAAAGATGAAGAAACTAAATTGAGTCCTGAACAATATAATGCTTGGGAAAAAGCAGCTAATAGAACACAAGCAATAAGTGATACAGGTATAGATCCCTATACTGGTGAAGCTCCAAAAGTAAGTGATAGATTTTGGCATGACAGATTAAGAGAACATTCTGAAGGTTTAAGAATTAAAGCTAATGAAGATATTCGTAAGTGGATAACGGATGATCCTGAATTAGAAGCTTATATGGCTTGGAAAGCAGATACTCCTTGGAATGTAGAAAATATATTAAAAGATCCTATAGATCAAATGCAAAGAGGTATGGCTGAATTTCTTCCAAGCATAACAGCTACAGCTATTGGTGCAGGTGCAGGTTATCTTATGTCTGGTTTAAATCCAGCAGGTGCAGGATATGGTGCTATGGCTATGGGTACTATGATGGAAGGTAGTAGCTCATATAATGAAGCTATGAGATATATGATAGATGAAAAAGGTATGGATTCTCAAGATGCCTCTATATTAGCTACTCAAGTTGCATCAGCTTATGGATTAATAGCTGGCTGGTTAGAGAAATTTCAGTTAAGAAAGATGGCTAGAATAGCTGGTGTTGGTGAAGATGTTATGAAGAAAAGCTTTACTAAAAAAATGCTTGATTCTCTTATAAGTAAAGCTATTAAAAAGTCTCCAGAGAAGTTTGGTAAGAAAGCATTACTTGCTAGTGCTACTGGTGTTATGTTTAAAGATTCAATGGAAGAAGGGCTTCAAGAGATGAGTCAAGCTACTATGGATCAAGTTACTGCTAATATATATAGAAAATATGCTGACAATGGTAAAGTAGATTGGGATTCAGCTGTTAGAAACTTTGGTAAAGATTTAATAGCTGCTTCAACTTCTGAAGAAGCTAAAGATTCATTCTTCTCAGCTATGGTCGGTTCTTTAGGATTTGGTATTCATACAAGAGGACCTGTTGAAGCTTTTAAGGCTACTCCAGGAACTTTAAAATGGACTAAAGAAGGTTTGCAGAAAAGTGTTGGTATGTTTAAAAAGGATTCTCCAATAGACTCTTTTATGAAAGACCAACAATCAGGTGAAGAAGAAACTATTGTAACTCCTATTATTAAGGATAATGCAGGTTACTTTTCAGTTTTAGCTGATGAAGTTTCAGATGATCCAAAAGTATTTGGAGAAAGATCTAAAATGTTAGCAGATGATGCATCTGACTCTATGAAACAATTTGTTAAGTCTACAGGAGATTTAGGAACTGGTGAAGCTGCTCTTAGATTATATCAAAAAGCAGTAAAAGAATTAAAAGATGATCAATCTCCTTTTACAATATTAGAACATCTTGATGATACTCAAAGACTTAGAGTTGAGTCTTTAATTGCAGATCAATTTGCTAGAAAGATAAATAGTAAAGAAAATCTTAGTGGTAAGTTGAAATCATTATTAAATGAGCAAAATTCTATTATAGATATAGACTCTAAGATGGGAGTCAAAACTATTATGGCTCTTCTTGGTGCTAAGACAAAAGAAGATAGGGCTACTATATTAAGAAATGAAATTAAGATGAATAATAAAGATCTTAGCTCTTCTGAAGTAGAAGCCTTAGTAAATTCTGAATTAAATACTATGCCTTTAGAACCTACTCCTGCTGAAGTTGCATCAATGCAAGGTAAAGAGGGACCCGGTAGAAAGGGGGAAGGTCCTCAAGAAGGTGGTGTTGTTACTGAACCTACTCCGGGTGATCAAGCAAAAAGTCTTATTAAGCAACATAGTACTAATATAAAAGAAGCCTTTTTTGAAGTAGCTGCATTAGTTGGTACAGCACCAGCAGAAGTTATGAGCTTTATAAAGACTCTGAAACCTAAACAATTTATGGAGTTTAGTGAACACGAAGTATTCTCTAGTTTAAAACTACAGACAGATAAAGATGGAAATGTCATAAAAAATAAGAAAAATATATTAGCTATTGGAGCTCAATTAAAGACTTATGCAGATGCTAATATTAAAAGAGAAAGAGCTACAGAGATAGATTTAGATGTAGATGATACAACTTTAAAGAGTACAGTAGAGAAACAAAAGACTGTAGAATCTATTGAACAAGCTATTGCAGGACTTGAAGAAACAATCAAGAAGGGACCTTTTAAGCCCGATGATGCAGAATCCAAAGAAACAATAGATGAGATAGATAGACTTAAAGCAGAAAAAAAGACTATACTGCAAGATATGAAAAGAGAAAAGCCAAAAGTTGTTCAAAAACCTCAAAGAGAGAGACAAGAAGAATTTATTAATAAAGCCAATGTAAAAGATTTAAAATCAGCTGTAAAAAATCATAATTCAAAAGCATCTAAAGAAGATAAAATTACAAACTATTCAAAGATGAATAGATCTCAATTACAAGCTGCTTTAAGAGGAAAAATGCAACCTGCTCCTCAAGTTAAAGATGTAGATCAAGTTTTAGTGCCTGAAAAGAAAATTGAAGTTTCAACTGCTAAAAAGAAGAATACAAGTAATGTTTCAAAATTCACTGAAGCAGATAGAAAAAAAACTGGATTAGATAAAGCTACATGGGATAGTCTTTCTGAAGAGAGGAAAGAAACTATGGTTGTTGGAAAGAGAGATGAAGGTGAAGAAGCAGGTGAAGCAGTCATTGATAAGGAAGGAAAGATTATTAAAGGTAGTAAAAATGTTGTAAATGATATGGCTTCTGAATTAGGTGGTAATAGATCTAATGTATCTGTACCTAAAGATTCAGGTAGTGAGATTGTAGAAATTGATAAGGATGAAGATCCAAATATAGAGTGTAAACCCTAATGGCATGTGATTTTACCAGCCCAGCATCAGTAGCAGAGAATAATTCAACAGCTTTTGAAAAGATCTTTAATAGAGTGAGTAATCTTGGACATAATAATGTTGAAACTATTATGGCTATAAGAGATCATTTAAATGATAATCATAATACAGTTACAGCAAATGCATTCTTTCATTGGGTAGAGCATATATCAAATATAGATGAAAAAGAAGTTCAAGCTGCTTTCTTTAGATATCTTAGTGGTGAAAAATCTACTGAAATAAAGCAAAAAAATATTTCAAAGTTTTTAAATGCAGCTGATCCAAATGATCAAGATAAGTTTCTTGAAGAATATTTAGTCTTAGAAACTGAACCTACTATTAATGATGAAGGTGGGACTCTTGAAACAGATAAAAACAATACTGATACTGATGTTAGATATAATGGCTTAGATTTCTTAAATAGTATTTTCTTTCATGGTTTAAAGCAACAAATAACCCCAGAAGAATATGCTAAATTTGCTGATAAAGTCAGAAATATGACTTATAAAAAAGCTATGACTGAAGCTTCTATAGATTTTAAAGTACCTTTATTAAGCCTTACAAAATCTCAGATAGATGGTAAAGATCCTAATGGCAATAGACTATATAAATATGAAGAAAGAAAAGAATGGTATAAGCTTACAAGAAGTATGAGAAAATGGCATACTAGTAATGCTGAAACAAACAAAAGAAAAAGAAGTGAAGTTTTACATCTTGCATTAGTAGATTTTAAAATAGATGCAGATGGAAAGATTTATAAAGATCATCCTGATGGGACTAAGGGCATAAAAGGTGATGGTGCATTTAGCCTTATGCTTGCATATATAAATAATTTTCTAACTAAAAGACCTCATCCAAAAACTGAGGCAGCTAGTTTTATACAAAACTCCAAGAAACCATATGGTAAGACAGATAGCAAACAAAGTCTTGATGCAAATACAGGCTATTTAAAATTTGATGACATAGTTAGAGCAAGAGAAAATGGAGATACTAAGGAAGTATTCTATGTAAATGATAATAATGCGATGTCTAAAAGCTTCTTAGAAAACGAATTAGAAGCAGAATCAGTATCTAAATTTAAAATGACTGTAGTTGCTACTGTAGCTGGTGATTCAGCCAAAGTATTCATGGCAAAGATATTACCTGAGCATTTAGACTCTTTACTCCCTAAAGACATAATAGAAAGCTTCTATAAGAAAGGGAAAATAGAAGCATGGTTTAATGAATTAAAGGGAACATCTCCTACTTTATCTAAAATAGATAGTAAAAAAGTTGCTGACTACATTGCTGAAAATAATTTTGATTTATTTAAAGCAATAGAAACTTTGAAAAAGAATCCAAATCTTGCATTACAAGCCAGAGTTTTAACATCTTTTGCTAATTTTGTTGCTGAAAATAGTTATGAAGGCTTTTGGAAAAATGAAAAAAACTTAGGCAATATGAATGAGACACATGAAAAAGGTTTCCTAAGTACTTTAAAACAATATAAATCTAAAAATATTCCTTCTTATTTACAATTAGCTTCTCAAATATCAAGATATAGATGGTGGCAAGCTGTAACTGTTGATAACTATTTAATGGAATTGTCAGACAGTCCTATGGATTTATTTGATAGATTGAAGATTGGTGCTGGTAAAGGGCTAGTACCTATTGGAGCTATCCCTACAAAGACTATATTAATAGATCCTAAAAAAACTAAATGGTATAGAAGGCTAGAAAAGAAAGATGGCAGCTTTGATAGAAGAGTACCTTTAAAGCATATGCGACCTATTCCAGATTTAGGAGGCATTGAAGGTAAACCTAAAACATATACATATATAGGAGATGGTACTTTATTCAGAGATACATATACTTTTAAAAACTGGGGCAATATATTTGGTTCAAATAAAGCTGCTAAAGATGAAAAACATCAAGCAGAGGCTAAGACAGTTAGAAGAAATCAAGATGAAAATGGATTCTCTTTAGACAAGAGTCAATCTACAGTTGTTCCTCCTGGATTAGAAATAAGAGATATGAATGAACAATTAATTCTAAGAAGTTATTATGATAAAGCTTTAGATGAAGTTATAATGGTTGATGCTAATGGTGATACTGTAAATGAATTTTTAACTCCAGATGAAAGAAAGATGAGTACTGGTGAATATGCTGAATTTAATAAGATTACTACTGTAGAAGAGGGTTCTGAAAGAGCAATGATTTTACAAGGTCAATACTCTCATTCTGATGTAGCTTTCCCAGGACAAATGTTTGATATAACTGAAGATCCAAGAAAAGAGCATACAGAGGCTAATAATATATTTGAAAAGCATGCAATGAATGTTATTAAGACTTATATGAATGAAGTCATGAATATGATGATAGATCCTAAATCTCTTAAAAAAGCTATAGCTAGAATGGTAAAGTATAATAATGAACAGTTAGAAACAGAATTAAGAAAACTATATAAATTAGATCCAAATGCAGTTCATCATGGTAGTATTTTAAGCATGGCTTTGCCTATGATAAATAATAACATTATTAAAAACGGTATATTAAAGACTAGAACAAGAGGGAAGAAAGATGTAGGTGGCTCATATACTACTTTAAAAGTAGATATATTTGAAGACATAGTTAACAAGAACAATACTATAATAAGTCCTAATAATCAAACTATCTGGAAAATAGTTGCTGAAAGATATTTTAAATCTAAAGTAGATTCTAAAAGAGCAAGAGAGAAGTTCAATAAAATGGACAAAGATTTACAGCTTGAAAAAATAAATGAATTTTTAGAAAATAATGTTATAGATGTATTAGTATCAAGGCATCCAGTTGATTCAGCTACTGGTGTCTCTATGAAAAGACTTCAAGAATTTAGTGGATGGTGGGATAGTGATTCTACTTATTTACATCCAGATTATGTATTCGGTTCTTTAAGAGCTGATCATGATGGAGATCATGTAAATGTAGAGATATTGCCAGATGATATAGCACAAGATTTAAAAGTATCTTTAAAGAAGTTTGATAATATTGTTGTAGATCTTAAATGGTTTGAAGATTCTTTTGCAGATATGAATATAACAAATCCAGATGATTTCTTTAAAGTATCATCAGCTTTATTAAATACTGCGGCTACTGCTCCCGGTATGGCTGCAAATATGAGATCTATTAGATCTACTTTAATTAAAAAAGATATAAAGATAAAATTAAAAGATGGTAGAGTCCTTAAGCCTATAAGAGCTGATGAAAATGTTGATATGGATTATATCTTTTTAACTGATAAAAAAAGAAAAGAGCTAAAGAGTAAAAAGGGAAAAGTAAAAGATGTAGAAGTTGTAGATACAGCTAATGTTAAAAGACCTAATCTTGAGAGAAAGAAACCTAAAACATATATAACTTCAGCATCTACTCCAAGTGGAAATTGGAGATTAGTTTTAATTAAAGATGGGGAAAAAATTCAAGAAAGTCCTTATTCAGCTGCTAATGAAACAGAGGTTATTAGGAAAGAAGATGTTTGGAGAAAGAAATTAGGATTAACAAGAAAACAATCTCCTTATTTCCCTAGAGAAAGTGATGCAGTTTCAAAGAAAAAAGACATAGCTAAAGAGCATAAAGATAAGGCATATATAAGAACTACATCTGAATATGAAATGGCTATTATATTGAATGCTGCTGTAGATAATCCAAAGAAACTTAAATTATATCAGATGGGGTATGATGGAAGTAAAGCTTCAAGACAATTCTTTATATCAAAATACTGGAAAATAGTAGATTCAAATGGTGTAGAAAGAAGACTAGATCCTAAAAATAGTGAAGACTCTAATATATTAAAAATGCTACAACCTTTATCTACTCATTTCAATATGTCTCCTAAAAAGAATGGTAAAATGCAAGAGAAAAATAGGAGAGAAGCTAATCTCAAAGAGATGTGGGAAATGATGGCAGAACAAAACAGATTAAATAATTTAACTAATGAACAGTATACTAAAGAATTAGTAGAAATACTTGATTCTGATTTAATAGATATCTTAAAAATGACAAACAATACTACATTAAATGAAAGAATATTCTCAAAGCCTTTTGAGATTTTGATGGATAAAATGCCTGAAGAACCATATCCATTTGCTAGTTTAGATCCTTCTTTTAAAAGAGAGAATATGGATAGATTGTTTAATATACAAGTTAAGACTATAGAAGATATGTATAATATATTTGAACAAGATCCAATTAGCCACTTAGATTTAACTGACTCACAAATAGATGCAGCAGAAACTTGGCTTGGTGGAAACTATTTACCTTTTTATGAAGCTTTTAATAAGTCAAAAAGTAGTAAGAAAGATATTGATTATAATCCTACTGCAAGAAAGATAGATCATGATGAAACTATGGTTTTATGGCATAGACAAGCAAAGAAAGAGATTAATGATTTAGTAGAAAAACATGGTGAAGGTGTTAGAAAATGGATTACTTTAGCATTTTTAGAAGGAAGAGATAGGATAAATGTAATTCATGTTCCTTCTGTTGATATATTAGATAAAGATTTAATGAAATTACATAGACAGAAATGGACAGCTAATGCTTTTTCAAGAGATAATGATGGTGCTTTAATTATTCCATTTGATAAGAAAATAAGAGATAGAAAAAAAGTTGATCGTTTATTTAGGAAGGACTGTTAATGGCTGGAGCATCTTGTAAACTTGATAATAAAGTATCTGCTGAAATAACTATTAAAAAAGCAAGGATTAGGGGAGCTGTAAACGAGTTATTTGGGAATATTGTCTTAGTTAGAGAAGGTAGATTAAAGCCTTTAAGAGATAAGTTAGATGGTAAAAAGGGCAAAACAGGCTTATTAAAGAAACAATTAGATTTAAAGTTAAAAATACAGAATAGAACAATAGATATATCTAAGTCTGTTAAAGGTAAGATTGTATATAAAAAGAAACAAACTATTTTACCAAAAAGTGAGTTAAAAGAAGCTAAAGATGAATTAAAAAATATATCTGCTGAAATAATTGCCATTAGAAGAGATTTAAGTGATCAATTAAAAAGACAGAAACAAGGTAAGAATAAATATGATCTAGTTAATAATATAAGAAATAAGATTATCTCAAGGATGGATAGATTTGCAGAAACTAAGGGATTTAATTTAGATCCTTGGCTTATTCCAAGAGTTTTAAAAGGACATATAACTTCTAGAGGATTTGTGTTTAATTCATTAAATGATTTGTCTGTAGATCAATTAAGAAGTATAGATACAAGTCTTACAAAAATGTTTGATATGCAAGATAAAGGCAAACTTATAGGTAAGATTGGTGGTTTCTGGAGTATGATTGTAGATGAATTTTATGATCCTGCTGTGGCAACTATGCTATATGATGGCACTATGAATGCATTGGAAATTATTAAAAAAACTAAAGAGTTTGCTGATAATAGAGAAAAAGATATTCAAAAAATGCTTCGCCCTGTTAAGATAATGAATGAAAAGATACAAAATCTTATTGAAGCTGTATTATTGAAAAATGATAATTATTGGGGGATTTCTCCAGAAGAAAGAAAGAAATATCCTAAAGATTTTAAAAGCTGGACAGTAAGACAAAAAAATAAGATGAAAGAAATGACTATTAATGCAGTGCATTCTTTTATAAATGAACTTGCTGATGGTGAAGTAAAGTTTATGCAGATGGGAAAAGCTTCTGATTATATTTTTGCTAAAGATGATACTCCAATACAGAAAAATCAAAAGAAAAAACTATTAGCTAAAATAAATAAGATTACTAATAAAGCTATGAATCATCAGTTTGAAGAATTTGGAGAAGATAGTTTAGGTCCAGATATAGAATATATTTCTCCTGATGGTATAAATAGAATGTATTATGTAATGATTAAAAATATATTACCTGATGGAAAAGAGGTGACTAAAGCTTATTTTATACCTACAAAGACTCATGATGGAAGGTATGAAATTATTTATCCATTTAAAAGAAGTGGAAAAAATCAGGCAAAATATACTCAAACTTATTTAAAAGCTTATACTGATAAAACTTTAGGAGCTAATGCTTTTGAAGCTACTAAAAACTTTGAAGGTTATTATAAAGCTAATCATGAAGTAAAACATAGAGGATATAAATATAAAACTGTTATAGATAAGCATGGTAATAAAGTAATAAAGAAAGCAAAGTATGATAAAGATATAAAGAAGGAAGATATTGTTATATCAGCTTGGAATGGGTTTAACAAAATGAAAGATTCTGAGATCCCACCTGCTGGTCTTTTAGATTCTAATGCATTTATTACAAAGAAAGATTCTACAAAGGGTAAAGTAGAGTATCAAAAAGGGGATCATCTTACTATTTGGGGGGCACTTAGAGAGATAAGAAATATTACTACAATCTTAGAAAAAGATATGCTTCAAATGTCTGAGTATAATAATAATAAATATAATAGTGGATTAAAAAAACTTAAGGAAGCTTTTAATAAGGAAACTTATGATGAGTTATTAGATGAGCTTAGTAATACTTTAGGAATGGATATAAGTATAAAGAAATATGAAGGAACTCTAGTATCTGCAAATGACAATATTGGTGTAATAAAGAAAGATTATTATCCAAGAAGATTTATAGATGGTGTTAAGGAAGCTAATTTGTGGAAAGCCTTGACTGGTATGAGAGAGAAAATTGAAATCATAAAAGGTAATATTAAATTTGATAAAGATGAAGCTGTAAAACATAGAAAAGATCATGAAGGTAGATCAAGCAGCAAGATTGCAGAGAGATTAAAATTAAGAATGAACTCTTTATCAGAATATTTAGAAGATTTTCAGATTATTGAAGCTAAAATAAATATGATGACAAATAAGACTTCAATGAGAGAGTATAATAATATAAGATTAAATAAAATAGTAAGAGCTGGAAAACATAGAACTGATTTTACCGATGCAGCTCAAAGAAGAAAAGATCCAGAAGTTTTAATAGATCATATAAGAGAACTATATGGAGATTTATATCATAATCAATTAATGGCTGATGTCTTACCCAATCTGGCAGGTCTTGCTAATAGAAAAGATTTAGTAGCATATACAGTTGATCATGTTAGAGCTTCAGTAGGCTTTGTAGATACAAGAGCTTCCTTATTTGGTTTTGATATGTCTTTCCCCGGTTGGGCTGAAAGAATGAATAAAATACCTTTTATCAAAAAGAAATATACTCCAGAAATGGTATATAAGGGATTTCAAAAGTATGGTATGCTAACTTCAGGTACTTTATTAAGAACTGGTTCTTCTATAATGAACAATACTCAAAGATTTAACTTTATTATTTCTGATGGATGGGAAGTATCCTTTGAAGCTTGGAAAAGAGTTAGGAATAATGAACCTTTAGCTGAACAAATTGCTAAAGAAGCTGGAGTTTTAGATCTTGTTACTTCTCTTGCAGATATGTTAGCTGGAGGATTTGGAGATGAAACAACTGGATGGACTGATAGTTTTATTCCATTAGGTCAAATAGCTTTACTTCAAGGAAGTAAGTTTGATTTTATAAAAAGTAAGGGATGGTTTAGAGACTTATTTACTAAAGTAGTTACAGAAAATACTAGAGGAATAAAGGGTGAGGCTTTAGCAAAAGAAGTAGATATGCTTTTAAACGATACTTGGATGACTATTCATGGTATAACTGATAATGTTCAAGCTGCTAAAAAAACAGCTAAAAGAAAATTAAAAGAAGCTATAAAGAACAAAGATAAAAAAGAAGTAACAAAGCAGCAAAAAAGATTAGGCGAATTAGCTAAAGAAAAAGAAGTTATATCTGAAAAAGATTTAAAAAATTTAATGAGTAGATTTAGAGATTATGGATTAACTCAGCATTATATAGATAAATTTGTATCATATGGATTATCTTATTTACCAGATTTTATGGAACCTTTAAAAAATTATTTTACTTTTACAGGTGTAGAAAAAAGAATGAGAATGGAAGCAGCTATGGTAGGATATATAACTGCTCAAAAAGCTGGTCTTATGAAGAAACATTCTCTTGATCAAGAGAAAGAAAGAAAGCAGTGGGAAGATGATTACCCTCATGATTGGCTTGAACCAGCTGTTTTAGAAGTTATAAGAAATACTGTATATGCTTCTATGTTTGGAATGAGTACAAACTTTCATCCTAAGATATTTAGAGGTGCAAATAAGCTTGTATTTCAATTTAAACAGTTTCCTTTCTTTCAATCAAAAAATGATTGGGAGATTTGGCAAAACTGGTGGAGAAGTATATCTACTCTACCTGTTGATAAAAGAATGAAAGAGATTGCTAGGCTTACAATTCCATTAAAAGGAGAAGATAAAAGTGAGACAAGAGCAATTCTTAGAAGATTTTTACTTATGAGAGGACTCATTTCTACTTTAAGTGTTGGATTATTTTATCTTCCTTTAATATCAGAAATATCAAGCTTTGGAGCAAGATTTCTTCAAAAAAGATTTGGTAGAGCTGGTTTAGGTTTTGGATTCGGCAATGCTTTAAGTAGAGGATTAGAATCTCCTTTAGTGGCAATGCCTCAAAGACTCCTTGTAATGATGATCTATTTATTCTTAGGTACAACAGGACATGAAGATGATGATGATGAATATGATGATGCTTCAAAAGATACTTTTAGATTCTTTGTACCATATTTTATAAATATATTTAGAGAAATGTCTCAAAAAGAAGATAATGTAAGTAAAGCAGAACATATTATGCATTATATTCCGGGAGTTAGTGATGCTTCAGATGCTATAATAGGAGCTTATAAAGCTAGTCAGAGAGTTGATTAGTAACAACTCCCTGATTGCTTTGACATTATCTTCATTCAAAGAAGATTTATTTTCTTAAATAAATCCTAAGAGCTTCAACTAAGCTATCAATAATTTCTTTTATTGATTCAAGCTGAGAAACTATATTGGATAATAATTCTTTATCTTTATCCATTTTTCTCCCTTATCATATCAATAAAGATATCTAATGGTATAGCTACCATAGGATCTTTTCTATTCTTTTTAACTACTATAGCTGGACTTAAGCCTTCTTTGCAGTTAGCTTCACATTGTTCTACTGTAGCCCAAAAGCTTAATCTTTCTACATTCTTGCATTCAAAGCTATAAGGTATCTTTCTACGAGCAGCTGGAGAAAGAACTATATCTTCCCCCGGCATACCCATAGTTTGGCTCTTTACATCATCTTCTTCAAGAGAAGGAAACGCTACCCTCAAAAGATCTCTTAAAAGATTTTGTAATTTTCTACCCTTAGCTTTAGAACCTTTAGGGCTTGACATTTAGTTTCCTCCAAATATCTCTTCTAAGCTCATATCTTGTTTCCCATACTTCTTTTTGGGAGGAGTTTCTTCTTCTATAACATCATCAAATGCCATTGATATCATATCCTGTCCATTCTTATCTTTCTTTATCCAAGCTGCAAGCTCTATTTCATGTCCTCTGACTGTGGCTTTACCTCTAAAGAAAGGTTCTCTATCTGTTTTCTTGTATTTATTCTTCCAAAGTATTCCACTTCCTATATTTTGAAAGACTTTCTTTTCTTTATTTTCCATTTTCTTCCTTTTTATCTAGTATGTTTATTAACAGTGTTTCGTCTTTTTTATCATATCCAGAACTTGGATCTGATCCTTCATCTCAGTTTGCAGCGAAGCCACAATTATTACACATATAATGACAGTTTATAACTGAAACTTCAAAGCCACATATCATGCATTCAGCTTTCATCTTTCTTTAATCCTTCTTTTAGATCTGAGAAATCTATTTTACCACCTAGTTGTTTATATCTTTCATATAATATATTAAATGACTTCTTTGTTAGAGGCATTTCTATCCCCTTCTGCATTATTATACTTTCATATATTTCAACTATACTTATATTAGGTCTCCCCCTGCCTATGTTATTTATACTGAAGAACATTATTTTTTCCTTTCATTTTTCTTTTTTTCATCTTTACACCATTTTATATAATTTCCATTATATATTTCTCTTATCTTTTCTCTTTCTTCAATTGGAAGTTCTCTATTGTTCCAAGGAGCTACAAGATTTTTATTCCAAGGATTATGTCTTGCAGCAGTAGAATTACAACTAATATGAGAAAAGGCTATATTACCCATATCCCAGAAAAGTCTTATATCTTCATCAAGCCAAGGCTTCTTATGTTCTATACTTAAATCATCTATTTCAACTATGAGATTCTTACATTGAAAGCATGTATCAAGTTTTAGTCTTTGTATAAGCATGAAGAGTATTTTTTTTCGGAGTCTATGTTGAGCTGTAGAATGATTCATTCCAAGCTGTTTATCTTTCTTTTCATTAGCTGTAAGTTTTTTAGACATATATCTCTTGTTGAGAATAGAGAGACTAACTATTTGAGGTAGTGTAGCTAACTTGGTGTGGGGAGTTAGCCTCTCATTCTACTTCCTTGGTTATGCTGCTATCTTAAGACAGCCATCAACCCATTGTTTATTATGATTGAAATCAGATATAGTCTGTTTATCATTATGCCAAAAGACATCTGTACCAGCATTCATCAAATCCCATGCTGTTCTGGTTTCATATTTTTCATTAGTTAAGAATTGATCTAATGCTTTACCAAATACTCCTGTTCCCATAGAACTGAAAGCATCTTTTCTTACATTAGCCAAGTCATTAACTCTAATAAAATGTTTTGGTAATTTACTGCAACTAAGAGCAAAATCTTTAACATTTTCTTCTGCATTATCTAAGACTTTCATTGTCTTTTCTATTTCAAACTTCCAGTCTTTATTGTGTATGTCATGCTTAAATACATATTCTGCAAAGTTCTCTTTAGATGTCATACCATTAGTACAAACTAATCTATATGCAAACATTGTCATTCTTCCTGATATACTGCCATCATAAGAGTTCCATAATCCTACACCTATTCCAAGATTATCTCCTTCCTGTACTTCAGCATCTATTTCGTCTGTACATTTCCAGCTTCTAAAGAATTGCTTTCCATTCCAGAATTGTTTCTCT
>TARA_R110000824_G_scaffold390760_10_pt1 | contig 15203 bp, 13 predicted proteins | sample TARA_R110000824 | Tara Oceans TARA_R110000824 (sample SAMEA4397747) | marine metagenome | biome: Polar Biome; feature: [MES] marine water layer (ENVO:01000295) within the mesopelagic zone...; material: water (ENVO:00002006), including particulate matter (ENVO:01000060) such... | reverse complement strand
CCCTAGCCCTCCCCCTCAAGGGGGGAGGGGATTTAGAGAAGGGTCTTACCTGCTGGGTGCTGACAAACGGCATGGCGGGCTTCGAGACGCAGGGCATCGGTATTGCAGAAGCGCTAGGCGTCACACCTGTAATGAAACGCGTGAGCCCGCCGCCGCCATGGAAATGGCTGGCACCGCATGGGCCAGCCGCCCCCAATGCCGATGTGAAAGCCCCATGGCCGGACCTGCTGATCGCATCCGGTCGCCAGTCGATCCCCTATGCCCGCATGATCGCCAAAGCCTCCAAGGGTCGCATATTCACTGTGATCCTGCAAAACCCGCGCGTCGCGCCTTCGCATTTCGATCTTGTCTGGGCACCGGCCCATGACCAATTGAGCGGCCCTAATGTGATCTCGTCTCTCGTCTCGCCGCACCGGCTGACGGCAGAAAGACTGAGTGCGGAAGCCGCCAAATGGGAACCGAAGCTCGCCCACCTGCGCCACCCGCGCGTGGCTGTGCTGCTGGGCGGCTCGAACGCGATCTATGATTTTGACGAAGTGGCGGCGGCAAGGCTCGCCGACCAATTGACCCGCCTTTGCGACGGAGGTGGCGCAAGCCTGATGGTGACCCCCTCGCGCCGCACCGGCGAGGCGCAGACCCGCATCATCAAGGACGCGTTGAAAGACCGCCCGGCCCTTGTCTGGGACGGCACGGGTGACAATCCCTATTTCGGGTTTCTGGGGGCCGCAGACGCAATCATCGTCACCTGTGATTCCGTCAATATGGTGGGGGAAGCTGCCTTTACGGGCAAACCCGTACATGTGGTGGAGATGGCTGGCCATTCTCCCAAATTCCGCCGGTTTCTGGATGCTATATATGCCGCAGGTGCGGCGCGACCTTTTGTCGGGGCGCTTGAAAGCTGGGAGTACGCACCATTAAATGCTACCCATGACATCGCCGAAGCGATCCGTACCCGCTTCGCCCAAAGACACATGGACGCTACATGAGCCTTCTCGATATCGACGCCCTGCGCGCAACGCCCCTGAAAACGGACCCTTACGATTATTTCGTGGTGCCGAACTTCATCCGTGCGGAAAAATTCGGCGGCGTCATCGAGGACTTCCCCCCCATCGCCTCCACAGGGTCGATCCCGCCCAGCGAATTGCCGATCAAGGGTGAATTCGACGCGCTGCTGAAAGAGCTGGAAGGTCCGGAATTCCGCGAAGCGATCGAAGAAAAATTCGACCTCGACCTGTCCGACCGCCCGACCATGATCACCGTGCGCGGCAATTGCGCCAAGAATAACGGCAAGATCCATACGGATACGGAATCGAAAATCATCACCGTCCTGCTCTACATGAATCAGGAATGGGACAAAGATGGCGGCCGGTTGCGCATTCTGCGCTCCGGCACCGACCTCAACAATATTGCCGAGGAAGTCTCGCCCAATGGCGGCACGCTTCTCGTCTTCCGCCGCGCCGATAATTCATGGCACGGCCACGAACCCTTTGAAGGCCCGCGCCGCGCCATCCAGCTCAACTGGGTGCGTGACGAGGATGTCGTCGCCCACGAACAACGCCGCCACCGCTTCACCATGTTCCTGAAGCGGATCAATCCTTTCGGCGGTGTCGCCGCACAAGAAGCCTCCTGAGTAAATCTATGACGCTTGCTATTGAAACGTTTAAAAACGCCGACCTCGCACATGGCTGGCGTCCCGGTAACAATGCAGGCGGTGCAACGCTGTTCAAGGCGCTGGGCCATCCGCTGGCCGCCCCGCTGGGCCACAAGATCATGGACGAACTAGCAAATGCCGGTCCTGTCGCAATTTTCGACCCCACCAATGCGGTCGGCAATTTCCATGCCTACTATGATCTGACGCGGCTCGATGTAGCAGGCTATTTCGTGCAGCGCGTGGAAGACCTCACCCACACCTCCATGGGCGAGAAGGCAAAGCCGCTAAGCGCCCTTGCCCAGTCGGGCGCGAAAGCCGTGCTGGTTCTGCTGTTCGATGCAGAAAAAACCATTGCGCCTTTCAAGCATCTCTTCCCGAAAGACGCCAAGATCGTCAGCCTCGATGCGATGCGCATTCCCGACGCGATGCTGACCAACGACAAGAATTATCTCGACCCGATGAACTTCGCGACCAACTTTGCGCTGATGCGCGAAGTGGCGGGCGCGAACGGCACGGACGGCATCCACACACGCGTGCAATCGGCCAATTACTGGGGCCTGCATGGCGCACAAAATCCCGAACTCTGGCTCTGCCTTTTCGGCGAGGACGGATCGGAACTGGCAAGTTGGAGCGAGAAACTGCCCGTGGCCGGTGCACCGTTCAAACTCGACAGCGCCGATATCGCCAAACGCTTCGGGCTTTCCGATTTCACCGGCTCGCTCTTCATCCATGCTGTGCGCATCAAAGGCCATGATGTGGTCAAATATGCGCTCGACATGTATGGCGAGGATGGCATGGCGCTGACATGCAGCCATGACGCCAATGCCTGGCCTGCCGATTTTTATGCCGGCATGCCCGCAGGCGACGCCGATGAAAGCGTGACCCTCTTCATCCAGAATTCGCACCCTATGACCATCCCGCCCCGCTCGGTGGGTCTCAACATCATGGGGCATCAGGATATCTCGTGGTTCGACGAGGCGATTGCACCTTTCGCCACACGCGCCATCTCGGTGGATGAGCTGCTGCCGCAAGCCAAATGGCCCGATCAGGTGGAAATTATCGCCGGTCGCTATTTCGTGCGTCCGCGCTATGAAGTGAAACGCAAATCCGGCAACCGTCGCATCGCACATGCCAATGTGGAACGCACAGACCTGAAGCCGAACCCCGAAATCGCATCGCTCGCAGAACATATGGGCAAAGGCTATATCATGCCCCTGCCCGTGCTGCCGCGCGACGAGTTCGCCTCCGTCATGCTGCCCACACCCATGGCGACCGAACAACACGAATTGCCACTGCGTGCCGACCTGATCGATGCCAGCGGCACGCTTGTCGCGTCGAAATTTCTGGGCCGTCTGCAACGCCGCGACAGTGTGGAAATCAATGTCGAAGCATGGCTGAAAGAGGCAAGCCTCAACCTGCCCTCAGGCCACGGCCATGTGGAATTTCTCTATGACTTCCGCGATGGTGGCGATGGCGACGGCTGGCTGCATGCGCTGGGTCGCTTTGAACAAAAATCCAGCGGCCACCGCGCCGAGACGATATTCGGCGCGCATATCTACAATACGGCGATCATCTACAAGGACGAGCCGCAATCCTATACCAACAAGCCGCCGGGACTGACCACGCGCCTCTTCCTGCGCCTTGGCGCCGATGACATGGCAAAGGGCGGGTTGGACACGATCTGCCACCTGATCTATCCCGCCTCGACACAATGGCACCCCAAAAGCTCGACCGCGCTGATCCTGCACAATGCGCAAGGCCAGCCCGTGGCCGAAAAGAAAATCGAGATCGCCTGTGGCGGCTCGCATTTCTGGCGCCTATCGGAAATGTTCTCAGACGCCGAACGCGCAAGCACGGGCGGCGCTGGCTACGTCATCGTGCGCGACACGACCTGCCGGTTGTTCGGGTTTCACGGCATGACAAACGGGACGAAGAATTTCTGTCTGGATCATATGTTCGGGTTTTGATTTCTGAACTTTCCATGTCCTCTCCTCTGAGAGAGAGGAGCGAATATAAGTAAGAGAAGAGTGAGGGTCTTACTTTGTTCACTCAGCCTACAATACTAACTTCACCCACTAATATTTCCCTTCAAACACCCATTTGATCGGCCGATCCATCTTTACCCACAGTACACGGAGCTAGATGGATGCCCCGATCAAGTCGGTGCAAGACGATGTATTTTTATTATCGTCATTGCGAGCGTAGCGAAGCAATCCATCTTTACCGGGTCAGAATGGATTGCCGCGTCGCTGCGCTCCTCGCAATGACGGACTAGATAACCAGCTCTTTGTAAAACGCCTCCACTTCCGCGATCCGCCCTGCCCTGTCGTAAGGCGTCATATCGTATTGCGGAGCGACGTGGCGCATGTCGTAGGCGCGTTTGAAGCCGTCCAATATGTCATCGGGTTCGCTGGTAGGTAGCGTCAGCACGTCGGCATTCATGGCCGCGATATCGTGTAGCCCGCAAGTATCGCGCACCAGCACGCGGCGGCCGGCCCGCATGGCCTCGATGACGACGAGGCCGAAAGGCTCGGCATAGGACGGGGCCACCATGCAGTCAAAAGCGGAATAGAGATCGCGCACATCGGTGCGGAAGCCGGTGAAATGAATGCGCGGATTGCCGGTCTCGATATTATATTGAAGACCGGATGCCGTGCCGCCAACGACCAGAAAATGCGCGTCGCGCTTGTCCCAGCGGCGGAAGGCCTCGACGGCTTCCTCGATACCCTTATTAGGCGCGGGCCGCGCGACAAGGCCGATTGCGAAATCATCCGGACCGATATTGAACTCCGCCCGCAAACCCGCGATGCGTGTCGCGTCAGGGTGGTCAAAGTCGGACACCCAGTTTGTCACCACGCAATGCTGCATCCTCGTCTGGGCGGGCAGCAGCGCTGTCTGCCAGTCGGAGATCAGCACGATACCATCGAGCCAGCGCGGTTTGACGGGGCGCCCCATATGCCATGTGGCCAGACGCTTGATGCCGGGCGGCAAGAGCCGCGCATAGTCCACCGCACGCCCCAGATGCGCGTGATAGACATCGGCCCCGAAAGCCCATGCCGCATAGGCCACACGCAGCGCCCGAAAGCGGCGCGAAATCTTGCGCACGGTGACCACAGGCGAGACATGTTCGAGAATGGAATGGCCGGGATATTGGTCGCAATCCTCCGAAACCAGCAGCAGCACATCATGGCGCTCTGCCAGCTCGTTGCAGAGCTCGACCGCAATGCGCTCCGAGCCTGCAAATCCGTTGGTGAAGATCGCCTGCACGATCTTCAGTCTCTCCTGCCCCATCAATACCGCCTGTGACCTGAAATGCCGCCCCGCCACGTCCTCCCCGAAAGACGAATGCGGTGCGCATTATGAGTTGATTCCGGACCTATCCACAGGCTTTCCACCGTCTTTTTGTCGCAGCGCACAAAAGCCCCTTGCATCCACATTTGAACGCCTCTAAGTATCAAGTCATAGTTTGGAGCAATTCCAAACACATCCAATAAAGTCAGTTCAGGAGCCAATTTATGAGCGTTCTCGTCGGCAAAGCCGCCCCCGATTTCACCGCAGCCGCCGTGCTTGCCAACGGCGATATCGTCGAAGATTTCAACCTGAAAGCCCATCTGAAAGGCTCATACGGCCTTGTTTTCTTCTATCCGCTCGATTTCACCTTTGTCTGCCCCTCCGAAATCCTCGCCTATTCCAACCGCGTGCCGAAATTTGAAGCCATGGACGTGAAAGTCGTGGCCGTGTCGGTGGACAGCCAGTTCACACATAGCGCATGGCGCAATACAGACCCCAAGGAAGGTGGCCTCGGCCCCGTGAAATTCCCGATGGTTGCCGACATGACCAAGCAGATCGCCCGCGATTATGACGTGCTGATCGAGCAGGACGGTGTGGCGCTGCGCGGCACATTCCTGATCGACAAGGAAGGCATTGTCCGCCATCAGGTGGTCAACGATCTGCCGCTGGGCCGCAATGCCGACGAAGCGCTGCGCATGGTCGATGCCCTGCAGTTCCATGAAGAAAACGGCGAAGTCTGCCCCGCAGGCTGGAACAAGGGCGACGAAGGCATGAAGGCCGACGCCTCGGGCGTTGCCTCCTATCTCGGCAAGCACGCCGAAGCTCTCTAAGTCCAAACCTTTCGGATGGGCCGCAGCTTCCCTATATTAAGGGGGCTGCGGCCCAAACGAGCCAAAACCCGCACAGCCCTTCCGCGACGCATAGCCGAAACGAGTGAAGACCATGTCCGACACAAAGCATTCCAAAGTTATCATTATCGGCGGCGGCGCTGCGGGCTATACAGCGGCCATCTACGCCGCCCGCGCCATGCTGGAACCGACCCTCATTCAAGGCATTCAGCCCGGCGGCCAGCTGACCATCACCACCGAAGTCGAGAACTATCCCGGTTTCGCCGAGGCCATTCAGGGCCCCTGGCTGATGGAACAGATGGAAGCGCAGGCGCGCCATGTCGGCACGAATATCGTGGCGGACACGATCACCAAAGCCGAACTGGGCTCGCGCCCCTTCCGCCTCACCGGCGATAGCGGCACGATCTACACAGCCGATGCCGTCATCATCGCGACGGGCGCTCAGGCCAAATGGCTGGGCCTGCCATCCGAACAGCATTTTCAGGGCTTCGGTGTCTCGGCCTGCGCCACATGCGACGGCTTCTTCTATCGCGGCAAGGAAGTGCTGCTGGTCGGCGGTGGCAATACTGCCGTTGAAGAAGCCTTGTTCCTCACAAACTTCGCTTCCAAGGTAACGGTCATCCATCGCCGCGATCATTTCCGTGCGGAAAAGATCATGCAGGAACGCCTCTTCAAGAATCCCAAGATCGAAGTTGTCTGGGACAGTGTGGTCGAGGAAATCATCGGCGACGAAGAGCCGATGGGTGTGACCGGCGCCCGCGTGAAAAACCTGAAGACGGGCGAAGTCACCACCCTGCCCGGCCACGGTATTTTCGTGGCGATCGGCCATAAGCCCGCGACCGAACTCTTTGTCGGCCAGCTGGACATGAAGGCAGGCGACTATCTGAAAGTTGTGCCCGGCACAGCCCAGACCAATATTCCCGGTGTCTTTGCCGCAGGCGACGTGACAGACGATGTGTACCGTCAGGCCGTGACAGCGGCCGGCATGGGCTGCATGGCCGCGCTGGAAACAGAGCGTTTTCTCGCTGCGGAAGAAAGTCATCAGGCTGCAGCGGAATAAACCTAAAGCCCCAGCAGACCGATCAAGGCGTCCATGTCGTGAAACACATGGGCGCCTTCTCTTTTCAAACCATCGGCATCCGTATGCGGATCGCCAGCATAGCCCAGCGCCTGCATGCCGGCGGCGATGGCGGCCTGCACACCCGGCACACTGTCTTCAATGACCACGCAGGATGATGGCGCATGGCCCATTGTTCTGGCAGCCAGAAGAAAGAGGTCCGGTGCGGGCTTGCCATGTGCAACTTGCCGGGCGCTGAACAAAAGATCTTCGACGAGAGGCAAAAGGCCGGAACTACCAAGCGTGAAATTCATCTTCTCGAAATTGCCCGATGAAGCAACGCAATAAGGTATATCGCGCTCACGCAAGCCGGTGAGAACATCACGCACGCGGGGTATGGCCTCGACACCTTCGGCAAAGGCCTTCACCGTTTCATCGCGCACATAATCGAGCCAGTCGTCACGCAACGGACGACCGAGTTCGGCTTCGACATGGGCCTTCACGGACTCAAGTGACTTGCCGAGAAAGAGGCGACGGCTTTCTTCATAGGGGATGACGAAACCGTCTTCCGCAAACAGCCGCACAAGCAGGCGATTGGCCACCGGCTCGGTGTCCACAAGCACACCGTCGCAATCGAAAATCACCAGAGAGGGTGGAGTGTTCAAAGGAAAGGCCATGCCGACCTTATCGATCAGCATGGCCCAAACCGCAATTCACAAATCGTGACAGAGTATATCTGTCTTAGCCAAGCATGGAACGCAGCATCCATGCTGTCTTTTCCGATGCTTCCATGCGCTGTGTCAGCAAGTCGGCTGTGGGTTCGTCATGCGCGGCATCGGCAGCCTCGAAGATCGAACGCGCGGTGCGTGTGACCGTCTCGTGACCCTTGACGAGGTTCTTGATCATCTGCTCGGCAGACGGCACGTCGTCATCTTCCTCGATCTTGGTGAGCTTGGCATAAGCCTTGTAGCCACCGGGAGCGGTGAAGCCCAGCGAACGGATACGTTCGGCAACCAAGTCGATCGCAAGCCAGAGTTCATTATACTGCGTCTCGAACATCAGATGCAGCGTGTTGAACATCGGGCCGGTGACGTTCCAGTGGTAGTAATGGGTCTTGTGATAAAGCGTGTAGGTGTCAGCGAGCAAACGCGACAAGCCATCTGCAATTTCTTTGCGTTCATTTTCGGAAATGCCAATATCGATCTTCATAAGTCAGGCCTCCATTATTCAGTGTTATTCAAATTCAGGTACGAAAACTAACGCCTGAAGCTGATCTAAAATTGCTCTAAATATGGCAACAATGGGGCAATCGGAACAAGTCCGCAATAACACGCACAAAAAAGGCCCTGCCATACAATCCGGCAAGGCCTTTTGAATTTAATGTGACGGTTTCGCTCAGCTCAGCGATGCACAGAAACGCTGGATGCGCTCGCAAGCTTTTGTGAGCGCTTCCGTGGAGGTCGCATAAGAGATGCGGAAGAACGGCGAGAGACCGAAAGCTTCGCCATGCACTGTGGCAACGCCCTCTTCTTCCAGCAGAGCTTCAACAAAGTCCTGATCGTTCTCGATCTTCTTTCCCTTGGGCGTTGTCTTGCCGATGCAACCCGCGCAAGAGGGATAGACATAGAACGCGCCTTCAGGCGTCGGACATTTAATGCCTTTGGCCTGATTGAGCATGGAGACCACAAGGTCACGACGCTCCTTGAAGACGGCAGCGCGCTCGGGAATGAAATCCTGCGTGCCATTCAAGGCTTCCACCGCCGCCCACTGGGCAATCGATGTCGGGTTCGATGTGGACTGGCTCTGGATCGTCGTCATCGCCTTGATGAGTTCGACCGGACCGGCGCAATAGCCGATACGCCAGCCTGTCATCGCATAGGCTTTGGACACGCCGTTCATGGTGAGCGTGCGGTCTTTGAGCTTCGGCTCCACCTGTGCAGGCGTCGCAAACTTGAACCCGTCATAGGAGAGATGCTCGTACATATCGTCGGTGAGGATCCATACATCAGGATACTTCACCAGAACGTCTGTGAGCTTCTTCAATTCATCAGCCGTATAGGCCGCGCCTGTGGGGTTTGACGGCGAGTTGAAGAAAAACCATTTAGTCTTGGGCGTGATCGCCTTTTCCAGCACGTCGGGCTGCAACTTGAAGCCGGTTTCCATGCCCGCCTCGACAAAGACAGGCGTGCCGCCCAGCATCGAGACGATATCAGGATAGGAAACCCAATAGGGTGCCGGAATGATGACCTCGTCGCCGGGGTTCAGCGTGGCGGCCATGGCGTTGTAAATGATGGGCTTGCCACCCGGCGCGACAAAGCACTGGGCGGGCGTGTAATCCAACCCGTTCTCGCGCTTGAACTTGCCCGCAATCGCGGCCTTCAATTCGTCAATGCCGCCAACGGCTGTGTATTTCGTCTCGCCGCGATTGATCGCGTCGATGGCGGCGGCCTTGATGTTGTCCGGCGTATCGAAATCCGGCTCACCGGCGCCAAGACCGATCACATCAACGCCCTGCGCTTTCAGATCGCGCGCTTTCTGAGTCGCGGCAATGGTTGCCGACGGCTTGATGCGCTTAAGCGTATCCGAAAGAAAGGCCATGATTGAGTACTCCATTTGTTGAAAGGAACAGGTCAAAACGGCTGAAACCTATGCCTGCAAAGGCTTGGGCGCAACAGCACAGACCGGCCAAATCGACGCGTTTGGAGCAATATTACATGAATTTCCGCATATTCAGCCCGACGGCGACCAAAAGGCTCAAAGAGAGACCACGCGCCCATCTGCTCCATAGGCAATGCGCGCACCTTCGGTCTGGGTCAGCGGAACAACCCCTGCCCAGACAGTTAGGTCCATGTCCTCCGCATCGTCATTGGGACCACCGACCCGCATTTTCGCAACCACCTGTTCCAGTGGCACGGCCAGCACTTCGGTTGCCCTCAACTCCTGCACATTGGAAGGACGCACAAGCGCGGAACGTCCCTTCTCCACACGCTCGACAAAGAGATCAAGCGCTGCGGATTTCTCGCTCGCGGGCAATGGTGTGCCGACCCCGTGAACCATGACAGAGCGATAGTTCATCGAATGGTGGAAGGCAGACCGCGCCATGACCAGCCCGTCCAGCAATGTGACCGTCAGGCAAAGCGGCGCACCGCCTGCCAGCACACGCATGAGGCGGCTCTTGCGCGATCCATGGATCAACACACGCTCGCCGTCGCGCACATAGAACATGGGCAACGCCACCGGCCCCGCATCCGACATGAAAGCGACATGCGCCACCAGACCAGCATCAAGCACGGCATGAACGGTTTCGGCATCATAATGGGCACGCGCCGCCGTCTGGCGAACACGATGCGCCGCCACTACGGGATAGTCAGTCATCTATCTCTTCCTTTGCGAGATCGGGGCTTGTCTAGGTGTCCAGCAACCTTTTGGGCCGCGCGAGCAACTCGCCACCGCAATTGGGGCATGTGTCGCCCATAGCGCTCGCGCATGAGGGACAGAATGTGCATTCGAAACTGCAAATACGGGCCTCACCCGCTTTGGGCGTCGGTGCCTCGCACTTCTCACAGTCCGGCTTCATTTCCAGCATGACGAAATTCCCTGAAATACGCGGGTTGCGCTGGTCCTGATTTTCCCTGAAATTGGCCCTATCAAAAGAACCAATTGACACAATATGATGGAGCCAAACGTCAGACGGAATTTTGCCATGCTGCGCGCTCCCCTGCCCCTCGGCACTCTGGATCTCGATCCTGAAGCCGCCATACCGCTTTACCGCCAGCTATACGAAAGCCTGCGCGGAGCCATTCTGGAAGGGCGCCTGGCCGCTGGCGCGCGTCTGCCCTCCTCCCGTCTTCTCGCGAACGATCTGGGCGTTGGACGCAACACCGTGCTGGCCGCCTTTGAACAGCTGACCGCGGAAGGCTACCTCGAAGCCGTGGTGGGCGCCGGAACACGCGTTGCCCAGAGCCTGCCGGACGATCTTCTGCAAATCGGCAAAAAAACCGCAAAGGCCAAAGCCGCCACCCCCTCACCTGCCGGAACATTGTCCGCGCGAGGCGAACAACTGGCTTCTGTACGCCGCCCTGCCGTGCATTACGAACGAGGCCAAGGACGCGCCTTTCAACATGGATTGCCTGCGCTTGATCTTTTTCCCATGACGCTATGGAGCCGCCTGCTGGCACGCCGTTCACGCGACACGGCATCCGGCCTTCTCGGTTATGAAACAGGCGCAGGATTTGCCCCGCTGCGTGAAGCGATTGCCGCACATGCCGGTGCAGCGCGTGGCGTTGTCTGCACGCCCGAACAAGTGATCGTGACAACAGGTGCACAAGCAGCGCTGATGCTGGCCGCGCAAATGCTGACCGATCCCGGCGATGCTGTATGGCTGGAGGACCCCGGCTATCTGGGGGCACGCGGCGCGATGCTGGGCGCGGGTGCGCGCATTGTACCAGTGCCGGTGGATAGTGAAGGCATAGACATCGAGGCAGGTCGTGCACTCGATCCAAATCCGCGCCTTATCTATGTGACACCAAGCCATCAATATCCGCTGGGGGTCACACTCTCATTGCAACGCCGCCTCGCGCTGCTGGACTTTGCACGTCAGACAAATGCGCTGGTTCTGGAAGACGATTATGACAGCGAATACCGTTTCACAGGTCGTCCCGTCGCCTCGTTGCAAGGGCTCGACCGTTCGGGCCGTGTGCTCTACATGGGCACATTCGCAAAAACACTCTTTCCGGCATTGCGCATCGGCTATCTGATCGTGCCCGACAATCTGATAGACGCCTTCCGCACTGCGATCCGCCTGACAGGACATATCCCTCCTGCCGCCGCACAAGCAGCCCTTGCCGATTTCATTCTGGAAGGCCATTACGGTGCGCATGTGCGCCGGATGCGGTCGATCTATGCGACCCGTCATGCAAGCCTTGTAAATGCCGTGCGCGGCGAGCTGGATGACTGGCTGGATGTCGCCCCCGGAGATGGCGGCATGCAGATGCCTGCCTTCCTGCACGCAGATGTGAGCGACAAGGAAATCGCCGCGCTGGCCAGCGATGCAGGCATCTATGTCTCGCCGCTTTCCAACTACCAACTCGGCAATTCACACCGCTGCGGCCTCTATCTGGGCTTTGCAGCGATTCCCGAAATGCGCATTTTGAAATCTGCACGTCGATTTGCAGAAGTTTTGGCGACAGAAAACGTCCAAAAACGCCATTTAGAACGAAAATCCGGCACAAAATGATCGGCCCATTTGTCGCGGTAAATAGCCCTCAAAATTCACTCTGAACGGCCTGGTGAACTGGCGCGGAGTGATATGCAGACCATCTGCCCGACAATCTGAAAATACGTGCAGCCCGACGACACACCGCGCCGAAATTCGTTTCACCTACGATACCGCTCCGCGCTCAGGCCCGAGCTATCCGGAAAAAGCCCAGTTTTCCGTTAGGTTCTGAAAAACAACAAACATCACGTAATAAATAGACATCGGTCATGTCACATGACCTGCGCGGCCCGATGCCGAAAACAAGCACCTCATTGCGAAAGGTCAAATAGTTCCGTAACTCGACATCCAAGCATAACCGGTGAGCAGAACTTACGGATATAAGTAAAAAACCCAGAACAAAGCGATTCAGAACGAAAATGGCACGTATTACCGCCCATCTCCCGTTCACAACGACTTGATACTGCGGCCAAGATTCTGTTCTTTGTACAAAACTGCAAGTAACCAAGAAACAAGCGCAGAAACAAATGAGTATTACTGCACTTGCGACTTAGTATCCGGAGGGCACAAAATTGGGACTTGAGAGTTACCGTCGTTCGGTCAGTGAAAGTAAGCGCGCATCCATCCTCAGCGCCGGACGCGAAATCTTCATGAAACACGGCTACAGCCGCGCGGCTGTCTCTGACATTGCCCGCGATGCCGATGTTTCAACCGCGACGCTCTACAAACATTTTACGTCGAAGGAAGAACTCTTCATCACTGTGGTGCGTGAGGCTTGCTCGGATATCGGCAATGAATTTGCTGATATTGACGATGGCGCCAGCGCGCGCGCGGTCATGCGCGAGGCCGCACGCCGCTATCTCACCGTGCAATTCGGAAACAACGTCAATGCACTATTGCGCATTGTCATTGCTGAAGTGCCGACAACGCCGCAAGTTGCCATCGACACATATGAAATCATCGTCATGCGCCGCCGCAAACAATTGGTCAGCATGATCGACCGGCTGGTCGAACGCAATCTGCTGAAGCCGCATGACACCGGCAGGGGCGTGGATTTCATCGGCGGTATGATCAAGGAAGCCTTTATCTGGCCTGCCCTTTTCGATGCCAGCGTGACCCTGCCCGACAATGCGGACGAGATCATCAACGAGGCGATTGAAATCTATTTCTGCCGCTACGGCGTTTGACGCCGCAAACCGATCAGCGTGTCGCGAGAAAGGCATAACGGTTGAGGCTGAAAAAGAAGTGGCCGCGCTCGGCAAGCCTGAGCTGGTCATCATACCAAGCCTGAACCTCGTCCGGCTCCACACCATGGCGCGAGCCATTGGCCGCCACATAAGAGCGGATCGTCTTCATGATGCCTGCCGCATAGCTGACCGGCTGCCAATGCGGCGCAAGCATGGGCACGATCTCCACACGGGTCACGGCAAAGCCCGTGCGCCGCAATGAAGCACCCAGCGTTGCAGGCAGATGCGGATCGGCCAGATGGTCGTCCCATGCTTTCAGCACACGCCCCATACGCGCCTCGTCAGACGAATGCCAGACAATGCTGCGCCAATCCGTGTCGAGTATGAGCACGCGCCCGCCGGGCTTCACCACGCGGTAAAGCTCCGACAAGGCCTTGGCCATGTCGGGCACATATTCATAAACCTGCGTGGAGACCACCGCATCGAAACTGCCATCGGCAAAAGCGAGCTTTTCCGCATTGCCTTCCACGCATTCGGCATAAGGCAATGCGGCAAGGCGCGTGCGGGCAATGGTGAGCATGGAAGACGACATATCGAGCCCGACCACGCGCCCGCTCTCGCCCACCAGACGCGCCAGATCATAGGCAAGCAACCCCGGCCCCACACCGACATCGAGAATATGCTCGCCCGGCTTTGCCCCCAGCAAATCCAGCACACGCGCCCGCTGCGCCACCACATCGGGCGTCAGATACATCGCCTCCATGGCCCGCGCGGTTGCGTCATCGAATGCCAGCTGGTTACTCATTTCAGTCTTTCCTCATGGCCGAAAGCATCACGCGGCTGCGGGCTGAGCGCCGCAACAATCCGCGCGGGATGGTCCAGATCGGTCACGAACAAATGCTCGCCCGAAAGCGTTTTCACATCGATGGCCCCGCCGCCGAAAAGCCGCTGCGGCAAAGAGCGACGCAAGCGCACGGAGGCGACCTCACTCCGCCCGACCGAAACCTCGCGCGGCCGCAAAAAACCCGACCGCAAGAATAGCGTGGCCCCGTCGTCGCGCATCTCCGCCGCCAGAACCCGCGCCCGAAGCGCGGCAGAGCCAAGCAGCAAAGGCACGCCCAGCGCCTCCACCGCCAGCGCCAGCGACATCAACCCCTGAAGCCGCGGCTCGCGCGTGACCGCCCAGCCATATATCCCCGCCCAGACCAGCGCGACAACGCCGGTGGGCAGATAGATGGTCCAATGCGCATAGGCGGCGGGCGCGGGAGACGGCACGGAGGACCGGGGAGATGGAGAAGCGGACTGTGACATGGCCGCAGGATTGCAGAGCCAGAGCCGAAGGGAAAGAGCCAAGCGGGATAATCATGACGATTGGTAGCACCCAAACGAACACGGCCCCCACCCGGAATATTCGAAGATGAATATTCCGACCTCCCCACAAGGGGGAGGTAAGGATCAAGGCTGACCATGCTTTAAGGCCACATCTTGCCTCCCCCTTGTGGGGAGGCCAAAAAATCACCTGAGATTTTTTGGGTGGGGGGATTTTTTTGAGAGGAATCAGACACAATGATCGCAGCCCCCGCATCACACACGAAAATTGCCCCGCCGGACAAGTCCGGCAGGGTGAGAGACAAAATGAACAAGGCACATTCACCGAAAGGCGAAGGGGCGCGGGGCAGAACTCCAACGCACGCGATCCAACGCGTGACGCGTTAACACGTATTGGGGCGTAGTGGCTCTGACCCCGCGCGCGACATTTTTTCGACTTCTCCGTCTTCCATTGCTGTACTAATCGGGCGTCTGACTCCATCAGCGGGTCCTTTAGTCCCACTCGCTTCAGATGTCGCTCGCCGCCCACATCACGGCTGGTCCGGAACATCCCTTCGTGGCGGCGATGAGATGAATATGGGGCCGGAATAGCAGGCGGGGATTAGTTTTTGGGTGGGGATTTCAG
>TARA_R110000824_G_scaffold192464_3_pt1 | contig 15203 bp, 19 predicted proteins | sample TARA_R110000824 | Tara Oceans TARA_R110000824 (sample SAMEA4397747) | marine metagenome | biome: Polar Biome; feature: [MES] marine water layer (ENVO:01000295) within the mesopelagic zone...; material: water (ENVO:00002006), including particulate matter (ENVO:01000060) such... | reverse complement strand
ATATACACCCCCTTAAATTTTTTTCAGATTCGACTATATTGGAGGTTAAAGCAGCTATAGCATAGAAAACCCCCCGCACAGAGTCTTGTGCCTGTCTCATATTGCTGAATGGTGAGTAATACTCAGCTCAGGACAGAAAACTACTGGTGACTAACTCCAGTCGAGCCTATGGGGTTTCTCAGCGGTCTGTTAGACACAGCAGGTGCTTAGAAAAGACTCTTCCTCGCAGTATGCTTCGCGCATAGGCTCTTTTGTCCCGCGTGGTCTAGGGGATTGTTCCCTAGAGTACCGGTCATTGTACCTTTAGTCATGCGCTGGGTCGCGCTACTGTCTAGAACATAACAGATGTTTGAGATTGCGCAAGATGTTCACATCCCAGAGGTCATCTTCCTGTACGATCTTCTGGGAAGGGGATGCGATGTTTTGATGGGTCTGGTTCGAGAGCGACCCGCTGGTCTGCTTCTCGATTAGCCGCAGTGAGCCACCTTTTTTCAGCTTCTCTTTGTGCCTTCTGTGCCTCTTCATATTCCTTGTAAGCCTCAATCTCCTTATCCTTCATTTCAGCGCTGGTTTGGCCTACCTTGTAGGCTTCGCCAACCATATCAGGATATCCAGTCGTTCCGATGATCTCACCCGTCTCCTTTGATCTTATTGGGTAGGCAAGTTCTTTAGAAATCGCTTTGGATTCCTCCGTCTGTCGCGCTATATCCTGTCCGCGAGAAAGCATTGGCTCTCTCCTCTGGCTTTGCATACTCTCCGGGTGCTCCCGAACCCTTTTTGCCTCAGAAGCGGCCTCCAGTGCTGCATCAACCATGTGTTTGGGCATAGGGTTTCCACTTGGCAGACTTTGCATCTCCATGAGTATTTCCTGCGTCTCATAAGGCGTTAGGTATCCGTACTTTAGGTCTTCTGGGTAGGGGCTGTTTTCTGGCATGATAGTCTCCAAGGTGGTTCTCACATAGATTAACACACTACCTATATCATTGGGCCAGATTTGGCGTTGCTAGGTTGACAGGTTATGCAAGACGGGACTAAAACAGGAGTAGTATATGCCTACAGTACCCTCTTGGGCGAAAGACCCAAACGCAGATGTTCCCAGACGCTATCTTGACCTTCTCGAAGAGTACGATCACTTATCTGGTGCGGTCCTAACTGGGGAGATCACTCAGGCTGGCCTAAAACGGGAGACTGGTCTGGCTGAGTGGACTGTATATGTGCTACATGAACTGTTTCATACCCGCTCTAAGCCGAATCCTGAGCATGACTCTTACGAATTTACTAGTAAGGGTGCGGTCAGGGAGCTACCAACGCTCCAAAGCTGGGATAAGGGCAAGAAGGCAGCCTTCGGCGACCTTACTTGGGACGAACATCAGGAACCTTCTGTCGAAGATCTCATTAGTAGGCGGCAAAAGGTCTTTAAGGAGCTTGCTCAGAGCAAAGAGAGGAGTCGTACCACTATTGTTAATGTTAAAATTAATGGGCCTATCGCTATTACCCACCTTGGCGACCCCCATGTTGACGATGACGGCTGTAATTGGCCTGAATTGCTCCGAACAGTAGAGACTATAAGCAAAACTAAGGGTATGTACGCCGGTAATATAGGCGATACCATCAATAACTGGGTCGGTAGGCTTGAAAGGCTCTATGCAAACCAGAGTACAACCTATGATGAGGGTCTAAAGCTTGCTGAGTGGCTGCTAACCTCAGTGCCTTATGTCTATGTCATGCTTGGCAACCACGATTTGTGGAATAAGGGGGGCGCTATCTTCAATAGGATACTTAAAGATGCCTCTGTTGCCGTCTGCACTGGTGGGACTGCACGGATTGAGCTTCAATTCCCCAAAGGTGACCCTATTAGGATCATGGCTAGGCATGACTTTAAGGGAACAAGCTCTTGGAACCGTGGGCATGGTGGATTAAGGGCTTCAAAGCTAGACCCTTGGGCTGATATCTATGTCTCAGGGCATAAGCATCACTGGGTTCAGCACATGCACGAAGGTATGGACGGTAAGCCGAAGTGGTCATTGACTGTTCGGGGCTATAAGTACTTCGATGAGTTTGCTGAAGAGAAGGGATTCTATGAGCACCAACATGGTGAGTCCTGTACGACCATCATAGACCCTACTGCTAAACCTACTGAGCGCGTTCAGTGCGTGTGGGACATAGAGGAGGCTGCTGATCTGCTCAACTACAAGCGTAAGCGAGCAGGTTACAAGTAGTGCATGGGATTTAATAAGAGAGACATAGTATCTTGGTTCCGCAACCTCGGATCTTTCAGTGCAGGTATGTTTCTCGGCACATGCTATGGGTCAGTCGTGGCAACTATTACTACATATTACTTTATAATGGCATTAAGTAAATAGACTTACCTTGATCTAGATATCGGTACAAAGCCTGTCGGGATCTAAGCATAGACTTCTGTTAGATTAGGCACTTCTTTAAGCATGGAGGTGTCTCATTCACTCAGAGGATCTTATTATATTTACTCTCATTAATATTATAGTTATTGCTGCTTTAACTTTATTTGCCGATATTATATCTTGGGGCTTTATAACGCTGGCTGATTGTATCTCTGTTGGATTCGATCCAGTCTGCTATTCTGAGAGTAGCAACCAGCCTATAGAGACTGACGATCCTATGTGGTGGCCCCACAAGGAAGAATAGATATGTTATAGGTAGTTCAAGGAGGGAGGTAATATGGCTATTACTAGAGGCGGATTAGGAAGACGATCTCTGGCCTATAAGGTCACGTTCGACAATGCTGTCACAAACACGATGGTAGTAGATGTTACTGGTGCTGCTGGTGCGGTCTACGCCTTAGAGGTTATTACTGGAGGCGGTGCTATATTTCTTAGGTTTTATGACGCACTGGCTCCTGTTGCTGGTACAACGGTTCCTGTTATGACCTTTATGGTCCCAGCCGCCAGCACGTTCTCTACGATTATCCCAGAGGGTATCGGGTTTGTAAACGGCATATCTTATTGTGCTACTAAACATGATTCAAATCCATCTGAGAATACCGCTCCAGATGCTACTGCAACCCTTTACCTAACAACAACTTAGGAGAAGCGATGGCTATCTTTACGACAACTACCGGTTCACCCAGCGTACTAAAAATATATAGGGATCTAGAGTGTAATGCAGCGGCAGAGCTTCTGAACGACGGCGCAGTAAATATCCAACAGATTTTTATAGATAATACTCTGAACACAACTAGCTTCTATCTGACCATGTGGAACAGAGATGGCTCAGGGGGTGAGCCGACTACTCCGGGGTCAACCGCGCCGGACATGGTTATCTTCTGTCCAGCAGGAAAGTCGAAGAACTACATCTTCCCTCGTAAGCTTATCTGGAGCGCAGCGTTATCACATTTTGGTGCAACCAATTTTGCAGCAACATCGTTTACTCCAACAGCACCATCTAGTGCGGTTAAAGTAACTTACTACACAACAGCGTAGAGGTTAAGACAGTAGCGACTTTGCCTTCTCCATCAGATCGGCGGCGGCAGCTTCTCCTTGCGATAACGCCTTCTCCTTGGCCTCATCGATAGACTTCCACATCTCTGTTCGCCTAGCTTTATCGTCCTTCATGCCCTGAAACTTTTCCTTCTGGGCGACTTCGGATGCCCTGCTGTGCTTATCAATAAGATCAAGGTAGTCATCTTCTTGGCCTGTCTTGAAGCCCTCATATGCCTCAGAAGCCATAGAGAAAGCACTTCCCACGACCTCTTTTCCCTCGGCCATAATATCAGAAGCAAACTGCTTCCACCTTCCCTTGTGTGGCACTAAATCTTCCTCTGACTTTGCCATCTTCTCAGGGTCAAGCTCGGAACCGAACTTCGGTGGAACATACATCTCCTCTTCAGTTAAGTCCATGCCAGACATCTCTGCGCTTTTCGGTGCTGGTGACAACTCTGCTTCAGTCAGGTTCATTCCGGCAAGCTCGGCTGATCCCTCTGAGGGGGAGGATGCTTTGGGGGGTGCTTCAGACCTAGCGCCCTTTATACCTCCGAACTTTTCTTTGATATCATCGTATGCTTTCCCTTTCGTTAGGACCAAGCCCACAGCATCCTGTGTTCCACCAGAGCCAGCCTGTAGTATAGTTACAGAGTCGTCAGGCTTGAACAGGTAGGTCCAACCACCGTCATCCTCTACAACAAATCCTTTTGACTCTATGATCTCGGCAAGCTGTTCTGTTGTGTAGCTTCCACTGGGAAGGTCCATTAGTCCCATTGGGTCGTTGCCTGTTCCCGGTGGGTCAAGCTTTTTAATCATAGATGGTTCTGTTTTAGCCATTGCTTACTCCTGAATTGGTAGACTCTAGATGTATAACACAAATAGTTATTTGCGTTTTTATTTTCAGCACCCTATTAGTCCGAACGGAGTTGCAGGGATGATGACTAACTTAGAACTTGAATACCATTGGGATGGAGAGGAGAAAGTAGATGCGTTTGATGATAGTGCCAAGTCTTTGTTTCTTGGTGTTACTCGGATTTATAACCTATTCAGGGGAAAAAACCTTAGAGTAAACGCCATTGTTACCCTTGAAGATCCAGTTCATTCTGTCACATCAATAATGTGGGACGGAATAAGCGGAAGCTTCAAAGTAAATGTTGATGGCTCTGGATGGATCAATCTATCAGATGCTTCTGCTGATAGACCTTGGCTTATGATACCTCTAGCCAGTAACGCAGAGAAGCTCTTTGAAGAGGCAGTTAGGGTAAAGGTAGAAATGGCATCAGAGATGGCCGATGCTTCTATCTTTGGTTGGCTGGAGGAATTGAAATGAAGGGCAATATGATCAAGGCGTGGCTCTCTAGTATGACGAGTAGAGATCTCAGGATTCTTAAGATTAAGGTTGATTCTGAGAATCGCTGTAGGCAAGCAAACAATGGTCGCCGGATATTCCCAAAGACCATTGAGATGCTGGAAGACTTACATGAGTACCCACCTAGAGAGGTGGCTGATATGTATATGGTTTCTAGGCAGTATACCTATTACTTATGTAAGAAGTACAACATCTCGCCAATTAAGAGGGCGAAGTTATAACCCCGACTCCGGGTACGAATGTGTATTCCGTTCCCTTGCATTCAACCGTGGCTGGCATTCCACGGGCGCATCGCAGTGACACTGCCTGTACCGCTCTCTCCATAGATTCTTTCGAGTCAAAAGATAGAGAAACTAATGTTCCATACATTTGTACCGTCATAGGAAATTCTGGTTCAACCACTTTAGCCTTACTTGATTTGGCCTTACTGGCCTCTTCCCAAGGTGCTGTTTTAGTTGCTGCTGTGGTTTTCTTTTTAGGGGCCATGATTACTCCATGTTATGTTTCTGTTGGATCTAGACCATGATAACGGAGGTAAGCATGTCGCGCAAAGAGGATAAAGAGAAAGAGCTGGTTGGAAACATAATGGATGAAAGGTTTTCTCTGGAGAACTACGATGGAATACTCAGGAGTCTAGGCATCATAGCAGAAGGCATCTATACAGATACTTTAAGGAAAGATAAGGCTGACCTTTTGATAAAGCTTCTTGGAACAGCTAGAATGACTATATCAGACAGGAGAAAGAGTTCCGGCCTAAAGAATCAGGCCGTTAGCGAGCCGGAGACAGTGAGCCGATCTCAGTCCGAGTTATCTTCTTCTGGTCCTTTTGGGGTCTATCAGCTACCGGCCAAGAAGCTTTGATATACACGCCCGACCATCCTGACTTCTGGAACCCAGAGGTCTTTCTTCCTATGCTCCGCATAAGAACAAAGTCAGGGAAGGTTGAAAATTTTAATCTTTGGAGTCACCAAAGAATTTTAGCTGTCGCCGTTATGAAGGCTTACGCAGAGAGAAAGTGGTTGTGCCATGTTAAACCGAGGCAAGAAGGTAGCTCAACTTTTTTTACTGGTGTTTTGTATCAGCATGTGGCTTTTCGTTCTGGCTGTTACGCTGGAATAGTCGCGCATAAAAGAGAGGCCGCAGAAAAGCTTGCTAGGATAGCAATAAGATATCACCAGACATGCCCAAAGTCTATACGGCCAGCCAAGACACCCGGCCTGAAGAGGACACTAGAGTTTCCAAGAGAGGGTGGTGGCGATAGCTTAATGACAACGGCATCAACAAAAGACGACGAGCCTTTGCGCGGAGATACTGCACAGGTTGTTCTTGCTACAGAGATTAGCTCTTGGGAGGGCAGAAGCGGTGAAGACGCTTGGGCATCGGTCTTGAATGCTGTACCAGAGGAGGGTGGCATAGTTTTTGCGGAGAGTACACCCAAATACTTTGGGGATCAACTACATAAGATATTTGAGGACTCTCATAGGCAAGGCTCTAAGTGGCTATCTGTTTTTATACCTTGGACTATGGTTGAGGAGTATAGAAAGATTCCGCCTATCGGATGGAAACCAAGGCTTGAGGTTCTAGATTACGCAAACTCTAACGGACTAACCAAGGAGCAAGCCTTTTGGATGCAGACATCTGGGCTTCCTAAGTGCAGGAATAACCTTGCAACCTTTCATGCAGAGTACCCAATTAATGAGGTTGATTGCTTTGGTCTGGCTGGTGATCCTGTTTTTGATGCGGATAAGTTAATGTTTATGCTTAAGAAGATGGATGGAGGTACTGGAATACTAGAAGAAATAGATGAATATCAGGAATTTGTTGGGCCTAAAGAGGGGCATAGGTATATAGTTTGTGTTGACCCAGCGAGTTCTTGGTCAAAGAAAGATAAGTTTGGACTCGAAATTTTAGACCTGTATACCTGTGAGCAGGTAGCAGAGTTTGAAGGACATACGGATGCCTTTAGTATGTCTAAAATGATTGCTAAGTTAGCATTCAAGTACAATAAGGCAACAGTATATGTAGAGGCTAACGGTGTTGGTGACGCTGTACTGAGCCATTTATTAAGTCCTACGATTGATTATCCAAAGGTTTACCACAGAACAAAAACAAATGTTCTAAGCACCAGCACTGGAGGCACAGCCATACCGGGATGGTGGGCAAGCTCTCAGTCAAAGTCTGCGGCTATAAGTTTCTTACAAGAACTAATAGCGGATGATTCAATTACTATCCACTCTCAAAGATTAATTAGACAGCTAGTTCAGTATCGTGGACAGTGGGATAAGCTTTCTAGAGATGCCCACGGAGGTCACTACGACCTTACAGCGGCATTTTCTTTGGCGGCTTGGGCCTACAGACATGAGTCTCAGAAGAGCAGCTTCAATAGAAAAAAGACTCAATCCGAGTTACGCACGCTGGCGTTTGATAAGTTATTAGAGAAAATAGAAGGTGCCCATAACAGTGAGTGGAACACTCGCTGGGGGAAACATATCTGAGGTAGATTATGGCCAATGAAACGAGCGGTAGCTCTTATGACTCTCCAGAGATGAGTACCAAAGAGTTGAGTAAGGATAAGAAAAGACGAAGGATGCTGGGACTTGTTCAGCAGACCGAGAAGTGGTTTAAGGATAACCTTGCAGATGAGGCTGTTAGAAACCTTGCCTACTATAGAGGGAAGTTCTGGACCGGAGATGGCTATGCCAGCAGTAAGAAGATTAGAAGCTATGCTGCTCAGAAGAATGAGATCTTCCCTATCGTTGATACAATAGTCTCAACCCTTGCCATGGATCTACCACAGGTAGAGGTTCAAGATCAGAGGGCGAGAACGGCGGTTGAGCCTACTAGACAGATGGATGCGACTATTCAAGGTAGAAGAATTGCAAGTGCTATGAACTGGTTTGCTGAGAGGGATGAGCTAGACGCTGTTGTTCAGGAGCTTGTGTTACATGCCTTGCTCTTTAGATCTGCGGTTGTTAAGGTGTCTTGGTCTAGCTCTTTGGGTAGACCCGTCTGGAGAACAAAACTGCCGTGGGAGGTACACTTTGACCCTATGGCCAAGAGGGTAGCCGATGCTGCTTGGTGCTTTGAAAGGTTTACGCTACATGTTGATGACCTTAATTCGAGAATCAAAACCGGAGTCTACAGTAAACCGAGGAAGGGAATTAAAGCTGATGCATATCCAAGGGCGCTCCTTGAGGCTCACGATAAGGATCTCGACTCAAGGCAAGAGCAGTTAAAGCAACTTGGCCTAAAGGAGTACACTTCTATCGTAGAATTTTGGGACTTCCGCTCTGGCCGACTGTTCCATATCCACCCGCCTACTGGACAAATATTAATGGAAGCTGCCATCCCATATGGCAGACCGTATGAGATACTGGTGTTTCATAACGGTGTCGGAAGAATAGGCGGCATAGCAGATGTCAGCCTGATAGCAGAAATGCAGAGAGACATTAATGAACTTGTTAGCGCCCGTAGAGAGATTGTGTCACGCCTACCTCGTAGGATGCTTGTTGATTCTAGTCTGTTCAGATCTGATGATGAGTTTGCTCGTTGGAAGAACTCTAGGACTTGGGAGCCTCAACTCGTTCAGAAGCCGATGGATGGGAAGATAGCTGATAGAGTATTTGTTACTCCAACAATGGATACAACATTTGATTTTAATAGAAGCCTAGAAGAAGAGGTTGATAGTGTTCGTAGAATTGTTGGCGAGGCAGACTACCAGAGAGGTCAGGTTAATAATATCAGAACGGCTGCGGAGGCAAATGCGCTTAGAGGTGCTGTTGAGGGTCGCGTCAACATAAGAATGAAGAAGCTTGTTCGTGTTGTTAAGGCCATGTTTGATAGGGCGCTTGATGTGACTAGGTGGGCTGTTGCTAATCCTGAAGATTCTGGAATAAAGCTTGATGAGCTAGTTAAGCATACGCAATCTGATGCTGATGCTTCTGTCTTGCAGAGAGACTTTTTAGAGGGCGCAGTTAGCTTTAGGCTACTTCCATTCTCACCTCTCATGGAAGATAAGAATACTAGAAGAGAGAGTATAGCGCAAATACTTCCTCCTCTTCTCGGAACTCCAATGGGTGAGCACTTTGATATGCATGAGCTTAGTAAAGAGATTGTTGAATTGTTCGGTTGGCGACCATCAATAGTTAAGCCTCAGAAAACTATGATGCCGACTGATAAGGAGATGGCATCTGCTACTGTTGATGCGGCGGCAGAGCAGCCTACGCAGGGCATTCCACCTGAAATAGCTCAAGCTATATCACCACAGGGATAAAAGATGAAGATAAAGAGTTTAGCGAAGAGGGCTGGTGGCGGAGATAAAAAATCTACTACTGTATTCTTAATGGTGCTCCCAGAGGGCATGATGCCAAGCGGTGCTGATCCAGAGGAGTTTGCACAGCTACTCTCTGAAGATGAGTCCTTTGAAGACTATGATCTGGGTGATGATGACTCCGACTTCGTTGATAAGATGGGAGTTACCGATGACGATGTGAAGCATGACGACCCTATGAGCGATGATAAGGGAACTGGATTTCCTGACCTGAAGCTGACCAAGGGTATAGCTAAAGCCCTCAAGAGCCTATCTCTCGATGATGAGACTGAGAAGTTGGTCTGCAATGCTGTATACGACGGCATTATGGGTGGGCTTATCTTCCCAAGAAATGAGAAGGAGCACTCTCTCCCAGAGCCTATCTAATGCCTATTTACGATTACAAATGTACTGATGGTCATATCTTTGAGGAGCTTGTTCGGGGAACCCCAGATACAATCTCTTGCTCTGTTGATGGTTGCACCTGCCTAGCTAATAGAGAAACTGTTTATGCTGTTGTAACTATAGGCCCAGTATCTGATGGGCTTGAAGCTTTTAATAAAACATTATTAAGTCCAAAAGAACGAGCTATGGGCATGGAGCTAAAAACAAAAAGTCAAATAGAAAATTATGAGAGGATGAAGGGCTATACAAGGGTTGACCCAGATTCTGTTAGCACAAAAGCTGCTATTTCTGATTGTCTAGATGATCATCATGATATAATGGATATAAAGAAAAATGATGGTCAGAGGGCTGCTGCTGATCATGTTTATAAAACAGAGATGCAGCAAGAACTAGGATGGAACAATGCCAAGTACACAAATTGGAAACGAAGCAACGACATCGCAACCGAAGCCGCAGCCGATGGGCGGGTCAAGCTTGAGTCAGTTGACAGAGGATCAGCTAAGAAACCTTCCCCTTGAAGATCTTGAAGCTCTAGTTATGCAGGAGACTCAAGAGCTTGCTGCTCTACAAAGTAGCTTTGATCCTATGGAAGATCCAATGAGTCCAGCTACACCATCTGCCGGAGCGGCACCTGTCAACCCTAACTCTGTCGTTGCGGCGACCGCAGTTTTAGTTGAAGCGGGAATATTGCCTAGCCCGACATCAGAATTAACTCCAGAAATAATCTCAGCGTTCCAAAGTTTTGTTGACAAAGTTCGTCCGGGGTTATACGACTTGTCCATCCCACAAGACTTAACGGAGGTAATAGATGGCATCGCAAACGGAACTATCGGACTCGAACCAACTGGACCAGTCGGACCAGCCGGACCAGCCCCAGCCGGACCAGCCGGACCAGCCGGAGGTGCCCCAGATGGAGGCGCTGCCGGAGGACTCCCAGCAGGAGCAGTCCCAGCCGGACCTCTCGGATAGCGTAGAAGCTGCGCCAGAGGAAGTACCTGAAGCGGTAGAAGCTGCGCCAGAAGTAGAGGCCGCACTAGAAGAGGTTCCAGAGGAGACAGCCCCACCAGCGCCAGAGATACCGAATGTATCTTTCAGTGATCTTAATGATGTTGATTCTAAGTTAGAATCGTTTAGTCCAGAAATTAAGTCATATGTGGCTCCTATCCTAGAAATAGCCAAGACAGCACAGAGTGACTACAAGATTGCGGCAAGCAGATATGAAGCAGCTAAAGAAGATCTTGTCCAATTTGCGGATGCGTTGAAAGATTATGGGGTTGATACCGCTCCTGTCATGGAAAGATTTCAGCAGCAACAAGCAAGAATTAATGAATTAAATGACAGTGTTGTGCATACAACATGGTCGGCTTTTCAGGTAATGCACCCCGAATATGACAGAGAACCACCTAAACTAAAAAAAGTTTTTAGTGAATTGGTTAGCACAATGTTGGAGAAGTTCCCCGGAGAGAGCACTCTTGACAAGCTTAATGGTGCATACAAGTATGCTAAGTATACTGCTGGAGCCAAAACCGTAGCAAGGAGAGCCGTAGTTGTGCCCAAGGCACCTGTTCCTGATCCGCCTAAAAAAGAAGAAGTTAGTGTTGACAGTAAGGCACAGTCATTAGTAAATGATGGCCGAGTATCAGGCTCTCAATCTATGGTGGATGTTGCAGACCTGTCATGGAACGAGATACTGGATAGGCACAAGCACCTGCTTGAATAACCCTAATTTGGAGTAGAAGAATGGCTCTTCTAGAATACGCAACTTTTACGGTGCCCGACGTAGTAAAGAAGTCGGTCAACTCGTTCTACAACCAAGACCCACTTTTGCAAGCTCTTCAGTCTCGCCATAAGGTGAAACGAAGTGGCGGAACACATGTTCGTATCCGTCGAATCAAGTCTGGACACTCAAGTGTTGTTGAGATTAACGCAACCAACATGGGCGTTCCTCTGAACAAGATTGAGACATTTAGCCAGATGACCGGTGACTGGGCGCGATATATTAAGCCTATCATTCTGCCTCATATTGATCGTGATCGTATGCAGAGCAAAGAAGACCGGGCCAACTGGGTCAAGGACACTACCGAAGCTGCGATGATTAGCCTTAAGAACGATGTTATTCGTCGTCTCTATATCGGTGATTCAACTACAACTGCTCTTTCTGGTCTGGGCACTCTGAATGGTGCTATTGCTGGAAATGGTACTAGCTCTGGCCTTGAGAATGGCGCACTCCGTTTCGAGAGTCCAACAGCGCAAGCGGGAAACCAGTACTTGAATGAGACTCGCGTTGAAGACACTACCGGCCATGTCAACAACTGGTATAACCAGTATGCTGTCGGCACGATTGGTACAAACTTCTTGGAGAAAGCAGAGCAAGTTAAGATTACTGCTGATACTTTTACTGAAGATAGTGAAGGAATCTCCTTGGGTGTTCTTAGCATTGCTGACCAAGTTTCTCTTGGCGCAGAAGTTCGCTCTTATCCCGGCGGCTCTAACGGCGGTATCATGTATACTGTCGAAGACATCAAGTCTGGCAAAGCGCATCCTACTGTCTGGATGGTTGGTGGTATCCGATACTACAGCAACCGTTGGATGACAGTTGCTAACATGGGTAAAACCGGCGCTGCTTACCTGCTGAATCCTAATGCGATTGAGTACTGGGTCAACGCTAACAACGACTTCCGCGCAACGAAGTTCACCGATCATCTTGCTACTTCAAACCAAGACGCAGACATTGGCTATATCGTGCTTGAGTCTCAGTTTGTTGTTCCTAACCTTCTAGCTAATGGCACTATCAGCCAGTAACGGAGTTTGAAATGATTGGACCTATTGTATATCTAAGTGATTCGTCGGAGACATCGACAAGTTCGATGGCTCCTGTCGGAACTATCCGCGCTTACCTTCATCCCGATCTGGGCTACCAGCTTCTCCGTCAGGTGAAAGCTACTTCGGAAATCCTCGTCAATGAAATTGCGTTGTTGACCCTTGGTAGCTCTACAAATGCGGTTAAGTCAACCGGCGTTCAAGTCAATGCTAACCTCGTTGCTGGAATCGCTGTCGCGACAATCCCAGCTTCTAGCTACGGTTGGGTTGTTTGTGCTGGCCAATGCTACGCTGATCTACAAGCTACTGCTGGCAACGGAAGCACACTTTCCAGCGGTTCTACTGCTGGTCGGATTGCAGATGTGGCTGTAACCACAAAAGAGCACTGTATTATCGGCACTCTCGTTGATAATACTGGCTCCGATGGGGTTGCTTGGGCTGTAACAAACGCTGGCACACGCAAGGTTATTGTCCGTGTAAACAGCCTTCTGTAGCCACTAACTGAGTAGGGGCTTAGGCTCCTACTCCTTGGAGGCTATATGCCAGCACAGATAAAGTACGCAACCGTTTCCGGCCACAGTGTTGGCGCTGTTGGTACAGTAAGTGGAGCGCTCGTCAGTAATGATGCTGCAGATTCCTTGACACCTTCGGGTAAGGTTAAGCTGTGCTCTATTCGGGGTGAGTTTACGGGTGGAACGCTAGGCGCTGGACAAGATGTCACAATACAGCTTACGGCTGATTCCGCTGGACTACAGCCGCTGTCTGACCGTCTAGAGGTTAAGTGTTTGCTTACCTCTGGTAGTGACCCCAACAAAATATCTGGAGTTGCTGCAAGAATAGAGATGCACAGCATTGTAACAGGTAGCGTATATGTTTGTTCAAAATTAAGCAGTGGTAAATCAGCAACAGTTTCGTGGACCTTATACTTCAGACAAGGCGGCTAACCTGAACTGAGCCGCGCTCAGTCAAGGCTTCCGCGTTATAATACACGGGAGCCTTTTTATTAGGGAAACAAGATGGACTTATCCGAACTTAGAGATCAGGTAATCAATATTACTGGATACCCAGAGCGTGGGGCTACGGGAACTACTAGAATAAACTCAGCCATAAACTATAGTCTTCGGCAGCTATGGAGAGAGATGCCAGAGAGTCTTCTTAAAGAAGAATTTAGGTTTAGAACAGAGCCAAACATCAGTATAAATACATTGACCATTGACGGAACCGACTCTCTTAGTTTTTCTGTTGACCTAGTTCCAACGGCTCTGGGAGCATCGAGCTTTGCCACTGACGGAACTCTTCGGGCTAGGTGGCTTGAGGTCCAGCGGGATGGAAAGTTTTATTATAGGCGAATTAGGGATGTGTTTCAGCCTACCGGTGGATTGGTTACGGCTTGGAAAATTATTGTTGATGAGCCGTGGGATAACAATTCAGACACAGGATTGACTTATAAGATTGTTACTAAAGAATATCCTTATCCTACGGATTTGCAGACGATAAGACGAGTTCTTTATGATCCAGAGAATGAGGGCCAGAAGGTTACATACGATCTTTTGCCTGATGAAATGAGTGAGTGGCGTTTGCTACAGGGGTACAGACGAGAAACAAAGCCAACCAGATCTACTCGCGGAGACTTTTACTCTATGCCATCGCCCCACTACGCCCCAGAGGTATCGGCTACGCCGACAGATAGGCCTTCAGAGATGTGGGGGTTTAACACAGGTGGAATTGAGCAAGAGAAGTATGGACCTGCTGGTAATTTCAGCTATAGAGTTGTCCATGTCTGGGGCCGAAGGCCGTTTGTTGGGTCTGAACATGCCAGACCCCATTCTGGCACTACGCACACACTAGAGCCTTTCTACCAAAGCTCTCCGAGTAAAGAGTCTTCTCAGGTATCGACAACTTGGGGCGGCGGGATGATTAAGATAGTTACTCCAGACATTGATTATATGAATGGATATGGTAGGGAGGAAACTCGCTCAAGCTATCATAGATATGGAGTTGAGAAGTGGATATTTAGAGCGCGTCACTCGGTAAACACCACTGGAAGCAACTCTCTATTCCCAGAGGTAGAGGCCGATGGTGTCTACTATTTGTGGCGGATCACAGAGGGTGATGTAACTACCACATATGACAGAGGTAACGATGATCCTGTCGATAAGAATGTTGTTTTGAAGGATTGTCACGGTCACTATCACTTAAGGTTTGACAGCTACCCGACAGCTTCTGCTGATGTTGTATTGAGTGTTATCCGAAGACCAGACACCCTTAAATACGATACTGATATATCTAGAGTTCCGCCTGAATGCTACGGTGCTTTGATCGATCTTACCTGCTCTTACTTGGTTGGTAGACGAGATGGCGAACCAAAGAGGGAGAGCTATTACTATTCTAGGTATATGAACGAAGTAGATAGACTCAGAGTTCTTTATACCTTTTCTGGTCTTACAGACCCTAGCTTTGGGGAGGGCCTCTCAACTTCTGCAATCAGGGGTGGATCTAGATATACTGTTCAGGAGGGCTAGATATGTATCCTGACTATAAAGGAAAGGCGCTTACATCAAAAACCATGTCAGAGCTTCCGCGTTCTGATGGATCTGCTGCCTATTCAATACTTAATTTTGATGTTGATGAGTCTGGCTATCTGACCAGCAAATTTTCTATGATGCCGCTCATACCTGATGAGTGGAACGATGCTGTTCCAGCACCATTTGATGATGTTAGAGGAATGGCTTACGCTTATTTTGATGGCGGGGTTCGGCCAGAGATTCTTTTCTTTAGTGCTGATGGTGTGTTTAGGTATGCTCCTTGGCTAAGACGGTCGGGATCTACGACTAAAAAGGGT
>TARA_R110000824_G_scaffold6506_5_pt1 | contig 15215 bp, 18 predicted proteins | sample TARA_R110000824 | Tara Oceans TARA_R110000824 (sample SAMEA4397747) | marine metagenome | biome: Polar Biome; feature: [MES] marine water layer (ENVO:01000295) within the mesopelagic zone...; material: water (ENVO:00002006), including particulate matter (ENVO:01000060) such as...... | reverse complement strand
GTTGAACTTTCCTATTGACCGTCCTCCGAGATGGGTTATACTATAAGCATCAAGAGGGAGAGAGAACATGGGAAAGAAGGGAAGCGGGGGAAAGCCCGGCTTGGACGACGTGATCGATGCGATGGACACGATCAGTGGTCTATACGATGAGGACTCCACGCCAGGCCAAATCCACGAGACATTCAAGCAGGGGTATTCGCCAGACCAGTTGGCCGACATGATGGGGGAGTTGAGCCCAGATGCGCTGATCGGAACGCTGCGGAATGATGAGTTGCAGGCGAGGCTCAAGGCGAGCCTATCGTCTAAAGACGGGTCGCAGGTCCGCCCAGATTCACCTTGGCCCCGAACCGGCGACGAGTATGAGGCGATGATGCGCAAGCGAAGCGCATTGCGGAGGTCTGGGCGAACTAAAAACCCACTCAACTACACGAAGTTTGAGGATCCGCTTTTAGAGTCCCGATGGAACGCGGTGAAAGCGGACGCTCTTGATTCGGTGGACTTGTACTTCGATTTCTTCCGCGTGAACAAGCTGAACTGCCACATCCAGTCAAACCAGGACGCGCAGGCGGGTGATCCAGACGACTACCAGACCATGTTCACCTGGGATGGGAGATCGGATGCGATGGACTACGGAAAAGAAGCATTTATAAACACGCTCAAAGATGCGGAGGTATTTGCATTTCCGTTTTGGTGGTATCAGGCGGCGAGCGACCGCTACCATATCGAATTGATGTCGGAATTCAGCTACGATTTCGAGCACCCGTTCCCCATGGTCGGCTTTACTGACATGGAGGTGTGGGCCGAGACCCCGAGGCCATCGGAAGAGGAAATGGAGCGCCACAAGAGGCGCCTGTGGAACCACAACGTCGAGAGCGGGTTTCCAGAGCACTTGCCGTTCCCCCAGACCTTTGTAGGGCTTGAGGACGGGGAGCGCGTTGGTGGGCGCCTCATCTACCAGCGCGCTGACAATCAGCGTGGGATGGTAACTGAGCACGGGTGTCCGACATCAGCTTACTCACCAGAGGGGATCCTGGTCCCGCTGGATTGCATCTACCTGCGGGGGTTCCTGCTCGACGGGTCAAGGCGCTGGGCATTTGGGAAAGAGCCCGATTGGGACGATGATGTGCCCAGGGGATCCCAGATGATTTGGGGGCTCTTTCACGGGTACGTGATCAGCAAGGAACACTGCCCCAGCGACATGCAGTTTCTGCGGATCCCAATGGTGGTGCCGCTATACATCGGGCAAATGACGTGGGACGCTGGTAACAGCCAGTTCCCTAATGCGACGGAAATGCGCTGGGTGTACCCGCTCACGACGGTGGCGAGCCCCATCCGGGTACTGCTGCAAGCGATTGACGATCACCGGGTAGTTCAGGAAAAGAAATTCAACTCAACACAGAAACGCAAAAAGCGGCAATTGAAGGCAGAGGAGCAGGTTGAGGTTCGACATCGAAGATACCAGCGCGTGCAGATGCGGCGAGGTCCACCTGATCTGCCGAAGCGGAAGCGGCAGGACAACGAGGGGGGTATCGTTTCGTGGACATTGAAGCACCGGGTCAAGGTGCGTTCCCACGAGCGGGTGTATATTCTCCGGGGTCAAAAGCCGTTGAAGATCGAGGACCGGAAAGAAATGGTTGAGCGCGGGTATCGGGTTTACCTGAATGAGCACGAGCTTACATTTGAGGACGCAAGGCGCCTGTCTTCAAGGGACAAGCCTGGACCGATGCACAGTCATTGGGTGGCGCTCAGAGACACCCGAGTGAAGGAGCATAAGCGGGGGCCAGAGGGCGCAGAGGTCATCCCACTGGTGCGAGTGGTAGACAAGGAGGTTCTGAGCGACACCCTGGACTATGAAATGAACGACGAGGTTCAAGGCAAATGAAATTCGACATCATCTACGCTGACCCCCCGTGGGACTACAAGGGCCAGAAGCAACACGGCGGGGTCGGCACGGGTGACACCGGATCCTCAGCGAGCCACTACCAGACGATGAGGCTGCGCGACCTGAAGGAGATGGATGTGCAGTCGATAACGGCGCCCAATGCGATTCTCTTCATGTGGGTGACGAACCCCCACCTTGACCAAGGTATCGAGTTGATGAAGGCGTGGGGATTCAAGTGGGCTACCGTGGGCTTTGTCTGGGACAAGCAGCGAGTCAACCCCGGCTTCTACACGATGAGTCAGTGCGAGTTGTGCCTGATTGGGAAGCGAGGGAAGATCCCCCAGCCGAGAGGTGCGCGGAACGTGCGTCAGTTGGTGTCGAGTATGCGTCAAAAGCACTCCATGAAGCCTGCCGAGGTGCGTACCCGCATCGAGCAGATGTTCCCTGAGCAGTCCAAGGTGGAGTTGTTCGCCAGGGAAAAGGTGCGCGGCTGGTGCGCGTGGGGTGACGAAATCGAAAGCGACATAGCTATTTACGAAAAAAGTTGAACTTTCCTCTTGCCTGTAATCCCCGAGGGGTTATACTATATGTATAGAAAGGGAGAGAGAAAATGAACACCACCGACACAAACCTCGACATCGTAGAGACCCCGGACTTCAAGAACGCCGGGCTTCGACTGACATGGCACCTTACGGCGTCAGAAGCTGGCGGGTACTCACACGACGAGTGGCGCCGGGTATACACCCCCAGCGACGAGGCGAAGGCGTGGGACGGCTGTGAGGCGGCAACCCATTGCCTGGGTTCCCGGCATGGCGGTTATTCCTACTGCAAGATCAAAGTGACTGGCCGGAAGCCCACCAAGAGCCCGAGTGGTGTGTGGGGAACGCGGTGCGACATCACCTTCCTCCCCGAGGGCCAGCACCTTCACGGCACGGTCAAGGGGTGGGTGATTTGCCAGGGAGACTGAATGAGATTTAATTCGATTGAAAGGCTGGAGGAGTGGTGTGTAAATGGAAATTATCCATCTATCCACGACAGGATCTTCAAGATGGTCGAGGACAATATCCGAGGGGGTAATGTCTTGGATATTTGCTGTAGCACAGGGCTGCTGGGGCAAAGAATACAAGATGAGCTAAAAAAGACTGTAGTCGGGGTTGATGCTGATAGAAAATCCCTTCAAAACGCAAGGTCTTACGGGGTGGACGTAAACCTCGTGGAGATGAAGATCGACGCGACTAATTTCTCTCCCTTAATAAGCGTTTTAATAAAGAACGATATTGAAGTTATCGTTGCAAGGCGATGCCTTTCAGAGATATTTTTCAACCACATAGACCAGGGCGCTGTCTTTGCGGAGCGTTTACTGAAAGAAACCAACGTGAGGGAGATATTTATCCAAGGAAGACGGGAGCAGCCCAACGCCACGCATCCCATCCCTTCTTGTAGCGCCGAGGTAGCGTTGTTGGGAGACCTTTGGGTGGTGGAGTACGGGGGGTTTGAGATGGCGTATTTGAGGGAAAAGGGAAAGTAAACTTTTTTCTATTTCCCCTTGACCGTAATCCTCCAGGGGTTATACTATAAGTATCAAGAGGAGAGAGAAAATGAACCCCCCGACCTACAAGATCACCGGGAACACCTACCGCAACCGGCACGCGATCAAGAACATCGCTGGCGCAACGTGGAAGCCCGCAGACAAGGCATGGTACGTCAGGATTGGCGGCAACGGCTCCACTGACACCCTGTGGGCTCTCCGCAATGGCGGCTGCAAGGTGGAGGAGGTTTCCAAGACGGCCCCCGTCGATGAGCCTGAGAGTTTCCCCATGCAGCCCCATGAGCCTGCACCGAATGTGTGCGGGTACTGCGGCATCGAGACTTGCCCTGATGGATGCTGCTGCGGGTGTTGAGTTATAGTGACCAAAAGAGAGCCGCTATGACGTACCTTCCGGCGAAAGCCAGCCTGTATGACGACCCAGCGATGGGTGGGTTGATGATGAAAGCATCCGAAGATGAGCGAAATGCGCTCGTTGGGGCGCTGGATGCTGCATATCGAGCGGGCCAGGACGACGCTGATGCTCGTACAGCCAAGCTGATGACCCGGATTTTCAGCACATTCATTGGGGTTACCCCCGGAATCGACCAGATGGCGGCTGATGGAACCCCAGAGGGGAGCCGGGTGCGGAAGATGATCAATCTCATGCGTGGCCGCTGATGAGCCAGGCCCTTCTGGCGATTGACGCCTATCCGATGCTCAGGATTGCCAGAAACCACCATATGAGCGTTCGCGGAACGCCGATGCGGTTCGCTGATCGGGTCTACCTTGTAGAACTCTACAAAGACTTCCCAACGCTCGGTGGGGCGGACATTCAGTCTGCGGTGCAGACGGGGAAGACTGAGTGCGGCATCATCCTCGCGCTGGAGAGGGCCGGATGGGCAAACAAGATCGTAGCCTACGTTCTTCCGTCAGGGGCGGTGAGAAACCGATTCGTCCAGAACCGGGTCAACCCACTGATCGCCACGGTTCCAGCGTACAAAGCGAAGCACAAGGAAGCAGTCAAGGGTGGCAAGCACGTTGACAATCTGAGCATCAAGAAATTCGGAGGGGGAACGATTCTCTTCCTTGGCTCAAATACCGAAAATAACTTTGTTGAGTTTTCTGCCGACGTTCTGATCATTGATGAGTACGACCGCTGTGACCAGCGCAACCTCGACATGGCGTGGGACCGTGTTCGAGAGTCGCCCTATCCCCAGCTATTCCGCGTGGGAAACCCCAGGCTACCAAAGGTCGGCATCTGCGCCCGATACAACGAAACTGACATGCGTAAGTTCATGTTCAAGTGCTCGCTGTGTGGGTTCATGCAGGCGCTGGACTGGTTTGGCAGCGTGGTCCAGAGAAATGATGCCGGCAATTGGATAGCCAGAGACCAGAAGCGAGGTGACGGCGACATCCGAATCCAGTGCGTCAGTTGCAAAGACTTCTTCCCCCGAGACTACGCTGGGTCCAAGTGGGTTGCACAAGCCCCTGGCGTTGAGCGGCGCGGATACCACATCAGCAGGCTCGATATGCTTTCTCAGTCGCTCTTGGAATTGGTGGACGAGTGGGTGATCTGCCAGGGAGACACATCGAAGCTGCAAGCGTTCTACAACGGAGTGCTTGGGATTGGATTTGAGAGCGCGTCCACGTCTCTGAGGCTGGAGGATCTGGAGAGATCCACAGGCGACTACGAGATGGACACTGGTTCAGGCGGCGACAAGTACGAAGAACTGATGGTGTCGGCTGGAATCGACGTTGGTGCCGTTCTGAATGTAGTCGTGAGCGTTCATGAGAGGGGTGAGAATGGTGAAGCCATACGTCGCGCTGTTTGGGTGGGCACTACGCAGACGTTTGAAGAAATACAAACTGTCCTTTCTCGTTTCCACGTCGATGTTGCGGTCATGGACGCACGACCAGAGACGCACAAAGCGCAAGAACTGCGCGATTTTTATGTCCAAAACACGAAAACGGCGCTCTGGTTGGCGCAATTCCACCCCACAGAGCGGGTGAGTGGGGAGTCTTACGGGGGTAAATTCCGTTGGAATGACCGAATTTGCACCGTAGATCGAACTCAATTGCTTGATGCAACCCTCGATGACATCCGCGCACAGCCACCAAGGCGGCGTTTTCCGCAGGATGTTTACGCTGTGGAAGGGTTTGTGGAGCAAATGAGGGCGTCCCAGAGGGTTCTGAACCCCGCTGGAACCAGATTTGTGTGGGAAGAGGGCAGCAAGGCAGACCATTACCGCTTCGCTGACGCCTATGACCGCATTGCTGGCGACCTGATGAAGGGTGGCGGCACCTACGACATCGTGGATTATGGATAAACGTGCTAATCTCCAGCCATGATCCGAGGACAAATCAACATCCGTTCACTCCGCCAGGACATTTTGGCGGCGTCACAAGACTGCACCGTGACGAGTGGGGCGGAGGGGATGACTCTTAGTGGTGCCGATGCGGAGACCTTGGCGGCAGTCGTGGAATCGCGGGGGTTTGCCCGTTCTCAGACAAACGATGACGGCTCAGTGGAATTCGCGGTAGTTACATTTGAGTGAGGTAGTCATGGCGAAGCCAAAAATGAGAGTCCTTGGTGCGGCAGAGACAAGTGTCAGGCTGAAGCCAACCAAAAAATACGAACCAGGCCGCTTCTGGGCTGGTGCGGCGAGCCCCGCAGACGACTATCGGAAGAGGCGCGTTCAGTCGTTGACCCGAAGCCCGGTAAAGCAGCGGTCTGGGACAACGCTTCAGTCTTGGTATCTGACGGATCGGAACCTGACGCCTCTTCAGAACTACACCCTCTACATGAAAACGCCTGATATTCGCGCAGCGATTGATGCGATTGTGCGGCGGGTGGCGACATGGGATTGGAATGTCGAGCCGACCGTAGAACCATCCAGCGAGGAGTACGCAAGGCAAGCCGTTGTTGCGGCAGAAGCCAAGAAGTTCCTCCAGATGCCAAACGAGAACCGGCAAACGTGGCAAGAGATGATGACCCAGATGGTCACGGATCTCCTGCTTTACGACTCAGGTGTTCTTGAGTTGGTCGGCACGGAAGATTCGGATCTTGACGAGGACTACGAGATCAAGGAGGTCATCCCGTGGCTTGGGTCTGAATTCCTCCCCTTCATGGATGACCAGGGGTACATCGTTGGGTACAGGCAGGAACAAGAGCGTATTTTGGGCACCTCTTACGACATGGCAGGCCCAATCGAGGCGGATGCCGAAGATCCCCTGATCGATTTCACGGTCAACCAGCTTTCATTCTTCAGACTTTTCCCCAATTCTCGCTCTCCAATCGGCGTTCCGCTGATGGAAACCATCATAAATGAGGCGATTACGCTCCTTTTGTCGTCCGAATTGGCGATGTTGTCGCTTGATGCCGACGAAATTCCCCCCGGTTTGCTCGTTTTGGGGGGCCTTGGGGGGGTTGCAGCCGACCGGGCGAAGGCTGATCTGCAAGCCCTGAAGGGAAAAGACCACAAAATCCGGGTCATTTCCAGCCCAAATCCGGGATCTATCGACGCGAAATGGGTGGAATTGCGGAAAACGCCCAAAGAGTTGACCATGCTGGAGGTGGTAGAGTCGATGCGCCGCATGGTTTGGCGCGTATTTGGGGTGATGCCCGTCGAGATGGGGGCCACTGACCAGATGCCGCGAGCGACGGCGATGGTTCAGATGGACGTTTCATCGTCTCACCTGATCACCCCCATTCTTGAACTCATCCAGGCGAAGTTCAACGCGGAGATCATCCCACGGATCATCCCCCCAGAGTTTAGAGATAAGATCACTTTCGTTTTTGATCGGAGCAAGACCCATTCTCCTGACGAGCAGTTGAAGGTCGCCAATCGCCACGATGTTTATATGCGTCGAGGCGTCATGACGATCAATGAAGTGCGCGCAGAAATTGGAATGATGCCTGTGATTGGCGGCGATGTGGTGAGAACCGACACCCCCGGCTACGGACCCGTCCCCATCGAGGATCTGTCTCGATTCTTGGACGCCCTTAGCGGCGCCTCGCCTGGAAACGAAGATTATGTGAAGGATGATACTGCGGAAGAGGTGGAAGATGAGGGGCCACCAGCAGAGCCGCCCGGGGAAGATGAGATGCCCGAAGATACAATCCTTGAATAAGTTTGTTAGTTGTGAGTCATGATCAAATCTGATAGCATCACCACGACGCCCCCGAGAGGCGCATGTAGGTGCTGCTCCACTACGGAGGTTGTCAATGTCTGAAATCACCGATCTTCTCGGTCGTGACGCTGAAGTCACGGGAACGCCAACCCGCGAGGGTGGCCGACTCGTTTGTAGCGTCCGATGCCGCGTCCCCATCCAATTGGATGTAGCCACTTCACTGCGCCTAAAGAGCCAGGAAGAGCGAGAGCACACCGAAGATGCTCCCACCGAGTACCATGGGTACAAGGCCCAAGAGAACGAGGTTCTTGTTCTGGGTATCGCAAGCAGCACATCCGTAGACTGGCACGGCACAGAGATGTCGCTGCAAGCACTTCAGCGGATGGTCGTTCAATTCAAGCGCGGCGTCTCTCATGTTCCAAGTCACATGGATGACGAGTGGGACCAGATGATTGGTCGGACGGTGGATGCTGAGATTGAGCAAAGCACAGTCGTCAACCCCGCGCCTGGGATGGAAGCTGTTGGCGAGCCGCAGTATATCGCCCGCGTTCATTCGGTCGTCTACACGGATACCGAAAAAGGAAAGTTGCTCGTAAACCGCATCAACCGTGGAGACACGATTGGGTGGTCAATCGGAGGCTGGTTTACTGACATGCGCGTTATCTATGATGAAGATGATGAGAAGGTCGAGAGAGTCATTATCGAAGATGTCGAACTTGACCACCTGGCTGTCACCCGGAAGCCGAGCAACCCTGACTCCTGGCTGGAGGGGGTTCGCAGCAAGGCTTCGGAGGCTGTCGTCGCGTTCCGCTCCAAGGATGTGCGGCTGAAGGAAGATGAGGAAGAGGACGAACCCGAAGAAGCCGCTGACGACGCGAAGGATGAAATCGACGAGTCAGCAGGAGAGGAGGAAGAAATGGCTGACGAGGAAGAGAAGAAGGAACGTGCTGAGGAAGACGAAGAGGAGCAAGAAGATCACGATGAGGGTGCCATCAAAGATGATGAGGACCAAATCGAAGACCTTGAAGATGACAAAAAGGATGATGAAGAGGACTTGGAGGACGAAGAGAAGTCCAACCGATCCATCATCCCATTCCAAGACCTCGCCATCGAATACGACCGAGACTGGAATTGGGACACGACAGCCCGCGACGAAATCCTTGGCGATTCCGGCGACAACTGGAAGCGGTACAGGGACGCGCACATTTACTACGACTCCGACAAGCCCGAGGACAACAAGGGTGCCTACAAGCTGCCAATCGCCAGAATGGTCGATGACAAGTTGATGGCGATTTGGAACGGAGTTGTTGCTGCGATGGCTGCGGTCAACGGGGCTCGCGGTGGTGTTGATATTGGCGATGACGAGCGCAAGAAGGCGCACGCGCACCTCTCCCAATACTACAAGAAGGCTGACAAAGAGCCGCCAGAGTTCAAATCGGAAAGGGCCGAGCCGGTCTACGAAGAGCCTCCAGGCAATGAGCCCCAACCGGGCGACGGCACAGACTCCCCGGTTGACCCGACCAGCGAAGTGACAGACGAGTTCGCTGATGAAGGCCCCGCGAAGATCCGGGGGGAAGCCCTTGGCTGTGGGCTTTTCGCACACGAAACTGAAGGCGGCAGATTCATGCCGTGCAAGAGCCAGGGAGAGTACCAAGACGCGCTGCTTGCAGAGGACGCGAACCCAGACGGCGTTGCTACGCTGACTGGCGAAGACGAGATGGGCGGCGTTGAGCTTTCAAGGCCGAAATCTGGACGGCACATCGAAAAGATTGAAGAAACAGACGATTCTGTTACCATCAAGTTCCACAAATCAGATAACTACAAAAGCACTGACCGTGCTGAAACTTCTTCAACGGGTCATAAGGCCCATTCACCCGAGGACTCGCTGATGAGCATCGAGAACGACAGCACCGAAAGTGCCTCCACGACCGAAGAGGCAGTCTTTTCTGCTCTCAACGATAAGGTGGATGCTTTGACCCGCTCTGTGGAGGCCCTGATGGGTTCTACACAGGCACCAACACCTGAGCCTGAGTCTCAGCTTGACGCTCTTACGCGAAGCATGGAGAAGCTGGCTTCTCTCGTTTCCGAGCAGAAGGTTGAGGCTGCTGCCCCAGTGGCCGAGGAAGATCCTGAGAAGGTTCAGCTTCGTGAGCGTTTGGCCGCAATGGAGAAGAAGGTTTCTCGCATGGCTGCGAAGCCGCACCGCCGCGCTTCTACTCGCTTCCGCGACGAAGTTCGGATTGCTGACAAGCATCCTGACGCTCGCGTTCTTTCCATTCTTGAAGAGCAAGCAGACGGTGGCGCATCTGCGCTGGCAACTGTGGCAAGAGACTTCGAGAGTGTGATCTATTGGGACAAGCGGATTCACGGTAAGGACAAGCAGCCTGACCGTAACGATCTGCAAGAAGCCCTTCGCGCTATCTACATGGCTGCGTCTGTTGACGGAATCATTCACAACCCCGACTTCTCGTAAGCGGCTGGAGGTACATCATGGCTGATTTCAGTAACCATTCTATGTGGGCAGGCTTGGACCCACAGAGGCGCGAAGCGTTCACCAGGGCGATAGACGAGGGCACTGCTGGTAGCATGCTCGTCCAGAACCTCACCAACCGAATTGTGCAGCAGCTTTCGCTGCGCCATTACGGTATTCTTGGGGTCATGGATACACGCCCCGGCCAGGGCCAGCAGGCGATTATCAACCGTCGCACTGCTGCTACGGCTGGAACGTGGGCAGAGGATACGGCGGTATTGACGGACACTCCGGGTACATACTCCCAAGAGACGTTCACGTACCGCAGCATGCTCGCTCAGGCGCAGGTGACTCGGAAGATCCGCGCTACGGGTCGTTCGTACATCGACATCCTGGCTGAGGAGATGACCAAGCGGCTTGAAGATTTCAACGAGCGGCTCGATGGCGGGCTGTTGCGAGGCGACCCATCCGGCTATTTTGTCGGCGGTGTTTCGGTTGAGACCTTCTCGACGCAGGGCTTCCTCTCTGCTTGCATCACCTACGACAGCGGTTCGCAGGTGATCAGTAACGGCTACGCACTGGGTGGCGCGGGTTCTACCACGTTGGGCACCACGCTCACGTTGAAGAATCTCGACAAGGCAATCGATCTGGTCAAGGGTTCCGCAAACCGGAACGACATGATCATGACGAGTTCCTATGCCGGTATTCGCGCCATCAACGCTGCCTTGACCAATCGTCAGGTTTTCAACGACACCGTTGAGATCGCTGCCGGGTTCCGTGTTCGTACCTATGATGGAATCCCCATCATTCCTGATACGAACATGGTGGACACGTTCAGCTACACCACGAGTGGCATGGCTGGAAACGCTACCCTGCTCACTGAGACGGGTGGTTCATCCACGAACATCCTGGTCATGAACAAGCGACTGAACTGGATCGAGGAGTTGACTCCGACTACTGTGATGCCCCTTGCACGGGACACCTCGCAGTACGAAGCGTTCGACATCTTCTGGGATGGCGCGGCTGTTGTAGGCAACCCGATGGGTTCGTCGGCAGTCATCGGAATCATTACAACCTGATCCCGCTCCATCTGGGTAACGGTCTTGGGGGGCGGCTTCGGTCGCCCCTCATTTTTTGGCATGATATAAAGGTACTGGAGGTACTAAATGGCAATTTCCGCTGATATCCCACCGCTCAATGCGTTCAATTTCGTTCTTCGCTACCAAGGAGACGTGGGGGCGCACAACGCAATCGTTGCATCTTCGTATGATGAGGTGGTGGAGAGCCGGGCGATCTATTGCAGGTTCGATGACCGCACCACGCACACCATGTTTGTGATTGGAGAGGTATCCAAAAGCTACATGCTTTCAGGACTTCCAGGGTGGGCTGATGTGACTCCCCAATTCATGGAGGAACTGAAGAACGGGGCCGTGGTTGAGGCGCTTGTAGAAGATGTAGCAGAGTTGTCGAAGGACGAGACGAACCTGCTGGCGATCATTTCCCAATCAAACGGAATTGGGAAGAGGGACGCGCTTGCTCAATCAGGCGTTTCCGAGGACGACTGGCTTCCGACCGTTCGGCTTCTTTTGGATCGGGGGTCCGTCCAGAAGAGCGGCATAGGGAAGTACACAACTTACAAAGCGACGTAATGTCCAGCTACATCAATACGGCGAAGGTCAAACGGTTTCTCGGGATCCCAACTGGGGTCACGATGCACGACGACTTGATCGAGTTGGAGTTGATTCCTCTTTCCGAGATGGAGATAAATGCGTACTGCGGTGCCGCCTCCCTCACCGTAAACACGTACAACGAGAAGTACGACATTGGCGGAAACTACATCAACACCGTCATGCTGCGCGAGTTCCCTGTTTCCAGTGTGGCGGCAGTAACGAACAACGGCAGCTTGCTTGCTGCTGACCAATACTACGTTGACGGCGAAGTTGGGGCCATCAGGCTCACCACATCAGGCTCATTCTTCAACGACGGACGACAGAAAGTCGAGGTCACCTATACAGCGGGAGTAAACCCGGAGATCCAGACGGATCTAAAAAACGCGGCAGTTGTTCTGTGCGCCTTCCATTTCAATGCGACCCGGAATGTTGGACTCACGTTTGAGAAATCGGGGCGCTATCAATACAAGCGATCAACTACCGGGATGCCGGACGCGGTTGCTACAATTCTGGCAAGATACGTCAGAGCATTTGCGAGGTCATAATTATGGTTTTGGTTAGAAAGTGTAGTTCAGATTTTATTGGTGAGGTCAGAGTTGGAAAGCGGCTCATCATGGCAACGCTCCAGAATGGCCGATGGGAGTATTCGGCAGAGGATGGAGACGCAGATGTTGTCGCCACTCTACTCAGCAATGGGTTCGTGACGCCAGAGAGCCCAATGGCGCAGCCTACCAAGACTGCCCCGGCACCTGCGGTGGATGTGATTGTGGTGGAAAGGGATCCTGAGCCGGAGAAAAAGGCCGCCCCTGCGCCGACCCCCAAGAAGCCAGCAGCGAAGAAGGCTGCCCCAAAGAAGAAGGCTGCCAAGAAATGATTTTTACCAGATCCCCTTCAAGTGATTTCGATGGCAGCGTTTCTGTTGGAGATTCCACCCTTTATGCGGTGCTCAACAACGGCCAGTGGGAGTGCGTGGCGTCAAATGCTGCCGCTGAGAAGGCGCTGAAGGGGGCCGGATTCTCCAGCGCAGACGCCCCGAAGAAGAAAGCTAAGAAGAAGCCCGCTGCGAAGAAGAAGCCCGCTGCGAAGAAGAGTAAGAAGTAGTGCGTATTCTCGTCACAGGCGGCGCTGGGTTCATTGGGCATCACCTTGTTCAATCCCTTGTCTCAAATCAGGATTTCGGCCCTGAGTCAGAGGTGTTCGTTGTAGACAAGCGTACCTATGCGGCAACGAAGTGGCGCCTTGTGGTGGATTTGATTGGCCAACGCAACGTTGTTCGCTGCGATGTCTGCGACTACCAGGAGATGGCTCTCCTGTTTGATGGGATTCAGCCTGACTTGGTGTTTCACTTGGCGGCAGAGTCGCATGTAGACCGATCCCTGGAGGAGCCGGGGCTTTCTATGTTCGTAAATGCGGTTGGGACGCAGAACGTGGCGCAATTGTGCGCGAGAGCCGGAGTCCCGCTGGTGTATTGCTCCACTGATGAGGTGTATGGCGACCTTCACGGGACAAAATATGATCGCTTGGGAGCCCCCACAGACGCCCCACTGAACCCATCTTCGCCTTACAGCGCGGGAAAAGCGGCTGGAGAGATGGCTGTGAGGGCTGTTGCGAGGTCATTTGGCCTCAATGCGGCCATCACGAGGGGGTGCAATGCGTGGGGATTCGGACAATTCCCAGAGAAGCTGGTCCCAATTGCCTGTAAACGGCTGGCAAATGGTGAGTCGGTGCCCCTCCATGGGGGCGGCTCGCAGGTTCGACAGTGGGTTCACGTTACAGAATTTGCGGAAACCCTGATTGAAGTGGGGAAGATGCTGCTTTTGCCTCCGATTTCGCCAGAAAACGTAATCACTGTCAACATCTGGGGTCCAGATCGGTTGCCGGTGCGCGAACTTGTCGATGCTATCGCCAGAGTTGCAGGCGTGGGGCCGCATCAATCCTGCACGACTGTTACGGATAGGCCAGGGCAAGACAGGTCGTATGGTCTTGACCGGGGGAGTGCGCGGTGGATGGTGAAAACTGTTGCTTCGCGTTCGATTTTGGACACAGATGAGATAATTTCTCTTTTGGAACACTACGCTGGTGGTGATGGCGTCAAGCTGGCATCCTTCTGCAACGACGAGGTACACGCAAAATGATCATTCAGTCCAATTTCACCACGGTTCAGCTTTCCCCATACGGGGCCGCCCCTGTAGGCCGGGTTAATTTATTCATTGATATGGACGATCTCCCAGAAGCGGAACGGTCCATCCAACATGGCGGCGGTCTTGTCGTCTACTACGGGACTGACGGCGACAAGATCGCCAGCGGGGGGCTGGCTGGCATGAAGGTGTTGGTTGTTTGCCCAGCAGGCGTGAAGATAGACAAGGCTGTGAAGGCGGCCCAGAAAGCCGGCCGAGTTGTACTTCGTGTATTGCCCAAGGATGTGAAGGAGTCCACGCTTTATGCTGTGGATTACAACCAGACCTTGTGGATGCAGGTTGGTGACGGCGACGTAGTGCCCGCGCTCCTCGAAGCACCGAAGAGTAAGGGAAAGAAGCGCGCACGAAAGGGAGATGGCAAGTTCCAGGGAGACGACCCTTCGACTCCAGAGGACGAGGCATGGGAGTCAGGTGAGTCGTGAGTCTATGGTCGATTGGAAACCGCACAGTCACCATCAAGCGGCAGACGGCATCAGTTCTTGACGCCGCAACTGCGGCTGCGACGATGAGTGCGGATAGGCAACCCGTCCAAGCGTCATGTCTACAATTCACGGTCAGTGGTGGTACAACCGGGAGCGGCACAGCAACCATAGCGGGCACCGTTGGTGGCTCATCCGACAGCGAGGTGCTGACCTTCACGGCTAACGGCGTTCAGTGTACCATCAAGCAGTTCACGGCCATCGACTCCAGCGGGATCACAACAAGTGGACTGGCTGACGAGGCAACCGTTCCAACGATTTCAGCGCAGGCGGTGGGGGTAGACGGCTCTCCGCAGAATTCCTCGTACAACATCGTGACTGGCAGGCCGGCTCAGTTTGATTATGGCGGCGGCCCAATGGGGCATGGGTGGGAAGCGCGAAACCCAGGAGCCAACGTCACTGGAGGGGCAGCGATCATGATCCCATATGAAGATATATGGTCACCCAGAGTGGGCGATTTAGTGGTAGATGGGCAAAACGAAACGTGGCTTGTGCAGGGTTTTGAGAAAAAACAGGACCGCTTCGTGACTACTCATTGGGAAATGATAGTATCCAGATACGATGCTTAGAGGCGCAAGACGCCAAAGGAGCAAGCATGTCGAAAAAAGAGAGTTCTGTTGTTTTTGATAATGAGCACGATGTTGCCATCATCATTCCTACGGTAGGCGGCGACCCGCTACCAGGCTGTTTGACGCGGGTGGCGCACCACGTTGGAGACAAGAAAGTTCATATAGTGGTGTCGCTAAACCCACTCGATGAAGAGTATGCGGCCCGCGTAAAGGCTATGTGCCTGCTTGGCATCGCTGGGGGCGGCGCGAAGGTCACCTGGGAAGAGGCACCAAGACCCCTCGGCTTTA
>TARA_R110000824_G_scaffold82503_3_pt1 | contig 15220 bp, 14 predicted proteins | sample TARA_R110000824 | Tara Oceans TARA_R110000824 (sample SAMEA4397747) | marine metagenome | biome: Polar Biome; feature: [MES] marine water layer (ENVO:01000295) within the mesopelagic zone...; material: water (ENVO:00002006), including particulate matter (ENVO:01000060) such as...... | reverse complement strand
GTTCCGTCTGCGTCATTCTTAAACGTGATATCTGAAGTTGAACCTTGTCCCGTTAGGATTAGTCCTTCAGCAGAGGTGTACCCGATGGCAGCATTGTCACCAGCGGCGGTATCGCCGTCAGGCTCAAAAGTAGCTGCGGTAGCAACACCGGAAACCACGACTGCCGCCCCTGCAATCGCTATCCAGGCGTTGTCGGCAGTGTTGCGAATGTAAAGCGTATTCCCATCCGAGTCCCACCACAGTTGCCCGGCGGCAGTCGTCGACGGCGCGCTGTTGCCGCTGTTGGTCGTGATGATTGCCTGGAGGACGCTGTTTATATCGGCGCGGACAACCGAGCCGGTCGCGTTGTCTATGACGAAATCATGTTGTGCCATTTGAAATACCTACGTCTTTATGATGAAGTTGATGCCCAAAACCGGCGACATATTTACGTGCGCCGCACCGCCGCCGCTGCTGCTGCTCAAGCCCAGCGATGGGGTCGTCGCTGTACCGCTGCCCTGGTAATTGTTGTTGCTGCCCCAATCACCCTTTTTTGCGAGATAGTTGGCGGCGGTCGGATAGCTGGTTCCCGCCGTCGCATCCGCCAGTAAGGTGTGCGCGTGGGCCGGCGATTCAGCGGTGGTCAAAACATGCGTCTCGGCGCCGCCCAATTCCGCAAGCGCCCAAGCAGTCGCCCCCGTCGCCGATGATGTTCCAACGCCTACAGGTGAACGCCCTGCAAAATTAGGCAAGTTGAAAGTCGTACCCCCATCACCCACACCGTAGATGGTGGCAATCACGGCAAAGAGTGCAGAATAGGTCGACCGACTGACTGCGGCACCAGCGCAGAACAGCCAGCCTGTAGGAGCCGCAGCCGTTGGCCACATTCGAATTTCACCGGTGATTGTCGTTAGGCCGGAAGCCAGCTTGGCCGAGGTGACGGCGCCGTCGGCAATCTTAGCCGTCGTCACATTTGCATCGGTAATTTTAACCGACGTCACTGCATTCGATGCAAGCGCCGTCGCATCGACAGCCGCTCCCGCAATCTTCGCAAGCGTCACAGCATCGTTTTGGATCGAGTTCGTATCCACCAGGTTCGTGTGACATTCCGCGACATCTCCAGTTTGATTTAATTGCAGAAGCGTGATCCATGCGTCGTCGTCGGCGTTCCTGATTTTCAAATATGAGGCGCCGCCAGTGGTGTCGACCCACAACTGATTTGCAAACGTCGTGCCTGGCGCGGACGTGCCGCTGCTAGTGGTAGCCAATGCCGCAAGGTGATTATTCAAATCGGCGCGGAACGCTGCGCCGGCTGCGTTCGCCGTGTTGAGATCGGATTGAGCCATTTTAAATCGTCTCCGCTGTGACCGAAAGCTCGCTGACGGCGATGTTGTAATCGTCCGAATCCGAACTAAGGATTGCCTGGAACTGGAAGCCTCTTGCCTTCGATTCCGTGGCCTGAAACTTGGTATATCCGGTCCACGTTGCCCCGCCGCTCGCAGGGTCGTCCTGAGTGGAGCGAAAATATAGCTGGCAGTCGAGGTCCGCCGATGTGTCGGCGTTGTCAATATCGTCCCAGTCGTCGACGCTTGCCGTCCGCGCGTCGATTGTATCCCGTATATTCGAGATGGCAGATTTAACATTGCTCACCAGGCGGCATCGTGTGACCGCGCCGAAGCTGATCGCGTTAGCAAAAGTATAGGTTCCGGTATCCGCAACACCGCCAGCGGCGTCGAAATCTTTTATCAAATCGAAATCCGGCATCGTGTCTAAAAGGTCTTCGCCGCCCAGCGACAGAAGATTGCTATCCACAAAGACGTCACTTTTTACACCCGCGAAAGCAGTATGCTCGCTCGCGGTCCCGCTTGTCGTATATGCAAGAATGCTCGACCCGTCATGCGCCACACTTGTCGCGCTCGCCGCCGTCACTCCCGAACTATCATAGGGCCTTGCAAAATAAGTCCCCGCCTTGAGTGGCAGCGTGACCTCGGACGCCGCCCCTGGGATCGCAAATCCTATCTCCTGACTGGTGGCCCACGTCTCGCCGGTCTGAGCCGGTGCGTGTCTGAACCGTATTTTCCCGCCCTGGCGCACATCGAGGTCCGGGCTTTGTGTCCAGCTTAGCAGCACCATCCCGCCGTTTGACTGCGCCGATAAATTCGTCAACGCCGCTGGCGGCGCCAGCAATCCCGTGATCTCTTTAGTTAACTGCGTGAAGCCCGACCGCACGCCGAGGGCATTAATTGCCCGAACTTCGAAATTGTATGTCGTCGGCTTGAGGTCGGATATCTCGGTCGTGCCTTCGCCCATCGTGCCGACCGTTTTATAGGCGGCGGCGCTCGCTTCCTTGAATCTCACCTCGTAGGCGATGACGTCTGCGTTGCCGCTGGTCGCCCAGCTAAATATCGCGCGGGTCTTCACGCCAGCGGAATTCCTGGTTGTATAAAGCTCCTCGGTGACAACAAGACCCGCCGGCGCGGTCACGCTGTAAGCTGACGGCAAGTTGGTATCAGGGGCGGCGTCAATTTCTGTTTCTTCGCCTGAGTTCCAATCCCAGACTGTCGAGGCATATTCTTGCAGCGTCATCTCGACACCCGTCAAGGTGATTTGCATTTGCTGAACACGAAATTCCTTATTCGTCCATCCGAATTTCGTGTTGGTCAGGCGGATAACATCGTGAACGCTAACATCGAGGACCGCCAGATTGCACGGCATCCTGACGACGATGCTCTGCCTACTTTCCTCCAGCGCAATCTTCGCAAGCCGCTGCGCTCTCGTAACTTGTGTCGTCCATGGCAGCGCGATGTCGCGGGTAATCGTTTCGCCGTCTTCCGTGATATAAGTTGCGTTGGTCACACGGGGGAAATCGCTGTCCTGCCAGAATGTATAAGGAGAGGTGTGCGTGCCTCGAACCTGATTAAACAATTGCCGCCTTGAGAATTTGGGTTGGACCGCAATAGAGCCAGTCAAAATATCCTCATCAAACGATGCGCTGTATGCGGTAGCGGCGCCCGCAAAGACGTTGTATTTGCCCGCCGTGTAGATCACATGACCAGCCAGAGAACTCAGCAAATGTTCCATCACATCGATTGGCTTGGCATCCAGTTTCCTTGAGCCGTCGGCCAGATATCGGAGTTGCGCGTTCTTGGTGACGGTGTGCGTCCCGCTGCCCGTGACGCTTATCGATATGGTCGTCGCCGCATACGCATTGGCCAAGCTGGTCGCCAGGTAAAAGTCAGCGCCGGTCGGCGTTACCGGCACGACATAATAATTTGTCGAAGTTGACACCCCACTCGGTAAGCTGCCGGTCGTGGTAAGCTGCACCCTGTCGCCAAGCTCAAATTGTTTCTTGCTGTCAGAGCGATTGAAGAACCTCACCCCGATTTTAACAATGGTGTGCGCGCCGGTGCCGACGCTTGTCAGATCAATTGCTGTTCCTGCCGTTGCATTAACCGCGCTGGTGGCCAATTTGTGCCGAGTGGAAGACTCCCGAATGATGTAATAGGTCGTCGACGTCGATACCCCGGTCGGCAAGCCGCCTGTTGTCGACAACTCAACCGCGTCACCGGTTTGGTAGGAAAAGGTATCATTTTCTAAAATAATTGTGTCAGTGACGATCTGCTCGTCCACCTCATCCACCTCAACATTGATCTGCTCGGCTGAGAATACTGTCGAATCCTGGCCGAGGATGAACGTATCCGCGAGCGCAGTAACCGTTACATATTCATCCGCAATATTAGCCGCCGCCGTGACGGTCGTGTCGTCCACCTCATCGGATGAACAGCCAATGCCATCTGAAGATAAAAGATAGTCCCGAATTATCAGCGCCGGGTTTCTGGTCCAGCGCGTTTGACTGTCTCGCGTGTCATAGATTTTTTTCCCTCGCACCACTGCCTTAATTTTGGGTATGCCTGTTGGGTAAATGTCCCTGTCGAATTCGAGGCGGATATAGATATATGTGACACTTCGTAAACGATGCTCGGTCGTCCAGTTGTCGACCTCGCTTACAAGATCAGTGTCTGCCGCTTGATCCGACGCACCGAGATGTTTCTTGATGCGTAGCTTTCCGCTGTAGCGACCGGACGTGACATTGCCAGACCCATCGACCATCGCCTCGGTCACTTCCTGGTCGGATAAAAACACCGACTTGATCGCCTCGCATTCATGCCCAGCCAATGGGATAACGAGATGTAGGTATTTATTCTCCTCCGTGCTTGCAGCAAAAACGAGCGGCCCAGAGGAAACCATCTCGCCGTATATGAATCGACGCGCGGCGACCGCGCTCCTGATGACCTGTGTTCTATCGGTGCTCTCGGAAGTAAAATCGGGAGCTTCCGGCTGCGGCATCATATAGCTGGCCGTAAGTGTGAGCGCAAATATCGCAAATACATGGATAGCCTCCGCACCCGCAAAGTATGCGGCAGCAGCCGAAAGTGCTGCGGGAATTACGGGAGGCATGGCGGCACCTCATAGGTCGAAGCATTTTCCCCAGTCGGATACAGGGACAGCCCTTTCAGAGATTGAAAAGCCGACAACCCTTTGTCCAGCACAATGCCGCTGGCGGGCATTTCAAAGCCGGCTATTTTTCTGACGCAAATATCACCGCGCTGCGATTTGTTAACATCGACAGGGGTCAAAAAGTGTTCCCAAATCTCCTCTATGCTTTTAAATTTATAAAGCCTGTATAATCGAACGGCGCCTTTCGATGTGTTGTAATTGTTCTCGAACTCATAACCGGCGAAAATGTCCTGCTTCGTTTTCTGCTTGATCCATTCGGATGCTAAAATAAAACAATCCGAACGCCCCCACAAAAAAGGCCGCTTAATTGCGGCCATTAAAAATATGGTCAATTGATCGCTCACGCCCGCCCCCAGACGATCTCTTTGTCGACCATCTGCGGCACGAACTCAAACCCCTTGTCGCTGGTATATTCAATCTGCTGATCGGCATTATTATATCGCCGCACGCGGGGGCGTTCCCAATCGACAAGGCGCGATTCGACTGTAAGCGATACCGTCGAAGTGGCGCCGCTCTCGATGTTCATCTGATTGATGCGGCCCTTGAATATTTCGATTGGATCGGTAATTAGATAATAATCCTTGCCGCCCGCCGAATCGAAATCGGTGATGGCGTCCCAATCCGATATAGTGTCAATCGCATCGCTTTCCCCGAGGAATCCCGTGTACAACGTACAATTCCTATTCTGAAAGTCTTCAGTCAGGGCGAGCGAGATCACGCTTGATGGAATGCCGCTCAAGCTGAGCGTGATTGTGTACGTCTGAAGCTCGACGCCTTCCTCGACCGAACTGAACCCGGCAAGTACACCTGTACCCAGATAGGTGTCGCCGCTGAAAACAATGTCTCTGTCAGTGTCGGTATAATAAATAGTGCCGGAAACAAACTCCAACTTAACCATATTTACAGGTCGGACGACCGCCGCCGCTACCGCCGTCTTGTTGGCGCTGCTCCATCCCCGCGGCATCTACAGGGTTTCCGTGGCGCTGAAGCTGATGCCCAAATGTTTGAGCACCGAGATGTTCCATGTCACGTCGCTGCCATCCAAACGCATAACACAGGTGGGCGTCGATATTTTTATCTCTGCCCCGTCGGCTGGCGAAGTTTTAATGCCAGGCTCTATAATCAAGGTCACCTGGCCGCCCGCGTTGCTTACCGCATCATCGACGACCATGAACAGTTTGCTTTGAGTCGCGGCGACCGAGATATAATCGCCGGCCTTCAGCACCAAGGTGCTGGCGGTCCACCCGTCTGTAATTAGATTGGTCCCCGTTTGACCCGCGCCATTTACCAACGGCGTGCCGGTCGGTGTTCCCTGCGCGGTAGTTCGCGCTGGGTCATGGGCAAAGAACGAATTGGCCTGCCCCCGCAATTTAGTCAGGAAGGCTATCCACTCGCCCGCCTCCGCTTCGGTTAATGGTGGCAGGGTATAGCTCGCATACCATCGCGCGCCGGTGAGTTCGATCACCTGGAGCTTCCCCGTCAGCGGTGAAGTGAATGTCTGCGTGTTCGACCGCAGCCCAAAGCTGGCGGAGGAAAACCCTGGCGCTGACGGCATTGAATAAGTGGTCATCGCCGCCCGCTCACTCTTGCGTAACTGCCACCGCGATCAATCGCGCCGAATACGGACGCGAAAGTGTCCTGTTTTATGCGGTCAGCCTCTTGCCGCAGAGCCATTATCGTCGCGGGGTTGGCGCCAGAAAAATCGTAGTTGTTCACGATGCTAGTTCCGCCGCCGCCTAGCGCGGAATTTGGTATGATGTGGGCATTGCGTCGCGGCACCATCAACTCCGGGCCGCGTTCGCCGACCAGGGTAGCCCGACCAGTGCCGATCGATCCGCCGGTTGCCGCTTTATCGACCAAAAATGGATTTGGGCTCCCATCGGGCGCATATGACCCGGTAGCGGCTGGCGCCATCGCAGACATCGCCCATCCCATGATCCTATCGACGATCAATTTCTTCACCATAATTCTCTGGAGGTCTTTTATGATCGAAAAGGCAAAAGCTCGGAACGCCTCTTTTGCTGACGTGGTGTGATTCATCAACCCGACCAAACTATCGGTTAGAGCATCAGCGCCGCGCACCGCTGCGTGTTCAAGCGATATCGACAGCGACTGGATGTTGTTCATATATTCTTGAATCGGACCAGGCTGGAGAAGTTCTTTTTTCTTCTGTAGTTTGCGGTTAAGAACATCGACAGCATTGGCCTCATTGATTGTGGCCTTAACCGTTTGCTCATTTATTGGCAAGCCTTCTATTTTAAGATCATTGATAAATTTTCTAATTTTCTTGGCAGTCTCCAAGCGTTGAATTTCGCTATCCATCGCCGCAACACTTTCAAAGCTGGTTGAATTTAAAGTGGAGAGTGCTGAGTTGGTTTGGGCTAAACCATCCCTATATGCCATCAGCTTATCGAACAATACAGAAATCTTAGTTGCTTTCGCGTCTTTCATAAAAACGTCGTCATCACCGAGCATGACCTTCGGCGGCGGCATATTCACTCTAAGTGGCTTCTTTGGTCCACCCTTATTCAGACCATTCAATTCTTTGAGTTTATTTATTTCCTTATCTAAGAACTCGAGGCGTTTGCGTCTTACCGCAATCCATTCTTCTGTATCTGTAGTAGGACGATCCATGGCGATTTGGCTAGCAAATTTTACTTTGTGGCGCTGCAGCTGTTCAAAGGCTTTCTTGCGCTTTCCGACAAGTTCAAGGAAATTATCTTTAGTCGTGATTATGCCAAAAAATTCAGCGGTAGCGCGGACGAAATCCACGGTCGCGACGGCAAGCTTCGCCATGTCCATGGCGAACGTCTTCAGGTCCATCGACTTTAGCTGTGCCAGTAGGGCAGAGAAAAATTCCTTTTTGAAAACAGCGCCGACAATCGTGAATGTGTCCTTGATTTTCTCCGCTTCTTTGAGAAGTTTCTCATCAATAACAACGCCGAATTCTCGGGCAATCTTAATTCCTTTTTCAAGCTCTGCAAAACTCATCCCGGCAAGCGCCTGTCCAACGCCTCGGCCAAACGCCGCATTTGCCAGCGCGAGCTTTTGCTGTTGGTTAGCCGCCTGGTCCATACGCTTAATAAAAACTTTAAACGCTTGCTCCGTGTCGGTCGTTTTCTTCAATAAATTAGCAAAGCTCTTATCGCCGAGCTTATCAAGAAAAGTTACAAGCGTTCCCGTCCCTTCCCTGAAATCACCGATATTCCTTGCTAATTTACCCAAGCCGGACCCGAATTTTTCTTCGGATACTCCGGCAAGGTCAACCGCCAGACGCATCTCCTGGAAAGCCTTCGTGCTGATATCCAATTGGCGAGCCGTCTTGGCAATATCGTCGCCAAAATTGACGGCCCGTTTCGAGGCCATGACAAGCCCAGCGCCTATCGCTGCTATACCGCCGCCAGCAACAAGCGACGCCTTCTTCAGCGACTTCATACGCTTTTGCACGCGATTAAACGCGGCCTTGGTTTTATCCTTGGCAGTTAATCGTGTTTCAATGTCGTGACGTCTTGCCATCGCTGTCCTCTGTGATCTTAAAATAAGCGACCCATTCAAGAAATTCCGTGACCGTTAGGTCTTCAATTTCCAAAACGGTCTTGTGTAGGCGTTCAGCCAAGCCGAATATGCTCAGCCGGAACGGGTCGCTCCTTAGTTTTTTTCCAGATCGGCGCTGCTTTCGTGATCGAGCATTTCCGTAGCGACACGGCTCAAAACGCTGAACTCCGCAGTGCGGAGAAGCGGTTGCTTATCCTCAAGCGAAAACACCCGCTCGCCGTCCTTGTCTTCTGCCTTGGTAATAACGACATCGACAAGCACGCTAATGTCCTCGCCGCTGATGCCTTTATACCATCGCCGCATTTCGGCCAGCGTAACCGGAGAGCAAAACAAAATCGTCGGAGCGCCAGACTCGTCCGGCCACTCCTCGACTTCGATTTCCTTTCGCCCCAACGCCTCTCGGTGAGCCTTTACCCGCTCAAGGATGACGCTGGGCATTAGACAGTCGCAGTTGTCAGCCCGCCGACGCCTTGCAGGCTGATCGATGCTTCGACCATGCCGTCAAGTTCCGCGCTACGCTCAACAGTTGTGATAAGTGCCGTTCCCGAATAATAGGTATCACCAGACGTCGCGCCTTCAGGATAGAATCCAACCGTCAGGCTCGTCCCCGGTGCCATCGCTACCTGACCATTTGTGTCTGTCTCGTCGAAATAGACATCGCAGCTACCCGACCAAGTTTGCAAGCCGGCCTTGTGCGAGCGAAAGCTGTCGCCCATAGCGGTATCTTCAATCGTTTCGGCTTCATGGCTCAAAGACCATGACCGAACTTCTGCGACGGTGTTCGTTCCGCCGACTTTAATGAGTCCCTCGGACCCGGTGTGATTAGCCATCTATTTGATCTCCTTCGTTTTTGAATTAGCGGGTTTACTCAACTTGGCGGTGTAACCGATTGATAGGTAGTAATCGCAATCGGCTTCATTAATTTCGATTTCGGTCCCGCCGTTTGGCGAAACCAATTTAACGCGCTTGGGCATAAGACCCTCCTATAGTGCGGCTGTGGCGTTGTTAATTGCAGTCCTATACAGAACTGCGTATGTCAGACGAGCCATCGCCATCGGCTTATCGCCCTCGTCTGAAAATTCAAATTCACTTCGAACCAGGACACAATCCTTGGCGTTTCCACCGCGTGTCACATCCGTTGCCATTGCTGCCTCAACCTCGGCGCAGATGGTGTCCATCGTGTTATCGTAGTTACTGGTTGCCCGGATAAAAGCCTCGATGATCACGTCGCCTGTTCTCTCCAAATTGCGTGTGCCGGTCATCGTATCGACGGCAACATCTTCAACACTCGAATAAACGCAGAGCCCAGGCAAATTGCCATGCTCAAGCGGATAAATCTGGGCGCGATGAACATTGCTTCCGGTCGTCGCCAATCCGGTAACTGCCGTCACAATATTATCGCGGATCGATTGTCTGACGTGGGGCATCTTTAAGACTCCAGGCCTAAAGTAGTCAGGCCGGTCCCGTCATCTTCGACTTGCCGGATAATATAAGTAACAGACCGAACCACAATCTGGTCGCCGTTAGCCGCACTCGATACATCCGACGTCAGGCAAATAAAACGCGGATCGTTACTTCCAATCCCGACGCTACCGCCGAGATCAGCCAGGGCATAATCCTTGTCGAATATTCCATTCACCGTGGCGGCACTACCGCCGGCGGGCGTATAGGTGGCCGCGTCCGCAAAGTCGCTAGTGCTGAAAAATATTGCGCGCTCGGTGGCGCCTTCCACCGCCATTATTTTTTACGCCGCGTGCGTTTTACCAAGGCCGGCGCATCGCTGGTCGTCAGCCCGACGCTGCGATCCTCGACCTGCTTCGACTTATCGACCGGCTGGCCCTTGCCCATATTAATCAACGTGATGCCATCGGCATCACTGACCTCGACCGTCGTGCCGGCTGCGCGGTGAACGCCGCCAATAGCAACGTCACGGTTTAGAATTATTTTCATGTGAAACCTCAAAAAAATGGGGAGGAGCCGAAACCCCTCCCCGTTGGTCTTGCGTTACGTAGTGGTGTAATCGAGACAGGCGGCGAACGATTGCGCGTGGCGAACGGCCACGTCGACGTCCTGCATGACGATTACCCGTGTGTTGCCGGCGCTTCCTCCGGTATACGGATCGACAAGAATGTCGGGTGAGGACCAGAAGCCCATCAGCAATTGGCTAAAGTCACCGAAGATCATCGCTGAACAGGTGCCGCTGGTGGACCCCTTGGTAAGATCGGACGGCACATGCGTAGTGACGCCCATCTTATAGCCATAAAGGCTATCCCAAGGTGATTCCATAATCATTACAGAATCGCCAGACCCCTTTGCCGTCGATGACAATTTGGCCTTGACCTTCGGATTCATCAGGAATGCCAGATTGTCAGTCATCAATGCATTATCAATTTCGCATTCTTTGACCAGGTTGACGACCGAGGCAAAAGTGGGCGCCCCGCCATTAGTTCCTATGGCCACGCTACCAATTCCCGACGTCCCCGTTATGCCAGTCGGCTCGTTGGAACCGCCGCCCTCGATGGTGACGTCCTCCAGCTTCGCCGCAATGGCGTTGAGAAGGTCATCGCGAACCACCTGTTCCGCATCCGGCGAACTTTGGGCTGAAAGTTTTCGAGAAATATCTGTAAAGCAGCCTAAAGTTTTCGGGGCGAGAGTAACAGCCGCGAATGTCTGGTTCTGTTCAGCAACTGCCGAACCCTCCCCCACAAAAGCTGCCGCTGCACCCGCACTGATTTTCGGGATTGATATATCGCCCTGCAAGCCGCTCATCATGCGAGCACCCAAGCCAGCGACAACAAGCCTCCCGCGTAATGCGGCAATAAACTCACCGCCAAGATGGTCGGTGCCTTTCAAAAAACCGCCATCGGCATTCGTACCGGCGATGATATTCCTTTGACCCCAAGCCGACCCCGGCGCAAAGAAGCCCTTTGGAGAGCGGCCCGACTGCTTGGCAATTTCGTCAGAAACCTCGCGTTCGTAACCAGCAGCACGCCAGTCACCAGTTGCCGACGCATGGATCGCGCGGAGAAACGAAAACTGGCGTTCCTCTTTTGGAGAAATATCAGGCTCGGCTACCTCAAGCGGCTTGGCGTTACCGATCACCTCAAGCAATTCGCCTCTGAACTGCTCGACGGTGTGACCTTTGCCAATTGCGGCCTCGGCCAAATCCCGGCGGTTGTGTTTTGCGCCCAAGGCGAGAATTTCGCTGGTGGCTTTCGCATAGTCAGCGCGGGCAGAAGCAGCCGCTTCAGCGCGCACGTCTTCAATGTTAATCTCCGGTTCCATAAGAACCTCCTTTTTTAAAGTTGGTTGAGTAATAGGCGCAGACCGCGCCACCCCGACCGAAGTATCTGCCGGAATTGCCACGATGCTGGCCTCCATTGGTGTCCAACGCACTGCACGCATCTCGACCGTCCCGTCGTCGCGTTCAACTTTGGACAATTTGTCGATCCTGTATCCGCACGAAATATTAGCTCGCACTTGATCAACTACATCTTGAAAAACTTGGTCGGAAAATTCGCCTTTTCCAAAGCGAACGTCAGCCCGCAACACGCGGTCCTCCCCGATTTCTGTTTTTTCGATGACTCCTATTTGCTGTCTTGGATCATGGTCCAACAGCAATGGCGCACGGCCCGATCCCAAAAATTCGAGATCAATGGCCTCTGCGCTATGTTCCAAAACTTCCAGCCCGAAACTCCGCTCGACCGGTTCTTCCGAACTCACCGCAATGCGGACCGTTCGTTTTTCCTCGTCGAGCCATTCCCGCTCAAGCGCGGACGAGCGATGCTCTAGCTCAACAATCTCCCGCCGTTCCTCTTCAGGCATAGCGGGGGCCTCCTCTGCCGCTTCTGCGACAGGGGTTTCCTGTTCTTCCATAGTTCTACTCCTCGACGTTGGTTACTTGTGGCTCAGCCGGTCGCTTGGCACCGAACGGCTGGAACGCAAGCGAAATGCCGAACCGGTCGGCTAATTCACGTTCACGTTCGTGGGCTTCGAATACCTCCTCGATGTCGCGGCCGTAATGGCTGGCGACGTCTTGCAAGGACAGAACGCCGTTCTCGACGCCTTTTATTTGCGCAGTTATTTCTTTTAATGGGTCGACCCAGCTGAAGCCGCGAGGTCGATAGGTAATTGAATCAGAGAATTTGTCGTATTTAGTCATCGGCAACGGCAATTCGCCGGCCGTCATCGAGGCGCGCAGCCAGGCTTCAAAAACCGGCGCGACAAAATGGTCAATCATAAATTGCTGCAAGGTCTTATAGAAATCGCGCTCCTCCAGCGACCCTTGGCGGATGCTCGAATAATTGACGCTTTCCAAATCCGAGGCCAGCGACGCATAGCTGACGCCGAGGCCCGACGCGATACCGCGTAAAACCGCTTTGTTAAAATCGCTAAACGCTGTCGACGGATGTGTTGGGTCAAATAACTTTATATCCATGCCGGTCGGCAACTGTTCAAACGAACCCGGCTCCGCCGACATGATAGGAGAATGTGTATCTTCCAGGTCATCGCCCGTATAGCCATCGCCGTCTGGGCTAGTAATGAAGCCCATCTTGGACGCGTTTAGCCTAGCCGCTACTAATTCCGCTTCGCGATACCCATGCAAAATTTTCAGGCTCGACATAGCCGCCGCCACCATCGGAACGCCGCGCGTTTGGTGTGCACGCTCGGGCAAGAACAAGTGCAACATTTCATCGGCCGGGACGCGGGTATATTTTCGCGAATAGCCGGTGGCGAATTCCTGATCGCCTGGATGCTCGCGTAGCAAATGATAAGCAACAGAGGCTCCAAAATCGTTAACCTCGACGCCCATCCGAATCCTGTTACCGTTTGCCGCCTTGGTATTCAAATCCTCATCAAGCAAATCCGCCTCGACGAACTCGATGGCGAACCGGTCGCGATTTTTGAAGCCGGACACGAAGCGCAACAAAACCTCGCCATCACGCGCCAGCGCCTCGATAAACAGACGCTGGGAATCGACCCATGACAGGCGCCCGTCCGCCGTACAGTTGCCGCGCTTGCCCCAAGCCGCCCAGGCATTTTCGACGATCTTGTTGCCAGGGGCATCGAGAGTGCCGTCGATATTTCGCGCCTTGGCCTGTAAATTGACACCGGTCGGCCCGACCACATTGGTTTTCAGCAGCCCTAGATATCGACGCACATACTCGTCATTGCGCGCCAGGTCTCGCGAGCGATTTCTGAGAATCTTGATTGCCGGCCTTGTTTCACTATCTGACGACCGGGTTGTCGATACAAAGTCGGCGAACAGACGCCCGGTGTTGGCCGCGGCATAGCTGCGCCGACGTGCCGCTTTTTTCGCCCTCTTAAAACGATCAAAAAACGCCATTTTCAGAACCTCGCCAGCACGGTGGAGCCGGTGCCTAGGCCGTTGTCACGCCGCTCCGCGCGCACCTCGCGCAAATATTCCGCCCGATATCGGTCACGCCAGGTCATCAATTCTTCGATTCCCAATTTTGTCAGCGACCGCCCGTTGATCGAATAGCTGGCCACGTCACCGTCCGCGCGGCCCGACAGAATGCTCTCGATTTTGTCCATCATTGTTTTTGAATGGCTCCGCGGGTCAGCCGTTGACGCTGAGCGGTTCGCCAATACCTCGAACGTGCCGCTGTCCACGGTCACGCGCGCGCTGTCGCTGGTGCGCGTTATGTAGGCTTGCCATCGATAAACCCCGGTCGCATAGCTGGCGGTGGTGCCAGCGGCCACACTGACAAGATAGTCGTCAGAAGACGCGGATGCGGTGATCGTGATGACCGTCGCGCCGGTGCCTTCGAGGCGCGCTTTATAGGAAAGCGTGTGGCTCGCATTTGAATAATCAGTATTCAGGTCGGTCCGTTTCCAGATCAACGTATCTCCAGCGACAAGCTCCTCCGGCTCGGTGGTCGCTGCTAAATCTGTGTCGAACGCATTCGCCATATTTTATCTCCAGGAATTCACGAACCCGCCATTGGTCGATTGTCTCCGAACACTGCGTCGTGGTGGCGTATCGAGCGCCCGTTCGGGCAGCGGCTCTGATTTGTCTTTTTGCGGCCGCGCGAACCGATCCGCGAGCGTGTTGATTCGAGCATTCAACAACGCATAAGCTGCCAACGCATATACGCGGCAATCAAGCGCATCGTTTCGCACCCTTTGTTTCTTCCACTCACGCTTGCGAAAGCCCTTCGCAAACCGCGTGACAATCGTTTCGGCGGTTAATTGGCGAAAATATTCATCGTCATATCGCGCCGGAAAATGGCAGTACCCCGGCCCCGGCTCCGCGATTTTAAGCCTGGCGTAGATCAACTCCTTGGCGCTATCGACGCCTATCGAAAACAACCTGACCTTGCCAACATTATTGCGCGTCGGGCGCCCGACCAGGGCGCGGCCTTCGCCGCCGACTCCCTTTATGGCAAAAATGCGGCGCCCTTCACGCGGGCGGCAGAACGTATAAACCGCCTGGGTGTGATGCCCGCCGCTGTCGATACATGCCGCGCGGATTGGCATATCGATGCCGCGGGGGTGTTGCCATGTCTCTGCCAAATAACTATCTAAATCAGCCCAGACAGCCGGCGACGATGGGTCGCCGTAAAATATCCTATAATCGATACTCCAGCTTTCCTCGTCGCGGCCCCATCCGACAAGTTCAACCTCCAGCCGGTCGTCCTGCACGTCACAGCCGGCAGTCAATAAAACAACCCCGTCGGGGCATCCTTCGTAATCCTCGCGCCGATCGGCGATACCTGTGTCGTCGACGCCATCGCCGGACTCTTCCCAGGTTTCGCCTAAAAAAGTATTGACCCAAACGCGGAGGGTCTCGGGCAGCTTCTTGGCTTCGACAAAATCACGCGCCGCCTCGGCAATCGACAGCCAGGGCGACACCAGACCAGACAGCCGGAAACCCGCCACGCCACGAAACTCGGCACCTGCCCGCCACTCCCCCCGCTTGATCGCTTTAAGACGATCCGCGTCTGACCACACCACACCACAGTGCTCGCAAACATAGACCGCCGTTTCCGGCTGGTCAGTTTGCCACTGAACCGACGCCCACCGCATAATTTGTGGTTCGTCGCAATGACGGCATGGCACCCAATACTCGCGCTGGTCGCTGCTCAGATATTCCGCCTCGATGCGGCTGGCGTTTTTGACCGTCGGCGTTGACACAGTGACAATT
>TARA_R110000824_G_scaffold88285_1_pt1 | contig 15244 bp, 18 predicted proteins | sample TARA_R110000824 | Tara Oceans TARA_R110000824 (sample SAMEA4397747) | marine metagenome | biome: Polar Biome; feature: [MES] marine water layer (ENVO:01000295) within the mesopelagic zone...; material: water (ENVO:00002006), including particulate matter (ENVO:01000060) such as...... | reverse complement strand
TTGTTTTGCTTTTTGCTGCCATAATTGAGAAAGTCTTTAATGTTTGTCGGCTTCTTTTCCATTACCTTATCGTCACCGACCTTGACGTCTGGTATATTATGTCGGATTCGGGGAGCTAAGTCAAGACCAAATTTAGCGTACTCTACTTTGAGGTAGGCCCAGCCTTGTGGGGCGATGTACCAAGCCAAACTGTCGGCATCAAATTTGGGAGGAAGAGCTGCCCAGAAAGCTCTCAAAGGGTACCTTTCAATTAACTTTTTGGTAAATTTTATTTCTCGAAAACGGGCATTCTGGTCTTTCCATATGGCCTTGGGGTTTTTTAGCAGTTTATTTACTATGAAAGAATTTAATGGCTCCTCGAACTTCTTGCGCCCGTTCTTTAAGCATGGAGGAGAACAAAACTTTTTTTTATGAGGCGAGAAGAATGGTTTGTGACAATGTTCGCACTCAAATCTTTTGGACTTCGCCATCGCCTTCTACTCTATTAGGTATGGGGTTAGATGTCAAGGCCCATGTAGTATTTTTGAAAAACCTCAAGAGGAAGGGTTCAGGGGGAAAAAGTCCGTTTTTTCGCAATTTCAAGGTCGTTGTTTACCATCCTTTTTACTAAATCTTGGAAGGAAAACTGGGGTTTCCATCCCAGCTCCTCTCTTATTGGGGTAGAATCTCCGTGAAGAATAGCGACTTCCGCAGGACGATAAAACTCTTCGTTAATTTCTGCTAAAATTTTATTTTCCTCATGAGTTCTAAATTTTTCATCTAAACCTTCGCCGCTCCACAATCCGGGAATTCCCACCTCTTGAAAAGCTAAAGAAACAAATTCCTTTACAGTATGGGTTTCGTTACTAGATAAAATATATTCCTTAGGAGTAGATTGAATTAACATTTTCCATATGCCATCCATAAAGTCTTCGGAATCTGACCAATCTCGTTTCGCTTCTACGTTACCGAGCTGAAGGGGTTCAAACTTTTCTCCTTTGTCTATTGTTAGCTTGATATTGGCTACTGATTTTGTGATTTTCCGAGTGACGAATTCTTCTCCCCGCCTAACTCCCTCATGATTGAATAAAATTCCATGAACAGCAAAAATGTCATACGATTCTCGATAAACCTTAGTAAGAAAACGTGCGGCTACCTTGGAAACCCCATAAGGGCTTCGGGGTTTAGGTGGGTGGACTTTATCTTGTGGACTGTAATCAACGTCCCCCATCTCCTCAGAACTTCCTGCGCTATAAAACCTACATTTGGGCTGAAACCTTCGAATAGACTCAAGGCATCTCAAAGTTCCCAAAGCGTTGGTGTCCATCACATGTTCGGGCATGTCCCAGCTACAACCAACAAAAGAATTTGCAGCAAAATTGACAAAGTAATCGGGTTGAATTTCTTGCACAATGCGGTCGAGGGAACCGCCATCAGTAAGGTCGCCGTAAACTAATTGAAATCTTTCGTTATTTAGAAAAGATTCGCAATTAGAAAGATTGATATTGGATGATCTTCGGCTCATACCAAACACTAAGTGGTCAGTTTCTGTCAAAAGGTAATCTACCATGTTTGGGCCATCTTGCCCTGTTATGCCGGTCACGAGTGTTTTTTTCTTCATTTCAATATTGTGTCTTCGGGGGTTTTTTTATAGTCAATTATCAATTGTTTCATATAGGGGACCATGTCTATGGGGGTCTCATCGAGTTCAAAAAACTTTACTTCTGTGCTTTCTGGACTTTTTTTAATCTCAAAAGATAGAGGAGTCGCTAACAAATAAATATCTACAATTTGTTTCGCGTGGGGATCCCTAGAATAGCGTCTCACAGCCCCGTATTGTGGATCTGAATAAATCCCAAAAATTCTTTCCACTTCGATATCTACATTAGTTTCTTCTTTAACCTCTCTTATAGCTGTGGAGCTTATATTTTCCCCCGCTTCGATTCTTCCTCCGGGGCACCCCCACAACCCACAGTCTGCTCTTTTTTCCAAAAGCACCGAGTTGGACGACTTGTCAATGACCAACGCACCCACCCCCACTCTTATTTGGGCGTTGGGCGGAGCTTTATCTAGAAATAAAAGCCTATTTTCAGACATTGTTTATGTACCAATTATAAGTCAAATTTAAACCTTCGTCCAAGGTATATTTATGCTTCCATCCAAGATTGTTTATGCGACTATTGTCCCCTACTCTTCTTAACACGCCGTCAGGCTTATTCGTTTGAAAAGTTATATCCCCTTGGTAACCAACAACTGCCGCTATTTTGATGGCAAGGTTTTCTATGGAATATTCCTCTCCTGTTCCTACGTTAAGATGCGTAGCTCCTTGTGGGTAAATATCGTCAGAGGTAATATTCTCAACCGCAAAGGCGCAAGCATCAGCTAAATCATCAACATATTGAAACTCTCTTTTTGCTTTTCCCGTTCCCCATACTTCCACCGATTCAAGATTGTCTGTTTTTGCTTCGTGAAACCTTCGCAATAAGGCGGGTAAAACGTGAGAATTTTCAGGGTGGAAGTTGTCGTGCGGCCCATACTGATTTGTTGGCATGAGCGAAAAGAAATCGCACCCGTATTGGCGATAATAGCTTTGGCACATTTTGATTCCCGCTATTTTCGAGATAGCGTAGGGTTCGTTGGTGGGCTCAAGAGGAGATGTCAAAAGATACTCCTCTTTAATAGGCTGTTCTGCAAATTTTGGATAAATGCAAATGCTACCAAGAAAAATTAATTTTTTAACCTTGTGTTTGTAACAGTTATGTATTATGTTGTTCTGTATTAGAAGATTTTGCTGGATGAACTCCGCGGGGTAAACGTTATTTGCGTGTATGCCTCCTACTTTTGCAGCGGCATCTATCACGATGTCTGGTTTATTTGCTTCAAAAAACAAATCGGTGGCTTTCTGGTCTAGTAAGTCTAAACTGTCTCTATTGGCGAAAAGGAGAGAGACGTCTTCTTTCTCTAGTCGTCTTTTGATGGCCGAACCTACAAGTCCGTTATGCCCTGCTATAAATATTTTCATATATTTTTGTATATTGTTGTGGTTCCGAGGTAGGTGGGAAACTCATTTTTTTCCCAATGAGAGGGTATCTCCCGAAGTCCGGCTTGATAGTCTTCCCTTTCGGAATTATCTACAAGCAGAAAGCCGTTTTTCTTTACCTTGCCGATAGAATTAATAACACATTGACGGCGACCTCTTCCATCGATTGAGATAAGATCAAAAGAAGATTCAGTAGTTTTTACATAATCCACATAATCATCATAGTACTTACCGTCGCCTCCTATCGTGTTACCCGTATCGCAATTGGGTATATGTACAATTTCTACCTTAGCTTCTAAATGAGGGGGGAGTAGCGACTTAACGTAATCAACCCATTCCAAATGGTGTTCTATTGCAATAACTTTTTGGGTTCTTTGGGAAAACCAAATAGTTGAAGACCCTGTTCCGTATTCAAGGACTTCCATGTTTGGAGTAAGGTTTTCGTTCAAAAATTCTATAGCTTTACGGGTTATCCATGGCTCCTCGTTAGTTCCTATTAAAGAGGGAACGTGATCCGGAGGCCGAGACCCACAGGGAATGCCTGAATTTATGACAAGATAACCTTCTTTATTCATCTTTATTTAATATTCTGTTAAACTCGTCCCTATCTCTAATATATTCGTTTTCGTTAAACTCCTCAGAGCAAAAAGAAATTAGAATAGAATCTTCCTCTACGTAAGTTTGGGTGGACCATGTTAACTTTTCCAATAATACAGCGGTGTTGGGGGTCAGTTCGTACGTCTTTGTTTCTTTTTTGTTTTCGTTTTTAATGATAATTTTCCCCTGATGGCATAGCAACAGCTGTTCGTCCTTTCGATGAGCGTGTCCTCCTCTTATTTCTCCCGCGGGAACATTAGAAACAATAAAAAATCTCTTGGGAAAGAATGGCAAATCTTTAAACTCTGCGGTAGCAAGGTTTCCTTTCGGGGAGTGGCATGTTTTTAGGTTAATCATTTCTTTTAAATAGGATACTGAAAAGGGAGGGGGCAATACTAAAGGCTTGAAGAGGGGAGAAATTGGAAAGAGAAATAGCCTCGTTAAAAAATTGATTCGATAAAATACATTTAGGCGTCATTAGGTTCCCGTAAGTTTTGTAATTTTCAGAGCGGGTGGTATCGTCCGCTATCTCTTGCCGATGGAGCAGTATATATTTTGGTTTAACCGAGAAAAGTGAGTTAAGTATATCCTCTCCGTTTGGAAGTTCTGAAATAAAACTATTGCATAATATTATATCGTAACCAGAAAAAATATCAAAATCAACTTGGTTGATGTCAATTTTCTCGTAATTACCCGTGGGGTTCACCTCCATTGCCACATTTTCTATCACATGAGGAAGGTCAAAGCCTGTATACTCGTAATCGGGAAATACTCTAGAAATCTCTCCCGCTCCGCACCCTACGTCTCCTAGTTTTTTGAGATTAGAGGGAACTATTTTTAACAGCCCCTCAAGAGCTGGAAAGTGGTCCGACTCTTCCAGCTTTTTCCAGCCTTCGAGCTCACAGCGAGCCCCTTTTACCATGTCGGAAGTTATTTCGGGGTTATGCCACGCTGTGAGGGGAGGTTTTTTCATAAGATTCTTTTTCTTCTTTGATTAGTTTTTTTAAAAATTTCTTTCCTGCTCCTTGGAGGTGCAAACACTTGAACCGAACAGGAGTTTCTAACCCTTGATGAAAACAATAGGGCTTACCGTCATGAAATTTTACGTCTTTATGTTTCCCGGTATGATTGTAAACACCGTCATCGACGTTAAAATTGTGATCATAAGTCGCATCATCTATTACGTGCATCATTTCCCCTACTTTGCATGGGCCCCCTCCCTCAGCCGAATTGTATTGAAATATTTCTAGAAGGGTCATGTCACAAACCCCTCCGTGGAGTCCAAAATCCAAACGTGTTAAATAAACGTTTTTCATTTTTACAAACTCGTAAGAGTTTTTGTTTTCGTAAAGATTAAACAAAAAACTACAAAATTTCTTTAAGGATTTTTTTGTAATGAAAGAGGAGGAGCCACATGTTCTGTGGATCAATGTCATTTCAAATTGGTTATACTTCTTATAGTCGTCAGTAACATCACAATAAATCATCACGTCGGTATCGGAATGAAATACTATGGGGATGTCGTTCTTTTCCATAAAATCTAACAAAATAAACCATCTCAAAAAACAAATCAGCTCTATTTCCGCGTTGTTTGTGCTTAGGTTTTCGTAGTTTTTCTGAAAGGTCTCTGCCGATGTAGACCAATGATCCTTCATAGAAACATAAGAAAAAGCGTCTCGTTCTATTTGGAATTTTTCGTTGGAGATAAAGTGTACCTCGTTGCCTGCGTTTATTGCTTGTTCGCTGGTAGCTTTGTAGATGCCGTCACGAAAGGGCTCAGCCGTATTTGACGGCCTATTAAAATGGATAAAAACAACAGGAATTTTGTTCATCTTAATTTCAAATAACAAATCCAAGTATAGCTTTCTATTTCCGAAGCGGTTTGGAAAAGAGGGTATTTAGATTCGTTTTTATCACAAAGGGGAGGGGGCGTATCGTATTCTTTCCACGCGTCACCCCAGCGGGTTTTTTCTTTGCAGAAAAGGGGAGGAAACTCTACATAGTCCTGAACGGCCGCCTCGAATAGCATTTTTTCTTCAGGCTGAATGCTGTGATAGCTTTTTCTTCCATCTATATCTATTACGTAGCCTCCTCCGGCTTTTATTTTTTTAGGGGATACGCAATCTCCGTGATTGGAGGGGTAGTTGTCCTCGAACATCACATGTTTAAACGGGGAGTTTTTAAGAAAAATCAACCTTTCGATAAAATTTTGGTGATCGTCTAGGAAAAGCAGGGACGTGTCTGGGTTGAGCGAGGGGTGCTCTTTGAAGAATGACTCCCAGTTAACGTTTTTTATATCTGACTGAATATATTTGGTCTTTTCGTCTTTGTAGGAGAGGTTGCTAAAGTCTACGTCAAACGAAACTATGTGAGAGCTCGGCAGGGCTTGCCTCATTAGCCATGTTCCTTGACCCTTCCATACCCCACTTTCAACGATAAAGGTTGGGTTTAACGTTTTCAAAAGACAATAAGTGGCGAAAAGGTGAGGTGATTTCATACCTCCTTCATTGTTATCTATGGGACGGCGGCCGTAGAGCTCGTGAAATTCATCTAAATAGTTTTTGTAGTCTATTTTCATTTATGGTTTTAGCTTATTATAAACTTCTTCCTGTACTCCTCCCAAAGTAAATCTGAAGCGATTAAGGTCGATATACTCCAGCATGTGGGGGAGGCGGAATTGAAGCGACTCCAGAATATTCCTAATGCCGTCAATGTCATGATAGTTTTCAGGAATCCTCACGCAAAGATTGTTCCAGTCCAGATCCTCGTATGGAAAAATAATCTTGTTTGCCATTAACACCGGAACAGTATTAAGGTGAAGGCATTCAAAAAATCGGTAGCTGAAGCCGCTCCCCCCGGGGCCACCCAAAGGGCACAATGAAAAGTAACATGCGCTCAGAAAGGAAAGATATTCTTTTTCTGGTAACTTTTCTACGTATGCGAATTGGTCGTCCTCACGTTGAACAATCGCCGAAGCAAGTGCGTAGCGAACAGGGTTGTTTACGCTCCCAACAAAACTACACAGCAACTTTTTTTTCTCCGCTATAAGGGTGGTGGAAACATTCCAAAACGGGACTATAATATCTGAAGGAGCACGATAGGTGGTATTGCCAAAATTTATTACTTTAATATTGGGGATATCGTGGATTTGTTTAGAATATTTACTAAAGTCATTGTCATGGTTCCACTGAAAAACCAAGGTCTGGTTTGCGTAAGTAGTAGCCAAGGCTTTAACATAATCTACCGTATAATTTCCACATCCACTAAACTCGAAAAGCTCTAAATAAAAAGGAGAAACCAATACGTCAGGGACGCTTGCTTCTCTTTCAAAAAGTTCAAACTTTGTATAGATTTGGGAAGCCGCTCTTTCTCCTTGGCAGAAAATATCTAAATTTGTTAAACAATCTGGGCGCACCACTTCATATTCTACCACGTAATTATTAAATTTTTCAAAATCTCGTGGAGACATTAGCTCCGCCAAGAGAGCCTTTGCTTCGTTCCGTTTAATAATGTCAAATTTAACCGGCCGCATTTATTTAAATTCGTTAATAGTTGTGGTTATATACTCTATTTCCTCGTTCTCCAAATAAGGATGCATAGGAAGGCTCAATAATTTTTGAGCTCTGCCGCAGGTAATGGGGTTAGAAGGGGAGTCGAGGTGTTTGAATGGTTCACTTTTTTGTATAGGGATTGGGTAGTGGATTATTGTAGGTATTTCTCGGTCCAGAAGGTAACTTTGTAGTTCGTCTCTACGGTCAGTGAGAATAGGATAAATATGGTAGACGTTGCGACTAACATGAACGTCGTTAACGGGGGTGGTAACAAAGGGGGAGGTGATTTGAGCTGAGTATTTTTTAGCTATCTCCCCTTTTTTAACATTCCATTTGTCTAAGTGGGGCAGCTTATGATTCAAGAATACCGCCTGTAATGGGTCGAGGCGATTGTTCCACCCAAGGTCGTTGTTGTAATATTTTTTGTGTGAGCCATAGTTCCTTAACTCGCAAATTTTTCTATGATGGTCGGTGTTGTCGGTGGTTATTATTCCGGCATCTCCCATAGCTCCCAGACTTTTCCCCGGGTAAAGAGAATACGCACACATATCTGAATGAGTTCCTACCATTTCGTCACGACTCCTAGCTCCATGAGATTGAGAGGCGTCCTCTATTATTTTACAATGGTATTTGCGCGATAAAGATTTAACGGCCTGCATGTCGGTGGGGTGCCCGTACAAATGAACAGGAAGAAGAATACAGTTGTCATATGTTTCTCGAGAGGTTGATAGATATTGTTCTGTCTTCTTTAGGTCCAATTGAAAAAAGTCGTCGCAGTCTATAAGGGTGATATTAAATTTGCCCTTGGGTTGGTGGGACACTGCCAGTGCGTCTGCTATGTAAGTGTTAGCTGGGATAATGACGTCAGTTGTCGAACCGTAAAATTCGAAAGCTTGGATAGCAAGTTTAAGAGCATCGGTTCCATTCGACACCCCTACTGCGTACTTTCGACCGGTATAGGAGGCGAAGGAGGTTTCAAATCTTTCTAGGAAGGGTCCTCCAATATAGGAGCCTGACCCCAAAAGCTCTTCCACTGCGGGGGAACATTTCTCTTTTATTTCTGCCCACTGGGCCGGTAAATCGTTAAAAAGAATTTTCATGTTCTAATACTTGTAAAGTTTTAAGAGTTAATTCCATATTATTTTCTCCATTCAGAAAAGAGTTAACTGAATTCTCTAGCGGAGAAAGACCTTCTTCAAAAAGGTTGATATCGTTAAACTCTAACCTAGACTTGTCGTCCTCCCAAATAAGAAATCCCTTTTCAAATTCAAAAATACATAATCTATCTTTTTTGCCGTAATGCCAGCTCGCATTAACTTGCACTGTAACATCTTTGAATTGCATCAAGCCATGGCAGCTATCATTAGTATCAGAATGTTTATTTCTTTTGTACCCAATCCAATTTATTTTATTTGGAGTCTGGTTTAGTAAGTGGATGACAATACTAATGTCATGAGATGCTAAATCGTATTTGGCCGTAACGTCATTTCTTACGGGTCCAAAATTTTGACGATTCATACTGATGCTTTTAAGAGATCCGTATGTGGCAATATCTGAATGAATGAGTTGTTTTATTAAATTTACTTGATTGTTGTAGGTGAAAACCCAATCCACAAAAAGATTACAGGAATTAATACGGGCTAAGTTGTATAAATCAATAGCTTCCATAGAAGACATAACCAGAGGCTTTTCGCAAAAAATATCTATACCTTTAGATATAAAATACCTACAAACTTCGCTATGAGAGCTGACAGGGGTGACGATGAAAACATTGTCGCATTTATCCAAGTCTTCGTACCGAGAAAAATCCGCTTCTTTATTGACGGGGTCACAAGTAATGACATCTATATCTAAAGGGATTGTTTTAATGGTTTTGAGGAGGATTTTACCCCAGTAACCTAGTCCTATTATTCCTATTTTCATCTTTTAAAGTCTGATCTGTTCCCTAATTTTTCTACCTCTTTGTTTGAGTAGTAGCTGGCCTCGTTTTCATTTTGTTTGTAGGGGGTGATAGAGTGTAACCGAGGAAAAACCTCTTTAAAGAGTTGCAGCCCATACCATTTACTTTTGTGGTAGACGTCTTCTACCTCTTCAGTATTGGGATAGATAGGGTAAGTAATTTGTCCGTAGATAGGCCCGTCGTCTATTCCCTCCGTTATTTTATGAATCGTAACTCCGTGTTTTCTTTCGTTATTTTTGAGGGCCCAGTTTATAGGTCTGACGCCTCTGTATTTTGGAAGAGGGGAGTTGTGTAAATTGATTATCTTTCCGCACCTGTTGATAAACTCTTGGTTTATTATTTTTTCGTAAAAGATTGAAATTGCAATATCTATCGCCGAACCAGCCTCTTTATAGTCCCCTGAAGAAACTACTTCGATGCCTTTTTTTGTTGCCCATTTCGCTAAGGAAGAACACCAGTCTGGCTCGGGAATCACCGGAACAACTTTATCAATCGTATAAGAATTATAAAAAAGCCATTCGGCTATTGATACTGCAAGGTCCCCTTTTCCTAGCAAAACTATTCTCTCGTCCATTGTAACATCTCCTCTGCTTCTTTTTCGAATCTACCTTGCAAAACCTCAAAATCTTTTATTATTGATTGGGGGTGACTCCCTTTAAAGGGGCTTGTAAAACAAGATCCTCTTATCTCTGGTTTAAATTCATGAACTCCGTTGTACTTTTCTTCTATCTCTTTTCTTTCTTTCTTGGTAGCTGCGGTAACCCAAGGCATATAAATTTTGTCAAAATACCCATCTATACAGTTATCCCTACTTACTTTAGCTTTGTAATACCCAATTTTGTTGTAGACCTGTTTCGGAAACGTATAGGAGTAGTGATAAATTTGAACCCCGGTGAGGGCCAGAAAGAACTCGCTGTTAATGTGTCTTTTCTCTATGTCTTTGGGGTGTCCCATGGTTGGTGGTCGATGAGTTACCCATGTACTGCCCGGAGTAACCTTGAAGATCCTAAGAAAATTGTCTACGTTTTGTTCAAAGCCAGTAAGGTAGTTATCAAACCCTCCAAAAAAAGAACAACTTCTGATTCCCACGCTTGTAGGAGAAACCTCTTTTAGGAAGTTAAAAGTCGCCTCAATATCTTGGGTTTTATATATTTCATCGCTATCTACCATCCACAAAAAATCTGTTTCTGGGCAGAGGTGTTGCATGTAGGCGTTGCATTGTTCGTCTTTTCCTTTGAATTGCCCGTGAACTATCTTTATTTTCTTTTCTGGGTCCGGAAACTGTTCGAGAATTGTATTTGTTAGGTCGGTGGATGTGGTTCTCCCTTTTCCTTGCCAATATGTTACTGGCCCTTCAGCTATAAGTATTTGAGAGGCGTGAGGGTATATTTGCTCCAGACATTGACGTAATACAAAGTCTCCCTCAAACACTATCATTGCAAACGCTACCTTCATTTATAGTATCTCTGGAGGCGCGAAACGTAGTTAGCGTAAAAGTGGTGAACTGCCGGGATGTTAAATATTTCGAAATTTAACGTATGATCTCGGTACCAGCCAGAGGTCGCGCTTACTTCTCTGGTCTCTTCGTTTATCGATAACCGAGAAAAATGATTAAATACAAGGGGTTGTTCGCGATCGCCCCATATAATCGTTCCTTTTGAGGGGTAGTTGTCGTAACAGTATAGTCGGAAATTCCACGGAGCACCATGAGCAAATGTTTTATCTAAAATAGCCACGGCGTTCCCGTATAGCAACGGGAATTCCTCTAGGTATTTTTGGTCCCCAATTGTCGCTAGGTCAGGCCTTTTTTCGAGAAGCATTGTTTCATTCCACCACTTGGCGCAGGACAACCCCGCTTCGTCGTTTTTAAAGTAAACTATTCCTACGTTAAATTCTCCGTCGGGAGAAGTCGCTGTGTTATGACGATGGCGTATTATTCCAATACTGGAATCTTTTATTTCGTCGTATACTATCTGCACATCTTTATAGAAAAAAATGTCTGAATCAATGTAAAGAATATGGGGGGTCCCTATTTTATATAAAATATAACAACAAAAAGTAGACGCTAGCGACCAGCAGTACTCATTGTAGCTTTTGGTGTTTTTGTAGGCCGCAGACATTTCATTAAAGCTTTCTACTTCCTGTAGTCTGATGCAATGGGCGAGGGGGTTGTCTTTTAGATCTTCGAAAGACTCGTCGTCAAGACACAGGCAGAATAAGGTAAACGGCGTAGAGCAAGTCTCTCTGAGGGAATCTAGTAGAGTTTTCCCAAAAGGGAGGTATTTTTTGTCTACTATGGTGCAGAAAAATTTTTTCATTCTTCCGTAAAATTAAAAAGGATTCCCTCTTTAGAGGGCCACCAACCTAGCTTGTTTCTTATTTTTTCCGAAGATATCTTGTAACGTAAATCTTGACCCAGTCTGTTCTCTATAAAGTTAATGCAACTGCGGTAGTCTTCTTTTCCAAACCACTCACACACCTCCTTGACCACATCTATGTTGCTGAGATGATGGTATGCGGAAATATTCCAAACGTTATTTAACTCTTCGGCAAAACACGTTTTGTAAATTGCACTAACGTTGTCTACTACGTAAAGCCAGTCTCTGTAGTAGAGACCGTTTCCGTGAAGAGGTATAGACGTTCCTTCTTTTAACGCTTTTATTATGCGTGGAATGAGTTTTTCGGGATACTGTCTGGGTCCGTAGTTATTGCTGCTTCGAGTTATTTGGTAATTTATTCCGTACGTCCTCCCCCATGCGAATACTAACATATCTGCCCCCGCTTTGCTCGCTGCGTAAGGATTGCTTGGGGCTAGCACATCCTCTTCAGTTCTTCCTAGGATTTCGGAGTCATAGTCTCCGTAAACTTCGTCAGTGCTTACGTGAACAAAGAGGGGCCTGTCGTAAGGCTTTCCTCTCAGGAGGTTGAGAAGGTTTAAGGTTCCCTTTACGTTCGTTTCTACAAAGATATCTGGAGACTCAATGGCATTGTCAACATGACTCTCGGCCGCAAAATTCACTATGATATCGCACAAGGGAAGGTGTTTTAGATCTTTTATGTCTTCTTTTATTAAAGTGTAATTTTCTTCGTTATCCCAAGGGAGGGTCTTATTGGAGGCGTAGGTCATTTTATCTACATCGATAACTTTATGACCATTTTGAAGACATAAATCTACAAAGTAGCTCCCTATAAAACCTCTTCCTCCTGTAATTAAAAAAGTTTTCATTGTGGTTTGAGATTCTTCTCTATGAACGCGTTTCTTATCTCGTTCTCCTCTTTTCTTTTCCTATCGGAAGTCTCCGGATTTGTCGACATTCCTGTGGGGTTCATATAATACAGACCTAATGGAGTTTTAATTTTACCAAATCTAGCTCCGCCACTCATAAACCTGAGCCACATATCCAAATCTCCCGCAGACTTGTAAGCTCTGTTGAAGAACCCACATCTTTCATGAAGAGACTTCCTCCATAATGGGTTATTGTGGGGGGCCCCTTTATTGAGTATGGCTTCCAAGCTGACATCAGGCGGAGAAGGGTAAATTCCTATGGCTGTATTGTTTTCGAACGTTTCGTTGGGGGCGTGCGTAAGTAGTATATCTGCATACACCACATCTGCCATTGGGTTTTTCTCAATAGCTCGCAAGTGCTCTTCTAGTGAGTTATTTTTTTTGCGATCGTCGACATTAGCGTTTGTCAAAAATTCTCCTTGCGACATTTCTATCCCTATATTCCAGCAGGCATAAATTCCGGGGTCACTATCCAGCCTAGCATAAAAAATATTGGAATGTTTTTTTTGATACTCTAGTATTATTTCTTTTTCCCCTTCGGGAGAGTTGGCGTCAATAATTATTAATTCACATTCGTCCTTAAAAATTGTTTGGCCGACAATATCGTCCAAGAAGCCCTTAATGAACTCTCCCCCTTTATAAAGAGAGGTTATGATTGATATTTTAGGATTCATTTCTTCTTATTTCGCTTATAAAATCACAAAAAGTATTTCTTTTATTCTTCATGCAGTCAATAAGTTCGTTGCCGTTTAATTTATACCATTCTTCGTACGAAGCTCCAATTAATTCGTTAGTAATTACTTCAAGACCAACCATTTTAGCCTCCAAAATAATGCGACAACATGTTTCGGGCGTAGACGGAAAGAAAACTAAAGTAGAATAAAGAGAAAGAGTTTCTAAAAAAGTGCGGTGATCTGAGTTCCCTATAATATCATACTCCAAATTGTTTTTTTCACAATACTCCTTGGCTTCCTCTACTCCTTTTTGGGGGTATTTGGAATCGACTATGGCATATTTAGAGTTTTTCTTAGTCGCCAGAAGTGATCCAAAAAGATCTAGGTATTCTTCAGACCAAAGGTTTCCTGAGAAGTTGACTGTTTTATCTGGGCATTTAAGATTTTTGTCGTATATGTTTTTCTGAAATTGGGTTTGACAGATTATTTTGTGGGAGTCTTTGTGGAACTCTACGTTGATTAAATCTCGTGAGGGAACAATTTGGTCGGGGTAGAGTGCTGGGTTGGTGTGCTGTACAAACTTGTAATCATGGCAATACAGAATGTACTTGCACTTGCTTTGTATAAGGTCCCGAAGTTCGAGCTTAATACCAAAGAAGTTAGAAATAATAAAGAAGGAGTCTAGGTTTTCTTGGATGAACCCCTCGTAAAGATAGCGACTTTTTATTTTTTGTATGTCAAAGCGCTCTGATAAGAGCTTATATATCTCTTCGTCGTTTAGAGCTGCACCGCCTACAAAGTCATCAATAAAAAAATCACTTATTAATATAACCTTATCATTCAAATCTGCTTGGATCTTTGGGGTGCTTTCCCCCTTTTCTCTTTGCTGAGTAATCCTTAAAAAATTGTTTTTTTACTGGGTCTTCCCCTTGCTGCTTTATCCTCTTTTCTGAGGCGATAGCTGACTGGTCCCATATATCCCCAAGGGTTCCTTTGGCTTTTTCCCTAAACTCCGAGGGGGAATTAGGGTCTATTCTGGTGTCTATCGAAGCGTTGGGGACAGTGTAGACCCGGTCATAAGGTACTCCTTCGATTTCGTAAGAGTGCTCTTCGTGAACACTTTGCCACACGCTAATCTGTTCTCCGGTGTCTGGGTTTTCATAAAGATATTCAGGCACTCATTACCTCCGTTATCGCGTCAACAGTTTTTTTGTATGTAAATTTCTCTTGAAGTTCTAGCCCGGAGGTGTTCTCGGGGGAAGCCTTGTATCTGTCTATTGCTTTTTCGCAGCCGTCAAGGAACGCATCTTCATCAAAGGTAAAAATCTGTCCCTGATTGTAAGGGCTTCCTTTCTTAAAGAATATTCCGTCGGCCGAGTCTTCTTTACCATTAGGCTCTACCAACACACTGTTCTCGTCGGTAGCCCACTCTTTGTAGGCGGAAGCATTTAAGATAACAGAATGTTTGCCGAGGGCTACCGATTGAAACTCGGGAAGCCCCCATCCTTCTGCGCCGGACATTCCCAAAATGATATTTCCAGAATTAAGGAAGTCGTTGTAGAGCACATTCTTTTGCATGATTCCTAGGAAATTGATGTTGAAGTAGGATTTTTCTTCCATAATTTGATTTAGGCGCCCTTTGAAGTCTGCCTCTGTCATAAAGGGGTTGGCTATGGCGCACTGGAGAACGTAGTCTTTATTATTTCCATACTTTTTTAGCCACGCTTGGATTACGTCTTTGTGATGCTTTCTTTTTTCGAACTTCCCTGTTAAGTTGAATACTATTTTATCTTTTAGGTAGTCTTCTTTCTTGACCTTGAAATTATCTTTATCAAAACCAAGTGGAATGTATTTGCAGTTGTCTACCCCAAAGCTTTCCAAAACTTCTTTGGTATAATGAGAGCTTACTGCTACATTTTTCTGGTTTTTGGCTATGTTGACCTCTATGGAGGTAGGATGATCTAATTCGTAGAAAGTGAAAAGTGTTTGGTCTTTTGCGTAAGATGTTAGGCTGTCATGGTTTAAGTGCCACAACTTAAAGATCGGGGTATTTCTATCGTAGTGTTCGAAAGATTTCTTTATGCCCGACTCAATCCACGAGTTGAAGTCTGGGCTAGTATCTTGGGAGCTGAGGTCTGATTGACCTATTGTAAACAG
>TARA_R110000824_G_scaffold176631_1_pt1 | contig 15260 bp, 24 predicted proteins | sample TARA_R110000824 | Tara Oceans TARA_R110000824 (sample SAMEA4397747) | marine metagenome | biome: Polar Biome; feature: [MES] marine water layer (ENVO:01000295) within the mesopelagic zone...; material: water (ENVO:00002006), including particulate matter (ENVO:01000060) such... | reverse complement strand
GCATCGTTCGAGGACGTCAAAGACCCCGACGAGAACCCGTACATCTTTCACCCTAAGCAGCAGCGCGCTGCGTTTGTCACGCCCCGTTCGCTCGAAGCAGCGTCGGACGTACTCAAGGTGCGGGTCGGCATGGACGACATAACACTCACCGCAGCGTTGATGGGTACAATCGGTGATCGCGGTGCGATGGACTTGATGGCGTTCGTGTCACTGTCCGATCAGCTACCGTCGTTGCAGTCGATCAAAGACGATCCCGCTAATGCCAAGGTTCCAAGCAGCGCAGCCGCAGTATGTATGGTTGTGTATAGAACTCTAGCTTCGATGGACAAAGACTGGCTCAACGCATGGATGGACTACCTGCCACGTCTCGACACCGAGGCACAGGCTATGTTCGCTAATGGTGTACGCGCACCCAAGTATTCCAAGCAGAGCATGGTTATGACCAACAAGAAGTTCACGCAGTGGGCCATGCAGAACAACCACCTCTACACAGCAGACAAGGTGTAGGTATGGATACCTACTATGTAACCGTAGAAGGTCTGGTCTCGCGCGTTCTGCGTGTCGAGGCTGGCAACATCGTCGAGGCTATGGCCGAGGCTAAACGCGACTTCACCGCAACGGTGGGCGCACTAAACGCTGTCGTGGTGACAGCTAACGAGGAGAAGACAAATGGGTAAGCAATGGACAGATAAAGAGGATACGTTCCTCGCGGAATTACGTCGTGCGAACACACCGTACGCTGAAATCTCTACAATAATGGTGGGTCGCACGGCGTCGGCATGCCAAATGCGGGTATACCAGCTAGGCCTAACCAACAAGCATAAGCCGAAGGGTTCACCGCCCCATATGCGTACGACACCTGATTGGGCAGCGTCCTACCCGCTCGACCACGACCACAACTTCTTGAAACCGAAACCCAAGCCGTCATGGTGGAAAGCTATGATGTGGTGGAGAACATAAAATGCTAATGTTAAACCAACTAACAGAGGAGCAGCGGCTGACCAAAGCCGTTGTCTCCATCATGGGGAACCCGAAGTACACAGCACTCGCAGGGGTACTGATGATCGGCGAACGCAACGTGGTGGATGATCCAGCCGTACCAACTGCGTGTACCAATGGGCGTGACGAGATGTATGGGCGTGAGTTTGTTAAGCTACTCAACGACGCCGAACTCAGATTCCTAGTGCTGCATGAGGTGTATCACAAGCTGTTCAAACACCTGACAACGTGGCTACATCTCTACAAGCAGGACGCACAGCTTGCGAACATGGCGTGTGACTACGTTATCAACCTCAAGATCGCGGACGACAACAGAGATGACTTTGCCACAATGACGGGTGTCCTCGAAGGTGGGTGCTATGACCGCAAGTATGTCGGCATGGACAGCGCGCAGGTGTATAACCTACTCAAGCAAGACCAAGACCAGAACGGTGGTGGCGACGGTGGCGGTGGCGGTGACGGTGATGGTGATGGTCAAGGAGGTAGTGACTCACTACCCAACGGACAGCAGCCGTTCGACGCGCACGATTGGGATGGCGCACAGGAACTAAGCGCCGACGATCAACGTCAACTTGCACGGGAACTCGACGAGGCTGTGCGTCAAGGCGCACTGGTCGCGGGTAAGATGGGCAGTGGTGGTGACCGTGACATGGCCGAACTACTCCAGCCGCAGGTCAACTGGCGTGAGGCGTTACGTGAGTTTGTTCAGACAACCTGTGCAGGGAGCGACTACTCTACCTACAGCAAACCCAACCGTCGATACCTAAGTAGTGGCATATACATGCCGAGCGGTGTCAGTGAACAGGTCGGGGAACTGGTATTAGCTATCGATACGTCGGGGTCTATCGGGCAGCGTGAACTATCTACGTTCCTGACCGAGGTCAAAGAGATATGTGATACGGTTCACCCCGATGGCGTACGCCTGCTGTATTGGGACACCCGTGTATGTCGTGACGAGAAGTACGACGCGCACGAGATGGACGACCTCGTACGATCTACCAAGCCAACGGGTGGTGGTGGCACCAATGTAGAGTGCGTTACCGATTACATTCGGGACAACAACATCAACGCGCAAGCGGCTATCGTTCTGACAGACGGGCACCTCTATGGTGGCTGGGGTCAATGGACTATGCCTGTGCTGTGGACGATCATGGACAACCCCAACGCCAAGCCTGACGTGGGCAAGGCTGTGAACATTAAATCGAGGGATATGTAAATGTCAGAGAACCTGTTTATCAAATGCCCCGAATGCAACGGCGAAGGCAACTGCGTATACGAACGCGCAGTACCTATGTCCAACTCAAACCCGTATGGGTATCTGGAAGATTACGTTGCCGAGTGTGACAACTGCCACGGCACCGGCGAGATAGAGTCCGATCAATACGACCAACTAGGAGACTAACCAATGGCACTAACATATTCACGTTTCAACAGTTTCGACGCGGTAGTGACTCACTACGATAATACCGCCCCTCTGCGTGGCAAAGACAACGCTGCCAAAGACATCCGACCTATCGGCGACCGTGCGCGCAAGTGGGAACGTATCGTCAAGATCAGCCCTAACTGTTACGCGCTTTCCGATGGCTATCATTTCGGTGATGCGCACTTCGGCGCATGGCAAAATTGCCATACACACAAACCTACCCTTGCTGACATGTGTAAGTACGCACCTATAGTGTGGCGCAAGAAACGTGACGGAACAGAAGAAGTCACACTGCGCAATGGTCACGGGGATCACTCACATAACGGTAGGTATGCGTTCCTGTATCGTCATACACCTCAGGATATGTGGTTCCGCAACCGCAACGGCAAACACTTCATCGAGGTTGCACTGCCATTGTCTACATACTACTACCTCGCCAAGACCCGTACCACGCCGAAACCCGTCTACGACAACATCAAGGAAAGAGGCAGGAGCGTAGTGAATAACTACACGAAGCGCCACGCTGCGTGGGTTATGAAACACGACGACAACTCTGCTGTTGTGTTCCGCAAGAACGAGCACGGTGGGTGGGACCACGTCGAGGGTACGGGTCGGGACGTATCAGCACTTAAAGGCCCGACAGTCAACAAGGCGGTCAAAGCTAAGTTCAAGGACGACATCGCGAAGTTATTCGAGTGGGGTATGGCTATGTCACCACTACTACCACTGGAAGATAGCGAGTATGTCCACAAGCGCACCTTGGATATAGTGAACTACTTCCACCCCGAGGGCTTCAAAGGGTATTCATATGTGTCAAAACCTACGGAATTACGTAGGGTTTTGCGGGATGGGGACCACCCCCTGTACCTATCGTTGTGGATTGATTTCGCAGCCAACTGCAAGAGCGATGAATGGCGCAACCCTGAGTACTACACCAAGACCATCGAGACCAAGGAAGACCTGCAACGTGTGCGAGCGCGCTACAATACATGGGTCAACAAGAAACTAGGATTTATGAACAAGAAAGGAAACTAACCATGCTAAAACTTGATCTAGTTAAACAAATCGAGGCGGTAGACCCGTCACTAGTCAGTACGAATTTTGGTGTCATGGACATGGCGCAAGATTTTAAAAACGTAGTACGGGGTGTCAAGACAGCGCCGAAGGATGACATATCTATGTGGGTGTACCGACCACATGACACCTACCCTATGGGTTACATCTCGTATGGTAACCTTATGGATAACGGTGACGAGACTAAACGATACTCCGTGTTCACGCCGAACATAAGCAACGGCAAATACAAGCACGGTGAGCGGATGTTCATGGTCAGTGCTTTGTCTCGAGACAAGGCGGTGAAGAACGCTACCAAATACTTACGTCCTTTGTCGCCAGCACAGGTGCTGGAACAAGTGCAGGGTGATTTCGTAGGAAAGAGATACTCGGCGCGGGGAGATACCGAACGAGCAGCGCAACAGGAGATGCGCAAAGTGCGTACCGACTTGTTTAGCTCTGGGACGGAGGCCCCATTGCTGGCTGAACTAAAACGTATCCTCCGGTCGGGCTACGAGTTTGTAGATAAGGAACTCGAGGTCAACTTCCGTAGGTCGATACAGGTGTGGGAGGAACGAGAAGCCAATAGAACCTCCAAGACTTCGGCGTTTTCTTTTGTTGAGATCGTACAGCAGGCAGGGCAAACTATGTTCCGTGGGTACAATAAAGTACCCGAATTTAGGTCTATACGCAACGCCGAATTTACCAACACCGCGTTTTCCTGCACACAGGAAGAACTACCCGAACACCTACTAGGTGCGGTATCGGTGTTATCCATGGTGGATCAAGGGCAATATGTTGAGGGTGTAGGTTACAGGGCCGCGGACAATATGTTCTATGTGAAGTGTGTGTGATACGCTGTGGAGGTAAGCGATAGCAACACATACCGTGTGACAATACATCCTACTACGAACGAGGTAGAGATAATGTGTTTCGACCTTGAAACCATTGACGCGTCAGCTTTGGGTCTATACGATAGCGTAAACGAGACTCCAACGTGGGTCCAAGAACGTATCGCGACTTTGATGCTGGTCGACCCGACCCCGCCGACAAAAGAAGTAGGTGGGGTAGGCCATAGAATAGATGCCAACACCTACTGGGTCTACCGCTGATATGTAGTGACTCACTACCTTGGGGGCGGTTCGCCGCCCCCTACAAACAAACTGAAGCCAGTTACTACGACATGGAGGGAAATCATGGCTACTACGCCGGAATCAAAAGTTAAAAAGACTGTGACGAAATACCTAAAGGAACTTGGGGTATACTATTTCTACCCTGCTACGGGTGGGTTTGGTCGCAGCGGCGTTCCTGACATTGTCGCATGCTACAAGGGATTGTTCTTGGGCATAGAATGCAAAGCGGGGAAGGGTAAGACCACCGCACTGCAGCAGAAGAACCTAGAAGACATCAAGTCCGCAGGTGGATTTGACTGGGTCGTGAATGAAGAAAACATGCACGATACGAAAGAGTTACTCGACGCGTGGGTAACAACACACAACCAAACATAGAGGACGTAAGGTATGATTACTGAGAAAGTATTTATCGAAAACCAATTAACAACGCAGACTTCCTTCGGGGCCCGCGTAGACAACGGGGAAGGTGTGTTCATCAACGCAAAAATAGTGAAGAAGCATAGCCTTCAAGAGGGTGAAGTACGGGAACTAGTCTTGATACCTAACCCTGATAAGGGAGATGAAAACTGCATGTGGAGGGCTATAGGCGTGTCCAGCGCCTCGATAAATGTCACCTCCGCAGTGGAGCCGGATACCCCACGCGTCGAGGTGGCTAAGTTAGAAGACCGTATCGCGGACTATTTCCGAGACAAAAATAACCAATTCGCGCACACTGCCCGTATGTTGGCAGAGGAGATCGCCGTGAGCGACGCTGAAATGCAGCTTACCCTTAGCCGAATGCACAATGCAGGGGAGATTACCAAGGCACAGGTATGGAAGCAGGGCGGCAAGGACAAAGCCTCTTTTGTGTTATGGGCGGTCGACACTTCGTGGTTCTCGGTATGATAGGGGAAGCTGAAACACGTATCTGGGAGTACCTGCTGGAAAATCGACAGGCTACCGCCCAAGAAGTAGTCCTGCACTGCGGCGTAACTTTTCAGGAGGCTGAAGGGTGCATGGGGAGAATATCATCGGCCAACTGGCGGAAAGCCATGGCACCGCGTGATTACAACATAGGTGAAAGCGACTATGGCACCCGCAAAATCCAACCGTGGGACATCTGGTTAGAGTATGACCTGAACCCTTGGGATGCTGACATCGTCAAACGCGTCCTCAGAACGAAGGCAGGGCAGCGTGTTCTAGATTACGAAAAGATAAAACACATATGCGACGAACGCATCAGACAGTTGGTTGAGGAGAAAATGAATGAAGACATCTGAACAATTTGAGGTAGCCCTTGGCAAACGCTGGCTCGAAATGGCCAAGCGAGAAGGTCACGCCCGTGCTGTCCCTACCAACTTTGATCGCTCTGAAAGAGAAAGCGAGGCGCGCGCGGATGTAATTTTACGGCACCTGAAGCATAAGCCAAATGCAACGATGCGCACTCTGGCCTCGGCACTAAAAACCACGCAGGACGACGTCCGCACTCGGATGGGCCACTTAATACGTCACGGCAAAGTCCGCTTAATCCGTCACGGCAACGCCGAATACACCCGCAACAAAAACAAATACGAGGTATTGGAATGACAGGTGGGCATAACGCTTCGTACCTTAGGAAATGTACAGACGTGAAGTTTAGGGGCACCCGCTTGGGGTCGATTAACGACATAGGGCACAACATCACGGACGAGGTTGCGCTATGGATGCTGGAGAGCGCTGAGAAGCACAACGTAAGCGTGGCAGAATGGTTGAGTGGTGTCGTGAAGGACGCCTATTTTGAGGAGAACGATCAATGACTAAGGTAGGAAGAATCATTGCGGGGCCGTGCCAACACGAAACTTTGGCTCAGTCCGCTGAAATTGCCAAGGAGTGTCAACGTGTCTGTGATAAGTATGACGTTTCGTATTTCTTCAAAGCCAGCTTCGATAAAGCCAACCGCACATCGGATAGTGGTGTGCGGGGGGTTGGATTGGACAGCACCATGTGGGCGTTTAGCCGGATCAAAGAACTATATGAAGTTCCTATAGTGACAGATGTCCATAGTGTCAGTGACGTCGGCAAGATCATGTTGGGGTTTAGTAACTGTGTAGATGTATTACAGGTACCAGCTTTTCTTTGTCGCCAGACTGACCTCATCAAAGCGGCTTGTGCCACCGGTAAGATTGTCAACATTAAGAAGGGCCAGTTCTTAGCGCCTTGGGATGTCCACGGAATACTGACAAAAACTGCGACTGCAAAGCAAGTGTGGATTACAGAGCGGGGCACAAGTTTCGGGTACAACAACCTTGTGGTTGATTATAAGGGCATTCAGTTAATGCTTGATGAATACGATTGCCCGATTGTATTCGACGCAACGCACTCAGTCCAAAAGCCCGGTGCACTCGGCGGATCGTCCAGTGGTGATCGTGACTTTGTTGAAGGCCTTGCATGCGCTGCCGCCGCTGTGGGCGTTGAGAATTTCTCCTTTGAAGTTCACGCTGACCCCGACAACGCACCTAGTGATGGCGCTAGCATGTTGCGCTTGGAAGACTTTGAAAAGGTTGTGCATAATATCTGCAAAATAAACAGGGCATATTGGTATGAATGTGCTTAGTAAGACAGCGATCCTTATCCCTGCACGGTACGGCAGCACACGGTTTGTAGGTAAGCCTCTTGCCCAGTTGGGTGGCATCCCAATGATCAAACGTGTCGTAAAGGCATGTCGTGTATCAGGACTCGATACATATGTCCTAACAGACAGTAGTCTTATTGCCCATGCGGCGGTTGATGTTGGTGCTAATGTTTGGTGCGAAGAAACTGAATATGACAACGGGACCGACAGGTGCGCTGGCGTGATGGTTAACTCCAGCCTTCTTGATAGTTATGACCGTTTCATAAATGTCCAAGGTGACATGCCGGATGTTACTTTAGATATGGTTGAGAAGGTCCGTCTGCAGCTTAACAACTATAGCGTAGCCACTGTGTTTACGGATATGGACCCTGACCTACAGAATGATCCTAACTCTGTTAAGGTGGTCCGTGCGGATGATAAAGCCCTGTGGTTCGGTAGGGGAATGACAGGGTATGGCGATCATCATCTGGGTGTGTACGGATACAGGCGCAAAGCACTTGAGATGTATTCAAAATTAGACCGCTACAAAGAAGAAGACGTCGAAGGCTTAGAGCAATTGAGATGGCTGAAGAATGGCTGCGATATAGGTGTTTCCAAGTGTGAGTTTAACGGCATTGAAATCAATACACCCGAAGACGTAGAGAAATGGGAAGGACTAAACAAATGACAACGTTTTTTACACTATTATTGATCCATATCGGATCGACAACGTACACGGTCACGCTACCGTCGCAGGCGGAATGTTCCGATGCGCTGTTGGTGATAAGCGATGCGCGCCACGAACTGTCTGACATGGGGGACAAGGGCGAGGTCTGGGCGCAATGCCACCGCACAAATCTCTTGTCCGCGTCTATGCGACCCAGAGCGCGGGGTGACAAGTGATGGCCAATGATCTGGTGAAGCGATTGCGTAACGTGCAGTTCTGGCAGGCAGAATGCGATATGCGAATGCAAGCCGCTGCCCGCATTGATAATCTGGAGCAGGTTTTGCGCGACATGGTGGACCTTTTCTCGGCAGACGACATGCTTCTGAAAGGCACCCACTTACACGCCACAGTAAAGCAAGCCCGTGCAGCACTGAAAGGATCGGACAAATAAGTGAAATCGTGTGGGGCGGGTGAACTAAAAAACGGACTGTAGCGCAGTAACCAGCAAGCGCACCAACAACAACCTAAGTTGAAATATTCGCCCCACCATCAACCAATACCTGAACACCCTAGAAAATACAACGCGGAGGACGCCGGAATATGGATATATATACCCTTGATTTCGAGACTTATTACGATCAAGATTTCTCGCTGTCCAAGATGACGACAGAGGCTTACGTACGTGATCCTCGCTTCGAAGTAATCGGTCTTGGTATCAAGAAAAACGATAAGTCTACGAAGTATCTGGACGACCCAGAGCAGATCAAAACCCTGCTAGACCGCATAGATTTCTCCAACGCTGGTATTGTGTGCCAGAACACCATGTTCGACGGGGCTATCCTAAGTTGGCGTTACGGTGTGAAGCCAAAGGTATGGTTTGATACGATGTGCATGGGTAGAGCTTTGCACGGGGTTGACCAACCAGCATCACTCAGGGCGTTGTCCGAACGCTACGGTATCGGTGAGAAAGGGTTCGAGGTACATAACGCCAAGGGTAAGCGCCGCGCCGATTTCACCGCAGAGGAAGCCCAGAAGTATGGCGAATACTGCATCCAAGATGTGCAGTTAACGCACAAGCTGTTCAAGATCATGGGCGCTAAGTTCCCACGCCAAGAGTTAAAGTTGATCCATGCGACCTTGAGTATGTTTATCCACCCAGTGTTGGATTTAGACATTGGTATGCTGGAGCAACACCTTGAAGACACGCGGGACCGTAAGAACAAACTCTTGATCGACGCAGGGGTAGTGGAGAAGAAAGACCTTATGTCGAACCCCAAGTTCGCTGAACTGTTGTCAGGGCTTGGCGTGGTTCCCCCTATGAAGACGAGCCTCACCACAGGTAAGGAGGCCTACGCCTTCGCTAAGACCGATGAAGAGTTTAAGGCTCTACTGGAGCACGAAGATGATCGGGTACAAACCTTGGTAGCTGCACGTCTAGGTAACAAGTCGACCCTAGAGGAGACACGCACAGAGAGGTTTATAGGTATAGCTAATCGTGGGTTACTCCCGGGACCGATTAAGTATTACGCAGCGCACACCGGTCGGTGGGGCGGGATGGATAAGATTAACTTACAGAACCTGCCGAGCCGTGGGCCGAATGGTAAGAAGCTGAAGAAGTCCATCATCGCCCCCGAAGGATACACCATCGTCGAAGCCGATTCCTCTCAAATCGAGGCGCGAGTGTTGGCTTGGTTTGCGGGGCAGGATGACCTCGTCGATCAGTTCGCCAGAGGTGAGGACGTCTACAAGTATATGGCGTCTACTATATACAACGTGGCCGTAGAAGACGTGACTAAGGACCAGCGGTTCGTCGGCAAGACTACTATCCTTGGCGCCGGCTACGGTATGGGTGCCGAGAAGTTCGGTATGCAGTTGAAGACATTTGGTTTCGAAGTATCCGAGGCGGAGGCGCAGCGGATTATCTCTATCTACCGAGAGGCTAACTTCAAGATCAGTCAGGTCTGGAGGGACGCCAACAACATGGTGAAGAACTTGGCCAAGGGCCGTGCCATGTCGTTCGGTAAGAAGGGCGTCATCACAGTAGACGCTGAGAACACAGCACTCATAGTACCGAGTGGCTTACGCATCTTTTACCCCGAGTTGTCTGGGGAGAAGTCCGAGCAAGGGTTCGAATATACATACAAAACCAGACGTATGCGCTCTCGTTTGTACGGCGGTAAGGTCATCGAGAACGTGTGCCAAGCCGTTGCACGTTGTATCATAGGGGAGCAGATGCTACGTATAGGTAAGAAATACAAAGTGGCGTTGACAGTTCACGATAGTATTCTATGCTGTGTGCCTGACGAAGACGTATCCCAAGCCCAAGCGTTCGTGGAAGAAAGCATGCGTTGGACACCTGATTGGGCCGAGGGTCTACCCGTAGACTGCGAGAGTGGTTTCGGCAAATCATATGGAGATTGCGAATGACTAAAGAAGAATTTGAAGCCTTGTGCCTAGAGCAATTTAAGCTCGCTTTGGATGTGATACAGGCAAATGCACCGAAAGATTACGCCACGATAGGGCGCGATGAGTTCGCCAGAGTTGCGTTCCAACTGTTCTCGCAGGGGCTCTACATGGGTTATAACTTAGGTACGAAGAAAGTAGCTGCCGCACTAGAAGAGGCAGGTGTGGCCAAGACGCATTTCATAGATAGCCCCACCCAATGAGTAAACCAGTTACCGCAGCGCCATGGTCGTTTAGTCGGATCAAAGCCTTTGAGCAGTGCCCCAAACAGTTCTACCATGAGAAGGTGCTGAAGCAGTACCCGTTCAGGGAGACTGATGCCATGCGCTACGGTACTGATTTCCACAAGGCGTGTGAGGATTACATCGGTGAGGGTACACCTATCCCTGCGAAGTTCGACTTCATCAAGCCGACACTGGATTCCCTTAACAACAAGAAGGGTGAGAAGATTGTCGAGCAGAAGCTGGGCCTGACCGCTGACCTCGAACCCTGCAGCTTCTTCGCTGATGATGTGTGGTTCCGAGGTATCGTCGACCTTGCGATCATAGACAAAGAAACCGGAGTGGGTTGGATCATCGACTACAAGACGGGCAAGTCGGCTAAGTATGCAGACAAAGGTCAGCTTGAGTTAATGGCGTTGGCGATCTTCAAGCACTACCCCGAAGTCACCAAGCTACATGCAGGGTTACTGTTTGTAATTGCTAAGAGCCTTGTGAAGGCCGAGTATGAGTTCGATGCACAACAACTTCTTTGGAGCAAATGGTTGGCTAACTATGCTAAGATGGAGAAAGCATTCGAGGTGGATGTGTGGAACCCGAAACCGTCGGGCCTATGCAAACGCTATTGCCAAGTGGTCGAGTGCCATCACAACGGAGCAAACTGATGCCATATGTAAATAAGCCTCGCCCGTACAAGAAAGAGTACGAGCAGCAGAAATCTCGCGGCGAACATGAGGGTCGCATGGAGCGACAACGTGCGCGCCGTGCAATGGACAAGTCTGGTAAAGACGCCAACAAGAATGGTGTAGCCGACAAACGTGAAGGTAAGGACATCGCCCACAAGAAGGCGGTGAGTAAAGGCGGCAAAAACAAGGACGGAGTAACTGTCCAGAGCCGTAAGAAGAATCGCGCAGCAGGCGGCGCAATGAGCAGTCCCAAGAAAAAACGGTAGTGACTCACTACCACGGAGAACAACATGCAGGTGATTGACGGCAAGGCGTTGCTGCTGAAGGTGAAGAACCCGAAGCAGATTACGGCAATCATACCCAACAGTAAGGAACTACCGATGAACAAGGTACTTGTTAAGTGGGGGCTTGATGAAGTCCTCTCCCTAAAATCTTTGAACGTGCGCGCACCATCGCCGATTACGAAGCGGTACAACTGGCCCGGCCAATACACACCGTTCGACCACCAGAAAGACACTGCAGCGTTTATGACGTTGAACAAGAAGTCCTTCTGCTTCAACGAGCAGGGTACAGGTAAAACTGCGTCAGCTATTTGGGCGGCGGACTACCTTATGACCCAAGGCAAAGTAAAACGTGTGCTGGTTGTCTGCCCCCTGTCGATCATGGACAGCGCATGGCGCAACGACTTGTTCTCGTTTGCTATGCACCGAACCGTAGATGTGGCGCACGGTAGTAAGGTGAAGCGTAAGAAGATCATCGAGGGCGGCGCTGAGTTTGTTATTATCAACTACGACGGTGTTGAGGTGGTCAAAGACGAGATAGCTGCAGGTGGGTTTGACCTGTTCATCGTCGACGAGGCTACGCACTACAAGAACGCACAGTCTAAGCGTTGGAAGACGTTGAACAAGCTAATCAAAGACGACGATTGGTTATGGATGATGACGGGTACACCCGCAGCGCAGAGCCCCGTTGACGCCTACGGCCTAGCCAAACTAGCCAACCCCGCAACAGTGCCGAGATTCTTTGGGGCATGGCGAGATATGGTGATGCACAAGATCACACAGTTTACCTACAAGCCGAAAGACACTGCCAAAGATACAGTGTTTAGGGCCCTGCAGCCGGCGATCAGGTTCACCAAAGAGGAGTGCCTCGATCTACCCGACATGGTCTACACTAAACGCTTTATCGAAATGACTCCGCAGCAGAAGAAGTATTACGACACACTACGCAAGCAGATGGTTATGCAGGTAGCTGGGGAAGCTGTCACGTCGGCAAACGCTGCGGTCAACATGAACAAGCTACTACAGATTAGCGCAGGCGCTGTGTACACAGACGGTGGGGATTCTATCGAGTTTGACATCAAGAACCGTTACCAAGCGCTCAAGGAGACTATCGACGAAAGTAGTCAGAAGGTGCTGGTGTTTGTGCCGTTTAGACACACGATTGATATGTTGACCGCCAGACTACGTAAAGACGGTGTCACTGCGGAAGTTATTCGTGGCGACGTACCAGCCTCCGCGCGCACAGACATCTTCTCTCGTTTCCAAAACAGCTCCGACCCGAAAGTGCTGGTGATCCAACCGCAATCTGCGGCGCATGGCGTGACGCTGACCGCAGCGGATACGATCGTGTGGTGGGGTCCAACCTCTTCTCTGGAGACATACCTGCAGGCTAACGCACGTATCCACCGCGCCGGACAGAAACATAAATGCACGGTAATTCAACTCGCAGGCTCCGCTGCGGAAAAACGTATTTACCGCCTACTGGATGATCGTATCAACATACACTCCGCTATGATAGATTTGTACAAAGAAATGCTTGACTAGCCACCATAAGGTACCATATACCAGTAATACAATAATAAAACGGAGGACAGTATGACTATATCGGTGGACAAACTTGTCAGTGCGTACGTTAATTTACGTACCGCGCGCGCGGAGGTTAGCGCCAAGTACAAAGAGCAGGAAGGCGACCTGCGTAAGAAGCAAGACGAAGTAAAACTTGCTCTGCTCGATTATTGTAAGGCACACGAAGTCGACAGTGTACGCACTGCGTCTGGTTTGTTTTATCGTACCGTGAAGCAACGCTACTGGACGAGCGATTGGGAATCCATGCACAAGTTTATCTTGCAGCATAACGTACCTGAGTTCTTCGAGAAGCGTTTGAACCAAACCCACGTACGCCAGTTCATCGAAGAGAACCCTGACGAAGTACCTGCAGGGCTCAACGTGGACTCGGAGTACACAATCTCTGTGAGGTCGAAATGACAGAAGAAACCGTCCCGTACGTCAACATCAACAAGGTAGCAGATTACTTCAACGTGTCTGTATCTACCGTCCGTAAATGGGTGCACTCAGGGCAAATCCCTAAGAATACCTATATCAACATCGGCGAGGTATACCGCTTTCGGCTTGCCGACGTAGAGGCAGCGTTGTCTGCTAAAAAACCCAAAACACAAAAGACAAAGGGAGAATAACTAATGACAGACGTATCAATTTTCGGGGAGGGTAACTCCCTCGTCAGCAGTGACTTGTTCAAGCAACTGCAAGAAGCCGATGATAACCTCGCCGGTGGCGGCGGTGGTGGTGGTGGTTCCAACCGGATCAGTCTCCGTGGTGGACGTTTCCGTCAGATGGTTAGCGGTGAGCAGGTAAACGTAAAGAGCGACGGTCTCTTGAACGTAGTTATCATCAACGCAGCCAAGCTGTCCCGCACGTTCTATCAAGGTGCTTACGACCCTGAGAACCCCTCACCACCCTCTTGCTGGTCGCCGGACACGCAGAAACCCGCTGATTCCGTACCAGCAGAAACGCGCCAAGCGGCTCGTTGCATGGACTGCCCACAGAACATCAAGGGTTCTGGTCAAGGTGAGAGCCGCGCATGTAGGTTCAACCAGCGTATCGCCATACTGTTAGAGGGTGATTTGGACACAGTCTACCAACTGCAGCTCCCTGCCACGTCTATCTTCGGCGAGGCCAAGGACGGCAAGATGGGTATGCAGGCGTATGCCAAGTATTTGAAGGCACACAAAACACCTTCTATTGCTGTGGTTACGCAGATGTATTTCGACGAAAACAGCGACACACCGAAGCTATACTTCAAAGCTACTCGCCCGTTGAACGAGGAGGAGTTGCAGCAGGTTGTGTCCTTGAAAGATAGCGACGACGCTATCAAAGCAATTACGTTGACTGTGTCCCAAACCGATAAGGTTGCAGTTCGACGTGATGACGGTGAGGTTGCAGCGGATGAGATTGATCTCAACGCTATTCCCGAGCCGGTAAAGGTCGCCAAGAAGAAAGAGGTAGCTGCCCCCTCTACTCAGGCCGATCTATCTGCTATCGTAGATGACTGGGATGATTGAGGGGTCACTCACCTAGTCTAAGCGTTAGATAGTCGTGGCGGGTTCATTACCCTTTCTAGAACCCGCCACGATAACTTTTGGGAGCAGCAGCTATGAACAGCCTAGATTTTCTACGGGTACTACTAAGTGACAACGGTCACTACTGTATATTCGCCGCGAAAGGTGACACCCGTATACAGAAGTTTTACGATACAATTGAGGACGCCGAACGCGCAGGGCAAGAGTTCAGCGCGCAGGGCCTCCACGCGTATTTCGCCTTAGGGACATACAACGATAAAAGCAACCGCAAGGCTATAAACGTCTGCGAGATGAAGTCGTTGTTTCTCGACTTAGATTGCGGCCCGTTGAAAGAATACCCTTCGCAGAAGGCAGCGGTCGACGCCCTACGTGCTTTCTGTAAGAAGCTCTCTCTACCTAAACCTATGATGGTCAACAGCGGCAACGGGGTGCATGTATACTGGCCCCTTACCGAAGCAGTTTCGGCGGAGCAGTGGGTGATAGAAGCCCAACGGCTCAAGCAAGCATGTGTGGATAACGGTCTTCTCGCCGACCCTGTAGTCACGGCCAACCTCGCGCAAATCCTACGTATCCCAGGAACCTACAACTATAAGAGCGACCCGCCCCTACCTGTAGAGTTCTTTGGTGTTTCTATGCCCGAGCCTGTAGTGCTGGACGAGTTTACGTCCAA
>TARA_R110000824_G_scaffold108294_2_pt1 | contig 15279 bp, 9 predicted proteins | sample TARA_R110000824 | Tara Oceans TARA_R110000824 (sample SAMEA4397747) | marine metagenome | biome: Polar Biome; feature: [MES] marine water layer (ENVO:01000295) within the mesopelagic zone...; material: water (ENVO:00002006), including particulate matter (ENVO:01000060) such as...... | reverse complement strand
ACCTCACCCCCCGCCCCGAAATTTGTTCGCTGACGCTCACAAATTTTCGACCCTCCCCGAGGGGAGGGTGGGAAGAAGAGAACTTTCCGTTTCCGCAGCCGCTTCCCCGCAACTCCCTCTTTCCCGCAGCCTCCCTCTTCCCCCCCGCGCGCGCCCCCGCCATTGCACCGCCGCCGATATCGGGCAGACTGCGGCGATGTTTCAGGAACTGGCGGCATATCAGCAGGAGATCTACCGCGTGCTGGCCGGCGAGATCCGCGCCTTTGCGGCGGGCGGCGGCGGGCTGGCCTTTGCAGGCTTCGTCCCGCTCGGCATCGCCTTCGGCGCGCTGCATGCGCTGATGCCGGGCCATGGCAAGGCCGTGCTGGCGCTCTATCTGGCCGGCGCGCCGGGGAGCCTCATGCGCGGCTTGCTGACGGCGCTGGTGCTGGCGCTGACCCATGTCGCCATGGCCGTGCTGATCGTGCTGCTGGCGCTGCCGCTGGTCTCGGCGGCACTGGGCAGCGCCGGCCGCGCGCCGCTGCTCGAAGATCTCAGCCGCGGCATTCTGGGGCTGATCGGGCTGTGGATGCTGTGGCGCGCCGCCTTTCCGCCGCGCGCCCGCCACCCTTCGGCCGAAGGCGCCGGCGTCGGCCTGGTGGCCGGCCTCATTCCCTGTCCGCTGACGCTCTTCGTGATGACCTATGCCGTTGCGCGCGGCGCGCCCGAAGCGGGCCTCGCCTTCGCCGCCGTGATGCTGGCCGGCGTGGCGCTGACGCTGTCGGCGGTGGCCGGCGCCAGCCTCCTGGCGCGGCAGGGCCTCATGCGGCTGGTCGCCGCCCGCCCTTCCCTGATCGCGCGGACGATGCGCGGCCTCGAAGGCGGCGCCGGCGCGCTTTTCATCGCGATCGCGCTTCTGCAGCTGTGGTGAGCGGGGTGAGGCGCGGTTTGCGCAAGCAAACGAAAAGGTCCAGCGGACCTTTTCGAGCGCCGAACGCCCGGAGCGAAGCGAAGGGCGCGCGCCCGCCCATATCCGTCGTTGCGAGGAGCGAAGCGACGAAGCAACCCAGAAGCCGAGCCCGGTGTTGCGCCCGTGCTCATATTGGTCAAACTGACCGCAGGGCAGGGAGCGGGTATGCGGATCATCGATATCGACACCAGACAGACGCGGCATCGGCCGAACCGGCCATCCGCATCATGCGGAGTGCTTCTCCGCATTTCACGCGGGCCCCGGCGCCCGGGCATTCGCCTGCCGCAGGGGGCATAGACCCATGTCCAATCCCTTTTTCGACCGCCCGATCCTCAACTCGCCCTACGAGATCCCGGCCCGCCACTGGGAGCTGGACGAGCAGGGCCAGCCGACCCAGCTCATTGTCGATTCGCGCCGCCGCGCCGAATTCATCACGCCGATCCCCAAGCCCAAGAAGCGCAGCAAATCCGCAAAGCAGGAAGAAATCGTCTTCAACGAGGGCAAGGGCCTCTCCAGCGCCGAGCAGCAATATGACCCGACCTCGATCATCAACGAGGTGCGCGGGCTGGTGGACCGCTGGCGCGAGCTGCCGCAAAGCCAATGGCAGGTCACCCCCGAAACCGCGCGCCTGCTGCAGCACTGGCACCACCACAAATTCTCGGGCGTCCGCCCCTTCTTCTGCCAGGTCGAGGCGGCCGAAACCGCCATCTGGCTCACCGAAGTCGCGCCCCAGTCGAAAACCGGCAAGCGCGCGCTCGATCATCTGGCCGCCGCCAACAAGGATGCCAATCCCGAGCTGATGCGCCTCGCGCTGAAGCTCGCCACAGGCGCCGGCAAGACCACCGTCATGGCCATGCTGATCGCCTGGCAGACGGTCAATGCGGTGCGCCACCCGGGCAGCAAGAGCTTCACGCGCGGCTTTCTCGTCTGCGCGCCGGGCCTCACCATCAAGGACCGTCTCCGCGTCCTCCAGCCCAACGATCCGAACAGCTACTACAAGGATCGTGAACTGGTGCCGAACGACATGCTGGAAGACATCCAGCGCGCCAAGATCGTCATCACCAATTATCACGCCTTCAAGCTGCGCGAGCGCATGGAGATTTCCAAGGGTGGCCGCCAGCTCCTCAAGGGCCGCACCGGCGAGGAGATCGAGACGCTCGAAACCGAAGGCCAGATGCTCCAGCGCGTCATGCCGGACCTCATGGGCATGAAGAACATCCTCGTCATCAACGACGAGGCTCATCACTGCTACCGCGAAAAGCCGAAAGAGGAAGACGACGAGGATCTGAAGGGCGACGAGCGGAAGGAAGCCGAAAAGAATGCCGAGGCCGCGCGCCTCTGGATTTCCGGCCTCGAAGCGGTCAACCGCAAGCTCGGGCTTGCCCGCGTCATCGATCTTTCGGCCACGCCCTTCTTCCTGCGCGGCTCTGGCTATGCGGAAGGCACGCTCTTCCCCTGGACCATGAGCGACTTCTCGCTGATGGATGCCATCGAATGCGGCATCGTGAAGTTGCCTCGCGTGCCCGTCGCCGAGAATATTCCGGGCCAGGAAATGCCGATGTTCCGCAATCTCTGGGAGAACATCCGCAAGGACATGCCGAAGAAGGGTCGCGGTCAGGGCGGCGAACTCGACCCGCTCAAGCTGCCGACCCGCCTGCAAACAGCGCTCGAAGCGCTTTACGGCCACTACGAAAAGACCTTCGATCTCTGGAAGAAGGAGGGCATCGGCGTTCCGCCCTGCTTCATCATCGTCTGCCAGAACACCGCCGTTTCGAAACTCGTCTACGACTTCGTCTCGGGCTTCAACCGCAAGAATGAAGACGGCACCGAAACGCTTGTGAACGGCCGCCTCGCGCTCTTCCGTAACTTCGATGAGACGACCGGCAACCCGCTGGCGCGCCCCAACACCTTGTTGATCGACAGCGAGCAATTGGAAGCGGGCGATGCGCTGGACGCCAACTTCCGTACCATGGCCGCCGACGAGATCGAGCGCTTTCGGCGCGAGATCGTCGAACGCTCGGGAGACCCGCGCGCCGGCGACAACATCACCGACCAGGAACTCCTGCGCGAGGTGATGAACACCGTCGGCAAGCAGGGTCAGCTCGGCGGCGCCATTCGTTGCGTCGTCTCCGTTTCCATGCTCACCGAAGGCTGGGATGCCAACACCGTCACCCATGTGCTCGGCATCCGTGCCTTCGGCACCCAGCTTCTCTGTGAACAGGTCATCGGTCGCGCGCTGCGCCGCCAGTCCTACGAACTCAACGAGGAAGGCCTCTTCAATGTCGAATATGCCGATGTCTTTGGCATTCCCTTCGACTTCACGGCCAAGCCAGTCATCGCCCCGCCGCAGCCGCCGCGTGAGACGGTGCAGGTGAAAGCCGTCCGGCCGGAACGCGACCATCTGGAGATACGCTTTCCCCGCGTCGAAGGTTACCGTGTCGAACTGCCGGAGGAACGTCTCGCGGCCGATTTCAATGACGACTCCATTCTGGAACTGAGCCCGGACCTCGTCGGTCCCTCGATCACGCGCAATTCCGGCATCATCGGCGAAGGCGCCGACATGAATCTCGAACATCTGGGCGACATGCGGCCGTCCTCGCTTGTCTTCAATCTCACCCAGCGCTTGCTCTACACCAAATGGCGCGATCCGGGCGAAGACCCGAAGCTGCATCTCTTCGGCCAGTTGAAGCGCATCACCAAGCAATGGCTCGATACATGCCTCGTCTGCAAGGGCGGGACCTATCCGGCCCAGCTCATGTATCAGGAGCTGGCCGACATGGCCTGCAACCGCATCACCGCCGCCATCACGCGGCAGTTCCTCGGCGAGCGCCCGATCAAGGCATTGCTCGATGCCTACAACCCCGCCGGCTCCACGCGCCATGTACGCTTTAACACCTCGCGCATGGACCGCTGGGACACGGGCGGCCCTCCGCCGAAGAACCAGGTCAACTGGGTCGTGCTCGACAGCGATTGGGAGGCGGAGTTCTGCCGCGTCGCCGAGGCGCATCCAAAGGTCGTGGCCTATACCAAGAACCACAATCTTGGCCTCGAAGTGCCCTACCGCTACGGCTCCGAAATGCGGAAATACATTCCGGACTTCATCGTCCGCGTCGATGATGGGCACGGACCGGGTGATCTCCTCAACCTCATCGTGGAGATCAAGGGCTATCGCCGCGAGGACGCCAAGGAAAAGAAATCGACTATGGAGACCTATTGGGTGCCGGGCGTGAACCATCTCGGCGCCTATGGCCGCTGGGCCTTCGCCGAGTTCACGGATGTCTGGCAGATCGGGTCGGACTTCGAAGCGAAAGTGAAGGCCGAGTTCGACAAGATGATTGATGCTGTTGTGAAGGAGGTTGCGTAGTGGTGCTGTCGCGGGGGCTTGTGATCGCCGATCCATGGATCGGCTACATTCTCGAGGGAAACAAGACCTGGGAAATGCGCTCCAGCGCTACCTCGGTGCGCGGCCCTTTTGCGCTCATCCGCAAGGGAACAGGCGCCGTCTGGGGCGTCGCAAACCTTGTCGACGCGCATGCGCCGCTCAGCCCCGAGGAAATGATCGCGACCCACGCGAGACATCGCATCCCATCGGAGATGATCCGCTCCGGCGAGGTCGCGAAGTGGAACACGCCCTGGGTCCTCGCGGATGTCCGCCCGTTGGCAAAGCCGGTCCCCTACAGGCACCCCTCTGGTGCGGTCACCTGGGTAACGCTTGAGCCGGAAGTCTGCGCCGCCATCGCCCGGCAACTCGGAGAGCCGCTGGCGGAGCAGCCTGTTGTCCGGAGCGAAGCACCGGCACGGGCGAAGGAAGCAGCGCCCCGGCCCGCTGTGTCGCCTGTTCCGGCTTCCATGCCGGCAGCCGCTCCTGCTCCGGCGCCGACGGCTGTTGGCGCCCTCATAGCGCAGACGCAGCTCACCGGCGGCAATATCAGGAACAACCACTTCCATCTGCGCGGGCATGTTCACCGCTTCCCGGATGACCTCATCGGCGGTTCCAACCGTCACGAGCGGGCGCCGAAGGAGGCCAGCATCGATTGGGGCGGCGGCATGGATACGCTGACGGATATCGACGGCGAAAAGCAGTTCTTTCGCGGGCGCGGCTGGATCAGGCAGTTCTTCGAAAAGACAGGCGCCGAAGCCGGAGACTTGGTTCTGGTCGAGGAAACGGGCCCCTACCGCTACAAGGTCAGCCTGAAAAAGGCTTGAGGAAACAATGGCGAAGAAACCGAAACAGCCGAAATCCGTCGAAACGCTGACGCATGAAGAAGCGAAGCGGAAGAATATTCCGACGGCGGAGTTCCAGTCGGTGCTCGAAAAGGAGCAACAGAACCCGAAGCAGCTGCGCTATCCGCGCAACACCGATCTCGACCCGCAGCTTGTCTGGCGTGGCAAGGACGAGCAGGACTGGAGCGACCTCGTCGTCCATGCGCCGCCGCTCTACATCCAGGAAAAGGTCCACCCCAAGGCGCTGATCGACGATCTGCTGCGCGAAACCAAAGCCCGCGCACATGAGGAAGGCGACATCACGCCCGACCTCTTTTCCGATTTCAACGGTATCCCCAAGGGCGTCGACAAGACCGAGTTCTACCAGCACGACCAGAACTGGTCGAACCGCATGATCCTCGGCGACTCGTTGCAGGTCATGGCAAGCCTTGCCGAGCGCGAAGGGCTCCGGGGCAAGGTGCAATGCATCTATCTCGACCCGCCCTACGGCATCAAGTTCAATTCGAACTTCCAGTGGTCCACCACGAGCCGCGATGTGAAGGACGGCAAGGCGGACCAGATCACGCGCGAGCCGGAACAAGTGAAAGCTTTCCGCGACACATGGCGCGACGGCATCCATTCCTATCTGACCTATCTGCGTGATCGGCTGACTGTCGCGCGTGATCTGTTGACAGATTCAGGTTCTATTTTTGTGCAGATCGGCGACGAAAATGTTCATCGGGTGCGGGCGCTATTGGAAGAAGTGTTCGGTGAGGACAATTTTGTCGCTCAGATCGCGACAAAAACATCTGGTGGTTCGACAGGCGTCTATCTGAGTGGCGTAGTCGATCATGTTTTGTGGTTCTCGAAGGATGCCGAACGCACAAAATACCGTCCGCTGTTCGGGACTAAGAGTCTTGGAGAAGATGGTGCTGATAAATATAGCAGAGTGCGGCTTCCCAACCTCGAAACCCGGAGCCTGACCCCCGCCGAGCGCACATTGGAAGTCGATCTACCAAGCGCCGCCCGCGTTTACCGCCAAGACAACATTACTAGCCAAAGTGTTGGTAGAGATAAGGGCGAGGGTGCGGCTTCTTGGTTCCCGGTTAGAATTGCGGGGCAAGAAATCCGGCCGTCGATCAAGGTGCGTTGGAAGACGAACGAACTTGGCATGCAGCGCTTGCTTTGTGCGGCTCGTGTTGAGCTAACCGGCAACAGTCTATCCTACGTCCGTTATCTCGATGATTTCAGCGCGACCGGTATCAATAACTCTTGGACTGATATTGGAGGTATTCAGAGCAGGGCTGACCCAAAAGTTTATGTCGTACAAACGCCCACGACGCTAATTCAACGTTGCCTCCTCATGGCCACTGACCCCGGTGACCTTGTGCTCGATCCCACCTGTGGTTCCGGCACAACGGCAACTGTCGCCGAACAATGGGGCCGCCGCTGGATCACCATCGACACATCGCGCGTCGCGCTGGCGCTGGCGCGCGCCCGTATCATGGGTGCGCGCTATCCCTATTACCTGCTGGCGGATTCCCGCGAAGGCCAGATGAAGGAAGGCGAGGCGACACAGACAGCGCCGAGTTCGAACGCCGTACGCGGCGATATCCGCCATGGCTTCGTCTATGAGCGCGTGCCGCATATCACGCTGAAATCCATCGCCAACAATGCCGAGATCGATGTCATCTGGGAGAAGTGGCAGGAAAAGCTGGAGCCGCTGCGTGGCCAACTCAATGCCGCGCTGAAGGAGAAGTGGGAAGAGTGGGAAATCCCGCGCGAGGCGGGCAAGGCCTGGCCGGAAGAGGCGCGGAAGCTCCATGCCGACTGGTGGCAAGCCCGCATCGCCCGGCAGAAGGAGATCGACGCCTCCATCGCCGCCAAGGCGGACTTCGAATATCTCTATGACAAGCCCTACGAGAACAGGAAGGCCGTGCGCGTTGCCGGACCCTTCACGGTCGAGAGCCTCAGCCCGCACCGCATTCTCGGCGTCGACGAGAATGACGAGCTGATCGACGGCATGAAGGAAGAAGGCGGCGAATACGGCGCCAAACAGTCCTTCCCGCAGATGATCCTCGAAAATCTGAAAACCGCCGGCGTGCAGCAGGCGGACAAGAAGGACCGCATTACCTTCACTGCGCTCACGCCCTGGCCGGGTGATCTCGTCTGCGCCGAAGGCCGCTACATGGAAGGCGAGGCCGAGAAGAGAGCGGCGATCTTCATCGGGCCTGAATTCGGGACGGTGCAGCGCGCCGATCTCGTTTCCGCCGCCCGCGAGGCGGGCGATGCCGGCTTCGACGTGCTGATCGCCTGCGCCTTCAACTACGAGGCGCATACGACCGAATTCGCCAAGCTCGGTCGCCTGCCGGTCCTGAAGGCGCGCATGAATGCCGACCTCCACATGGCCGAAGACCTCAAGAACACCGGCAAGGGCAATCTCTTCGTAATCTTCGGCGAGCCCGATATCGATCTCATCGAGGAGAAGGATGGACGGATGCGCGTCAAGGTCAATGGCGTCGACGTCTTCAAGCCGCAAACCGGCGAAGTCGTCAGCGACGGCGCTGACGGCATCGCCTGCTGGTTCGTCGACACCGACTACAACGAGGAAAGCTTCTTCGTCCGCCACGCCTATTTCCTCGGCGCCAACGATCCCTACAACGCGCTGAAGACGACGCTGAAAGCCGAAATCGACGCCGATGCCTGGGCCACGCTCAACAGCGACACCTCGCGCCCCTTCGACAAACCGAAATCCGGCCGCATCGCGGTCAAGGTCATCAACCATCTCGGCGACGAGGTGATGAAGGTGTTCAGGGTGGGGTGAAACTGAACTTTGGGGGAGAGAATGAAGAAAAATCACTGGTACACGATAAAGGGCCAGAGCTTGGCGACATTTGCCAGCAAAGCGGGCTTCCAGTTGGCGCTTTACGACAATTACTCAAAATCAGTACAGGAAGAATTGAAGCGCAGAGCCATTGAAGAAGCTCTGGCCGAAATCTACAACGCAAGCGAGGAGCAGGGCTTCGATCTATGGGGTGTCAAAAAAGGGGTTTACGTAATCTCTCTGTCGAATCCGCTATCGATACGCTACCGGAAGAAGCGTTCCCAGGTAATCTATATCGGCCTTGGGAATCTTTCCGTCCGTCTCAAAAGCCACTTCAATCGTAGCCTTTTCAATTTTATGCAAAGCCTTTCCGGCGCGGATTTCGACTTCCATGTGGCGTGCCCCGCGAAGCCTGGGGCTGCCAGCTACTACAGGCACGTGGAATATTGCATGTTGAAATACTTTTCCGAAAAGTATGAAGGGGTTCCTGGCAGGGGAAAATTTCCAATCCTGAATACCTATGCCGGAGCAAACCAAGGATATTCCGAAGACAACGGTTGGTGGAAAACGCCGCTAAGGGGTAACGGCAGGATTCCGAAATGGGAATTGAGCCCCACACGCAATTCCGACTTCGCGCCGCTTGACGCTAGGAGCTAATAGCCAGAGATATGGCGGACGTTAGGGACAAAATTCCGTCGATGAGGATACGCGATACCGTCGAGCTATGGCGGAACGCAATTCGTAGCCTGAATGATCCCAAGAAGTCCTGGCAGCATGATCTTGCTCAAAAGGTGCTCGTGGCAATTCGCGACGACTGGCAACGTCGACGTCGAATGCCTGCTAATCCCGATGAGATATTTGCATGGCCGTCTACAGAAGCGAGTGCTGGAACGGGTGGAATTGATTCCGAGGATTGGATCAGGGAAGGAGCCCTGAAATTCCTGGGCTACAAAGTTGGGGGCATTGACGGCGAGCCTCAGGGAATCCGTGAGCGCATTTTGAGAGAAGTGTTCTTCGGCGAAATTCCGCCCGTGTTTCCGCGCCCGTATCTGGATGAGTGGGGAGACCCGAGTTCGGTTCAACGGCTGCAGAAAATGGCAGAGACGATTGCGGCACTCGTGCGGAATGCCAAGAGGCGTCGCGATTCACGAATGGCGGCGGCAATTCGCGATTGGGAGAATGACCTCGAATATCTTTATTACGAATTCTATGTCGGGAAGTTTTATTTCGCTTGGCCATCTGCCGCTATATAAGCAGGACAAGGGCGCGAGCGAAATCATCTGGAAGGTGTTGTTGTGCAGCCGTCGCTGGAAAAATTGGAACTCTTGAACGTAGAACTTCCGGCATTCAGCGGAAGCCATCCCTTCTCGAAGGGACAGAATCCGAAATTCTATAAAGAGCTTTTGGACACCGCAGAAGGCGTAACTGCTCGGACACATTTTTTCGAGAAGAACCTGGTCGGACTTTATCTGGCTTTGGAGCGGCCTGTTCCTTATGCATTCCGCACAAAAGACAACACCATCAGATCGCTAGACGCGGGTTGCGTGAAATTTCTATATAACCGCCGTCCTCGGGAGATTGAGCTTGTTCGGGACAGTGAAGGATACATTGTCGCTGTGGAGCCGCTCGTGCCTATGCTGGAGCGTTTCGACAGGATGCGCGATGCGGCCGTTGCGCCTTACACGGCGCTCGCGAGATCGATCAAGCTGCCATTCGACATTTCGGACCCGGTAGATGAAAGGCGACGCGCCGACTCAGTGCGCGTTGTTCGCGACGGGGCCGCCGCCTTTCGCGATGGTGTTTTGCAGGCTTGGGGACGTCGCTGTGCCATCTCGCGCACAGGGGTCGTGCCGGTTCTCGAAGCGGCGCATATTTTCCCGTATCTCGGGGTGGCCACAAACGACTTCCGAAATGCCATCTTGTTGAAGAGCGATCTTCACACTCTCTTCGATTTGCACCTCTTGTCGTTCGAGTATATCGACGAGCGCTTGTTCGTTCGTATTTCCAAGACGCTGGAAAAGACGGGCTATGCGAAATACGACGCTCGGCTTGTCAAGCTACCATCTTCCTGCATGCATTGCCCTGATCCGGATGTCGTTCATCACCACTTCGAGAAATTTAGGAAACGCGAAAGAGGCGAAGCGTGATGGACTTCCGCATCGCCGATACATTCACCGACAGCCTCTCCCGCCTCACCGGCGACGAGCAGAAGGCCGTCAAGATGACGGCATTCGACCTGCAGCTCAATCCAGCCAATCCGGGTCTGAGCTTCCACAAGCTCGACAAGGCGAGGGACAAGAATTTCTGGTCGGTGCGCGTCAACAGGGACATCCGCATCATCGTCCACCGGACGCCGGGCAGCCTGCTGCTCTGCTATGTCGATCATCACGACAAGGCCTATGACTGGTCCGAACGGCGCAAGCTCGAAACCCATCCAAAGACGGGCGCGGCGCAACTGGTTGAAATCCGCGAGACGGTGCAGGAAGTGCTGGTGCCGGTCTATGTTCAGGCCGAAATCGCCGCCGCACCGGCGGCGCCTTCCGCGCCTGCCCCGTTGCTTTTCGCCACGCATTCCGACGACGAATTGCTCTCCTGGGGCGTGCCGCCCGAATGGCTGGCCGATGTTCGTCAGGCGACGGAAGACACGCTGCTGACGCTTGCCGATCATCTGCCCGCCGAGGCGGCGGAGGCGCTGCTCGAACTCGCCACCGGCGGCAGGCCGCGCATCGCCGAACCGCTGGCGGCCGAAGTGGCGGCAGACCCCTTCGAGCATCCCGACGCGTTGCGCCGCTTCCGGATCATGACCAATGTCGAGGAATTGCAGCGCGCGCTCGATTTCCCCTGGGAAAAATGGACGATCTTCCTCCATCCCGAACAGCGGCAATGGGTCGAGCGCGATTATGCCGGCCCCGCCCGCGTCTCGGGTTCCGCCGGCACCGGCAAGACCATCGTGGCGCTGCACCGGGCGGCGCATCTGGCGCGGAGCCATCCGGATGCCCGCGTGCTCCTCACGACCTTTTCCGACACACTCGCCAATGCGCTGCAGCTCAAGCTGAAGCGCCTGCTCGGCAACGAGCCGCGTCTTGCCGAGCGGATCGACGTGCATTCGCTCAATGCGGTCGGCCTCCGGCTCTACAAGGCCCATATCGGGCCTGCGGCACTGGTCGAGGCGCCGGAACTCCGCGACCTGATGAAAGAAGCATCGGCGGCGGTCGAGGGCCACAGGTTCAGCCCGCATTTCCTTCTCACCGAATGGGACCAGATCGTTGATGCCTGGCAATTGCAGGACTGGGACGACTATCGCGACGTGGCGCGGCTCGGCCGCAAGACGCGGCTGCCGGAGGCGCAGCGCCGCGTGCTCTGGTCGATCTTCGAGCAGGCGCGGGCGGGGTTGAAGACGCGGCAGCTCATCACCCATGCCGAGCTTTTCAGCCGGCTGGCCGAGGCGATTGCGGCGAAGGGCAAGGTCGTCTTCGATTTTGCCGTCGCCGACGAGGCGCAGGACCTGTCCGTCAGTCATCTCCGCTTTTTCGCCGCGCTGGGCGGCGAGCGGCCCAATGCGCTCTTCTTTGCCGGCGATCTCGGGCAGCGCATCTTCCAGCAGCCCTTTTCCTGGAAGTCGCTCGGCGTCGATATTCGCGGCCGCTCGCGGACGTTGCGCGTCAACTACCGCACCTCGCACCAGATTCGTCAGCAGGCCGACCGTCTGCTGGGGCCTGCGGTCAGCGATGTCGACGGCAATATCGAGAATCGCAGCGACACGGTTTCCGTCTTCAACGGTCCGCCGCCCGACATCCGCACCTTCGCCAGCGAAGACGAGGAGGCGGCCGGCGTTGTCGCCTGGCTTTCGGCGCAGGCGGGGGAGGGCGTGCTGCCGCATGAGTTCGGCATCTTCGTCCGTTCCGACGCTGAACTGGGCCGTGCGCGTGCAGCGGCAGAACAAGCAGGTTTCGCTTTTCGCATTCTCGACGATCATGTCGAGACCATGAACGGTCATGTCTCCATCGGCACCATGCATCTCGCCAAGGGTCTGGAGTTCCGCGCCGTCGCCGTCATGGCCTGCGACGACGAGGTCCTGCCGCTGCAGGCTCGGATCGAAACCGTCGCCGACGATGCCGATTTGCGGGAGGTCTACGACACCGAACGTCATCTCCTCTATGTCGCCTGCACCCGCGCCCGCGACCATCTGCTGGTCAGCGGCGTCGGTCCGGCCTCCGAATTCCTCGATGATTTCACGTAATCGCCACTTATCCCCGCTGATGCCGGGCGGCAACAGGTCGGGCGGGCTCCGTGTTTTTCTGCCACATGGGGATAAGTGGCCCTTATCCCCGCCCTGGCGCGGGCCCGGCCGGGCGCCCGGGCGCGCCGGCGGGGCGCTCTCGGGGCTTTTGTGACAGTTTTGTGACAGTTCGATGACAGAAGGGGGGGCGGCGCCGTCAAAGCGCTGTCGAAAACGGGGATAAATCGCCCCTTGCTCCGTGGGCGGAGGGTTTTTCCGGGCGCCCGGCGGCACACAGCGAAACGGCGCGGGGGGTGCCCGCGCCGCTGCTGTCTCAACGAAGGAAAGGCGTTCGCGGCATCAGTTCTCGCGCACCTCGAGGCCGAGGTCGCGCACCTTGCGATAAAGCGTCGAGCGGCCGATGCCCAGCCGCCGCGCCACTTCGGTCATGTGGCCCTTGTACTTCTCGATGGCGAGGCGGATCATTTCCGCCTCGATGTCCTCGAGCTTGCGCACATTGCCGGCCTCGTCGGTGATGGCGATGCCGTCGGAAAAATTCGAGCGCGCGAAATCGGCCAGCGTATGCGTCGGCTGCGCCGGCGCGTGGGCGCGCGAGACAAAGGCGATGGCGCCGCCGTCTTCGTCCGCGGTGAAGGCCGGGGCGGAAGCGGGGGCGGATTCCGCTGCGGCGCGCGGCGCGGCTTGCGTCTCATAGCCCTTCACCATGCTGGCGATCTGCGGGAAGTCGGACACCTGCAGCGTCTCGCCGTCGCACAGCACGATGGCGCGGAAGACCGTGTTCTCGATCTGGCGCACATTGCCCGGCCAGTCATAGGCGCACAGCATGTCGAGGGCGGGTTGCGAAAGTCCGACCACGTCCTTTCCCTCCTCGGCCGCCAGGCGGCGGATGAAATGCGCCACGAGGTCCGGCACATCCTCCTTGCGCTGACGCAGCGGCGGCACATGGATCGGGAAGACGTTGAGGCGGTAATAGAGGTCCTCGCGGAAGCGGCCCTCCTTGACCATCTGCAGCAGGTCGCGGTTGGTCGCCGAAATCAATCGGATATCGACTTTGACAGGCTTTTTCGCGCCGACGGGGTCGACTTCGCCCTGTTGCAGCGCGCGCAGGAGCTTCACCTGGATGTCGAGCGGCAGCTCGCCGATCTCGTCGAGGAAGAGCGTGCCGCCCGAGGCTTCCTGGAACTTGCCGGCATGCTTGTCGGCGGCGCCGGTGAAGGCGCCCTTCTCGTGGCCGAACAGGATGCTCTCGACCAGGTTCTCGGGAATGGCGCCGCAATTGACCGTGATGAAGGGTTTGCCGGCGCGTTCGCCTTCGCCCTGGATGGCGCTGGCGATCAGTTCCTTGCCGACGCCCGACTCGCCCTCGATCAGGATCGGGATGTTCGATTGCGCGGCGCGCTTGCCGAGCCGGATCACCTGGTCCATGGCGCTGCTGCGCGCGATCAGGTCGCCGAAGGTCAGGCGGCCGTGCTGGCGTTTCTGCAGGCGGCTCAGCTCGCCGGTCAGCGCGTTGACCTTCAGCGCGTTGCGGATCGAGACATGCAGCCGTTCGGGGCTGACCGGCTTCACCACGAAGTCGGCCGCGCCTTCGCGCATCACATTGACCACCGTCTCGATGCCGCCATGCGCGGTCAGCACGATGACGGGGAGGTTCGGTTTCTGCGGGTGGGCGCGTTTCAGCACCTCCATGCCGTCGATGCCGGGCATCACCAGGTCGAGGATCACCAGCGCGATCTCGGCGCCGGACGGGCCTTCCAGATAGTCGAGCGCCGCCTGGCCGCTCTCGACCGGAATGGCGCGGTAACCGTCGCGGTTAACCACTTCCTCCAGGATGCGGCGCTGCGCCGGGTCGTCGTCGACGATCAGAATCGCCTGGGTCATGTCGGCCTCGATGCTGTGCAGGGTCAGGGCCCAAAAACGCCCCGTTTGCCCCATAATGACCCGCATTGGTAAAGGGTGCCTTAATTCGCGGCTTGTCACCTGCCTTTTACCCGCCTGGCGCCACTTTTTGAGGTTCCGGGATCGAGGTCGCCGGATTTCGGCGATTCCGTGTCGCAACAGTGTTGCTCTCATGTGACGCACGCGCCAGAAGTTTCCGGATTCTGCCAATTCGGGTTGATGGTTTCGGCCCTTCCGTGCGATGAAATTGGACTTATGAGGGCTTACCGGTGGGGTCCGGGCCACCCGTCGTGTTGTCGGGGGGCAAAGCGAAATAACGACGGAGATTGGGATGAAAATGATATCCCGGCTGATAGCGTTGGGTTCCTTCCTGGTGCTGGCTGGTTGCGGCACGTGGACGGCTGAATCTTACCTGCATCAAGACATTCAGGGCGATTCCTTCAACGCATGCCTGGCTCGCGAATATCAGGACAGGGCGACTTCGGAAGCCTATGTCGACTGCAACTGGGTCGACACGGCAGTGATCGTCGCCAAGGGTCGCGCCGCGGCTGCTGGCGAGACTGTCCTTCCTTTCGACCCCTCCACGATGGGGGTTCTTCCGAGCGATCTGCCTGAATTGCAGGACGCCCGGGCAAAGCTGATGGCCGCGCTTGACGATGGTGGCCGCACTGGTGATCAGGCCTGTGCCTGCGCCAAGGCGCAACGCTACTACGATGGTTGGGTCGAACAGGCGAGCGACAACAAGCTCGGCGTGGGCGGCTCCTACTATGGTGGCCCCGGCGGCCCGGTGCAGCCGGATCGCGTTGAGGCCGAGAAGGCCGCGTTCTACGAAGCCCTGACCGCCTGCGCGCGTCAGGCTGCGGGTCCGTGGACCATCTATTTCGGTTTCGACAAGTACAACCTGACGCCGGAAGCGCAGTCGGTGATCGATCAGATCGTCGCCGAGACGACCGGTCCGCTCTCGGTTGTCGGTCACACCGATACGTCGGGCAGCAATGCCTACAACCAGGCCCTTGGCCAGCGCCGTGCCAACACGGTGTCGAATGCGCTGACCGCGCAGGGCAAGGAACTCTGCAGTGCCTCTTCGGCTGGCGAGACCCAGCTGGCGGTGCAGACGGGCGATGGCGTGCGTGAGCCGCTCAACCGCCGCGCGGTCGTTGCGGG
>TARA_R110000824_G_scaffold91379_3_pt1 | contig 15289 bp, 12 predicted proteins | sample TARA_R110000824 | Tara Oceans TARA_R110000824 (sample SAMEA4397747) | marine metagenome | biome: Polar Biome; feature: [MES] marine water layer (ENVO:01000295) within the mesopelagic zone...; material: water (ENVO:00002006), including particulate matter (ENVO:01000060) such as...... | reverse complement strand
GCATCTTGTCGGAATAGTTCTTCGCGATAGCATCGCGAGCAGTCTTACTTACACCGCGAGGCACCTTGAGATGCTTCGCAATCGACAAGGGGGCGTCCTGTTTCTTCCGAGCAGCAATGGACTCCCTGAAGACCCTTTCCGCCTCCACACTCGTGGCACCGGAAAATGAAACCTCTCGACCCTGGACGGGCAATTTCTCAAGGATTGAGATGACACTCCGGCTCTCATCCGGAGTTAGTTTGTCAATCTCGTACTTCCCTATGGGCTCCCCGTCACGACCCAAAACCTTGGACATCCAAATCATGAAGCCAGGATCGTTATTGAAGAGAATGTTCCTTGATTTTGCAGTCTTTACTATGTCGTCATGGGTTACTTCGGTGAGAACGGCAGCTTCTTCCAGGGCCGCCTTTTCGCGAACGGCGGCCTCCTTGCTGCGGAGCTTCGCCTCCTTGGCCTCCGACTTCTTAATCTGGGCACTGGCCTTGGAAATTCTGCGCTCGATTCTCTTTCTCTCAGCCTGGGTCTTCTTCCCAACCCGGAGTTCGGCCTCTATTTCCGCACGAGAGTTCTTCAGGTTTTCCCTAAACTGCCTCTCTCTGTCTGCCGCAAGATCAGACTCTGCCTTGGAGACGACCCTCACCTCGCCTTCAACCATCTTGGCCGCTTCTTGAAGGCTTTCCCCCTCCTTCTTGAGCATCATCTCTGCGTTATTGGTTCCAATCTCACCAGCGCGAGCGCGAGCAGCGCTGACGATTTCAGCCTCGGCCTTTCTGTCAGCAGTCTTGGAAAGGGAGGAAATGCCAGCCCTGCCGACGCCAAATCCCACGCCCGGGGCAAGTGTCGCCAGCATGACATGAACGTACTCGTTCATAGCCCCTTCATCGGCGGGGCTCACTGGCAAGCCAGCGGCCATTCTCTCTAGGGCTTGCTGACCAACCTCGGCCACTTCCTCTTCCAACAAGATGGCGGCAGCCTGCTTTACAGGGTGCATCTTCTCCAGCTTGTTGAGGGTTTTGCCAAGTGAAGTGAGAGCTATATCCCTACCGGACTTGGAAAGGCCAGCACCGGCCACACCCTTGAGCGCGGCACCACCCCCCACAAGGAGAAAGGTCAGGGAGTTGAGGGCCGTCTGCCCACCAGCGGCAGCCATGGACCCAAGGAGATTCAGATCGTCCGTGTCCTTAGCATCGCCATCGGTATACGCCCTCTCAAGATCAGAGGAAAGGAACGTGGCGAACATCGTGCCAAGGCCAGCGACAGTGGCAAGCGTGGCCGCAGTGATGGGACCGCCAGCAGCAAGCGTAGCGGCGCCAAGGGCGTAACCGCCAAGGGCAGCTAAACCAGCCGGGGCCTGGAATCCAAAGGAACTGAAAATTGTTTCAGCACCGAATTCAATGGCCTTCCCAACGCCAGCCGCCACCCCGTCATTATCCCAAGAATCCTTAATGTCTTGGATAGAGGTGAGTGACGGGGCAATTTCAGAGGCAATAAGGGTCGCCTCCTCTATCTCACCCATCGCGGCGTCGTAACCTTCTTCATCACCCGCAGCGGCAGCAAGAGCTGCCTTCAGGCCAGGGAATAGACCCCGGGTGCTTCGGTTTGCAGTTGACCAAAACGCATCAAAAACCGAACTATCACCACCCATGTTCTCAAACGTGGGGAATGCGCCCGGAAATTGCACCCTCGCCTGGGCAATGGCCGCTTCCGTGGACAGGGAGTCATCTGCTTGGACCCTATCCCCATTGGGTAGCGTTAGCCAGAATTTACCAGAAGAGGCTTGGCTTCCAAGCCCTGGGCTAGGGGGAGGAGTCGCTGGGGCTACCGGGTCAGTTGATCTTAGACTCCGAGCCTCCGCAGACCTCCTGAAGCGCTCTGCATATCTGGGAACATTCCTTAGATACCCCTGAGTCTCCTCCGGAGCGGACCCGAGACCCTTTGAATCAAGGTTCCCCATCCCCCAGTTGTAGGCAGCAAGGGCTTGCTCCTCGTCCCAATCGTACCGATCAAGGAGCTTCCGTAGATACTTCATCCCCCCTGCAATGTTCTGGGAGGCATCATAGGGATCATCGACCCCCATATCAGATGCCGTACCCGGCATAAGCTGCATAACACCAGCAGCCCCAGCCTGGGAAGTTGCCGCAGGATTAAGGGTGGACTCTTGAAAAGCCAGACCCAGGGCAAGCGCAGGATCTACCCCATGCCCCCGGGCACTCTCCACAACCAGCTTGGCTACACCAAGCTGGCTTGGGTCCAGTAAAGAAAGAATGTCCTCATCTATAACAGGCAACGCCGCTATCCAATCCCCTGATTAAGACTAGCTTCGACACTTCTCCTAGCATCGGGAAGGTGTATCTCATAATACTCCCTGCTCTTAGACGGACTCTTTAGAACTTCTTCCAGCCCATCCATTTGATCCGTATACCCCATCCGCCGAAGAGCAAGAACCTCTGCCTTCTTCCCAATCGCCTCGCTAAGCTCAAACTTAGACATCGACCCCTGAGTGCCGTACAACCCAGCCTGCGACCCCAGACTCATAGCCTGGGCGCGGCGCACGGCGTTCATTCCCGGCATCATCATTGTGTCTGACGTTATACCCGCCATACCCAGTGCGATCCTGGCATTGTTGGCATTTCTGCGCTGCTTCAACTCTTTCTGTCCCATACCAAGCTCTGGCATGCCTTGGAAGGCGGTCGCATCTGGATCCAGCAAATTTGAAGCCAACTGCAACATCATCAAACTCTCACCGGAGGGACCCTCATCCTTGGCATCACCAAATATGTCCCTTAGATAATCCTGATACTCGTGCCTGAATCTCTCTTCGCGACCGGGCCCATCACCAGTGCCACCGCCGCCCGGGGGCGCGGTAGGTCCGGGAGGCGCGGGAGCTGTGATCGGCATATCAGGCATATCAGCAGGCGCGGTATCCTCGCCACCACCGAGGAGAGCGCTCCCAAGCCCATAACCAATCGCCCCTCCGCCAATGCCCCTCGCAGCCCGACCACCAAGGACCTCCATCCGAGCGTCCTCGCTAATGCGCCTCCCATCGGGTCCCCGGGCTCCAGCCCTTTGGGTCCAGGGCAATCTAGGTCCCGTGTTTAAACCACGGCCACCCATTCCCCGGGGAGTAACAAAATCAGCCCCCCTACCCAGGGCGCGTTTTCCAAGTCTGTATATTTCAGGAACCTTTCCCGCAGCTTTTCTAATCCTGTTTGCCAAATAGCCTGGACCGGCGAGTGCAGCACCAGCACCCGTAAGGGCTAGGCCCCCTAAGCCAACATCTACCGCGTCTGGCCTCCAAATGTCCCAAGCTAATTCCGAGGCTTCCCTACCAAGTGATCCCTCTTCCCCGACGCCAACCTCAACACCACCGAGCGGGTCATAAATTTGCTCAAGCAACTCTCGCTCTTCCGCTGTGCCACCATCCTGAAAACCACGGGGAGCATCAAAGGGGTTCCTGTAGGACTTCTCGACACCACCAAGACCGCCCTGATTCATACGCATGAGTCTTTCCTCTATAACTGTTTGTTGGGGTGGACTCTGAGAAGCATTACGGACATCAGACCTCTCATCTGCAACAACGGTTGCAGCCAAGGCGTTAACCGGAGAATTACTCCCCTCGGCCATCGCCTCCGCAAGTGCGGGATCTCCAAGACCATGAGCCTCTTCGATTTGTTCTTCAAATGTTCTCGGCACTCTTATGGCAGTAGTGCCAGAGGAGTTGCCGCTGCTTCCAGCCAGTCCAAGTCTCGCCATATTCTATTACCTATTCAACCTCTTCTGCCCAACATATTTTGGATCTCGGAATACCCAATCCCAAGGCCCAAAAGTTGAGACATTATATTTGCTGGTTGCTGATATTGCTGAACACCCGCAATATTAGCCGGGGTTCCCGAAAGAACTCCCTGTAGCCTAGACATTTGGGCCCAGGGATGATCCCTTTGTCGCTGAAAGTCTTCGACTTGCATATTTATTCTGGTTTGTTCAAGCTCGCGCTGGGTAGCACCAGCCTGTTCCATTGCTTGGATTCTCTCCATTTCGCGAGCCTGCCCAAGCGTGCCAAAGTCCATACCCATCTGGGCAAATGTCCCGGCCAGCCTAGACTGATCCATCACCCTCTTCTGGTTAGCAAGGTCGGCTTGCATCGCCATCCTGGCAGCATTTAGACCAGACTCATCACCCATGCGGGTGGCTTGAATCCCAGCCATCCGATCTCTTTCAAATTGCTGCTGGGCACTTTCGTATGCCCTACCCATACCGCGAGATTCAATCTCGGCCATTGTCCTGGCCTCTTCGCCAGCACCAAGGAACCCCTGCAAAGCCTCCCTATAACCACCGCGGGAGCCAGAGGCAGTCCTCTCTGCCGCGGTGCGTAGATTATTCCGAGCAAACTCATCCCTTGCGGCCTGCTTCTCGTAACCAAGAACGCTCCGCACGTAGGGATTCATATATTTATCGGCAGCACTCTGGTCGAACTCACCAAAGTCAAAATCGCGCGCTCCATAACCCGAGGATATATCCCCGAGTTGTCCCGGAAGACCAGAGGCATACTGAAGCTGTCCACCAGCCCAATCTGCGTAGGGGTCACCCCCCGCATACATATCCCGTCTCGCCTGGAATCCTGCCTGCTCTTCGGGCGTCCACCCGGCAAGCCTCGACCCCCCATCATAGGGTTCGTAGCCTCTCCCATAAGCCTCCGCCTCGGCCTCTCTTATGAGCCTCTTGTGGGCCCCGGATACCCAGGGCGCCATCGGGGTTGCGTAAGATTTTGATCCCTTGCCCATAACTAAACCTCTGCCTCTACAGTTGTGAAGGTTTCTTCAAAACCGATCTTCTTAAAAATTCTCGCCCATGCCCTGCGGCCTACCGACTCTACTGCTGAACATTCATGTAACCGGGCCCACTCCATCAACTCCTCCATGAGATCAACCCAATCATCGGGGGTGATGGAATCATCGTCGGAGCCAATGAAGGTTACCGACAGGTTGACCCTTAATGGGTAATACATGAATTGAGTGGTGAGGGCACAGACAAGATCGTCGTCGCCCTTAAAAATCACCCACAGTTGTTGATTGGCGCTCTTTACCTCGTTGTAGAGAGATTCCATGTCATAGCGACCATGGGAAACATCCACCGCTCTCTTCAAAAACGGCTCAACCCTTTCCCACAACTTATCCACATAACTGGCCGGGACCCGGGAAAGTATCATTTCAGACATTAGGCAACCCTACCAGGGAGAAACCTCCGTGGATCGAGCGCGGGAGATGGACCGGGAGAACCCGTAGTCGCCATCCTGATTTGCTGAACCATACGGTCAAGATTGCGACCCCCCGCATCCGTACTGCCATTACCCAATGCTGCCACTTCTCGTGCGGGAACGATGTACTCACCCTCGGAAACGGCAATCGGTTCCCTACCCAACTGGGCGGGAATCGAATCGCTCATGCCATCGGAAACCATCCCCCCGCCCTGATACCCGGGTATAAGGCCACCGGGAGCTTCGCCCATCATGGGCCCACCCTGAGGACCCATCCCCGGTACGGGACCGGGCTCTTCGACAGCACCCGCAACAGCCCCGCCGCCGCCCTGAATACTGACAGCTATCTCCTCGATAAATTCGGGACCGAACATCTCGGTAGTGATCGCAAGGATCTGATCACCCTGGGGGTGTCTACCCATCAGGGCCATTCGGATCTCTTCTATAATCATCTGGAGTTGTTCCTGGCTGAACATTGAACCAATGTCCTGCAAAGACACCTCTTCTGGCCCACCCCCTTGTGGAGGGGCTGCGCCAAGGGCCGCCGGAGCGCCTCCTAGTCCCATTTCCATGGGCCCGGGACCCGGCGCCGCCGGAAGGTCGCCGCCCATTCCGGGAGGCACACCACCACCGGGCGGAAACCCTCCACCGAGGGCCGCCGCACCAATAACCTCCTCCTCACCCAAACCACCCGTCCGATATCCCCTCACTATGCCACCTCCATTCATTCTCCATGCGGGGACAGTAGAAGCCGGTGCCCCGAAAATACCAGTCCCGGTAGACCCAAAACTTCCACCCTCCGGCCTGCCCCCAAAAAGCGTACTTCCAGTACCCAGGGTTTCAATCCTCCCGTATCCGGGAGTACCTTCCTCATACTGCGTCCCCATGGGATCGGTGTAGTAACCCGGGATTGTGGCGTCAGAGCGCCTAGTTGAAACCGGGGCAGTGTATTCATAGTTCTGCGCTGCCCAGTCAATCGGGGCATAGTGGGCCTTGTCTCCCACGTAAACCCTCTCCATGGCACTAGGATCTTCGTAGATAGACTCCCAGCCACCCCGCGGGATATAGCCAGTAGATTCGTACTGTGCGCGATAGTAATCATCCTGCTCTCGACCCGGCATGAAAAATTCGGACCCGGGAGGGGGCGCGGGAAGGCTCGCCCTGTACTGAGCGGCCATATCCATCATCGACCGGGAAGATTCAAGGCCAGAGTCAAGCTGGGTCGAACCCCTGCCGGGATTGAACGCACCAACCAGCGACGGATTTATCGCCCCGGGGTTAAACACACCCGCAAGGCTTGATTCTGACCGGGAACCCGGAACAACCGCACCTCCACCCGGAAGAACCCCCCCATTGGCGTATCCAGCACCCCCGTACCGACCAATCAAATTATTGATCGCCCCCTGATTTACAGAACCCATCCCGCCAATACCTATTGGGGTAGATGCTTGGGGAAACATACCTGTAGGGTTCGGGTTGACAGCACCCCTAATATTAGGGCCTATGCGATTGGGTCTGGGAAGCATACCTGTGGCATTAGGATTCATGGCACCCCTAATATTAGGGCCTATGCGCTGGGCTCCGGGACGCACCCACGGAGGGATCGGAGTGGAAAAACCACCCCCAGCACCACCCATAGCACCCAGGGCCCCGAGCCCCACGCTTGAATTACCTCTACCCATTACACACTCCTCGCATTATTCCTCTAGGCGTAAAAATTCCACTCGGAAGAGCTAGTCCTTCCGGCAGAGGGAAAAGTCGCCGAACCCCGACCCTCCCAACTGGAGGGCCCAGCATAACTACTCTCGGAATTTTCCCAGGGTTCATCCTGTGCTGCCTGGATCGCCGCATCTATACCCATCCCGGTAGCGTATAGAGCCATAACCTTCTGTTGAAAGGACATCTCGCCAAACCCTTCAGCAATGTTTCCCGGAATAGACTTCAAATAATCCCCAGCACCAGCCAACCCCCCTCGCGGGGTCCCGATGGCTTCGGTGATTGCCTCCTGAACTCCCGGTTGGACACCCTCCCACCCAGCCGCTTGAGACAAATCTGCCGCCGCCGTGGGTGCTGCGGGCGCCGCTCCGGTCGGTCCTGGGGACGGTGCTGGGGACGATGCTCCATATTGAGCAGCCAAGTCGGAACCGCCCAGGGCCTGCATTGCCTCGGCTTCTGTCAAGGCCGCCCCTTCGGCACCAATAACGCCCGGTTCGGCGAGACTTGGCAAAGACCCTGCCTCCAGAAGAGCGGGGTCAGCCGCTGCGTACGGGAAACCCCCGGTTACGGCTGAAGGGTCCACGGGCGGCGCCGGTGGAACATGACCGATAGTACCCGGGGGTGGGTTAAAACCCGCGGCAACGGTCTCCTCCCCACCAATGAGAGCGGACTCCGGGCCACCAACGAGAGAGGACTCCGGGCCACCAATGTTAAATAGCGTCTCGCCAAGTCCCTTTCCCATTTGGCCTATAAGCTCAAATGGGGCTTGTGCTATCGAGCCTATCCCGTGCCCAATCTGGGAGGCCAAGCCCGATCCAGCAGTCCCACCACCACCCAAAGCACCAAATAAACCGCTTCCCGCTGTCGCCGGAGCGGCAGCAGCGCCCGCAGTCGCCGCAGTCGGAGCAGCACCCAGAAAGGTACTCACGGTCTGGGGAAGAAAGGCGAGTCCCGACTGAAGGGCAGCAAGGGGGCCAGTTGCACCAGCCGCCGGAGCCAAGAAGGCCCCCAGCCCCGCAATGGGAGCCGCTACCGCTTTTAGGATCGGGAGGAGGATCTGCAAAAAGGCTTCCGGCTGCCCGGTATCCGGGTTTATTGTCACTGTCCCCGGGTTCCTTGCCTCAAGAGCGGCAACCTCAATCGGGTTTACGTGCATAAGCATCGAGTCGCCATAGCGACCCCTGCTTGCCACCTCCCGGGCCATATCCAAGTAAGCCTTACCCTGGTAAGGCTGGGTTTTTTCGTCAGGCATCTGGCCCACTCCCTGTAATCATTTCTATTCCAAACATTGTCACATCGTAAGTAACGGTAGATGCGTCGATATCAAACTCGACAGTAACTATATCTCCCGCCTTGAGCGTGAGATTAAGTCCAAATTCAACCGTGTTTCCAGAGTACAAGTAAACACCGTTGTACAACTTTGTCACAACAGGGCTAGAAGCATCGTAACTGCTGACTTTAATGTCAAAAGTACCGCTATCTGCCGCATCTGTATTGCAAACAAATATCGTCGTAAGGAGCGTTTGCGTCTTCCTGCTAACGGAAAGTGGCGCAACCTCCACACCCCCCACCGTGGTACTTGACGCAACGGGGACAGTGTACAGGGAGGAAACTGTGGCAGAGGCACTTGTCGTTATGCTCTCGTTGTGGAGAACCTTATATTTGTCCAAGACCTAAAACCTCACCTGATCATTCTCGCAACTTCTACCCAGTCCCCCCCAACGGACTTCTCAAGGGTAAGGTTACTGTAATAGTCAGAGGCTGAACTACCGAAGACCAAATTACCCCCACCGCTAAGGCGAATATTCGACCCACCACCGGAAGTATCTTTTATTGTAACGACAGCAGAACTGGCGTTAAAAACGGTAACCGTCTGCCCCGGAACACCTCCCAGAAAATCCGTAATCGTCAATGTCCCGGAACTTGAAATCACCAACCGAGATAAGCCATCCACATTAGGGGTTGTTCCAGAACCAACTATAGCCCCCACGATTCCGGCATCACGGAAAGTAACCGATGGCGCAACGCTAAGAAGCATCTCACGCTTTGATGCTGGTGACGCAGGTCCGTGCTGGGCAGAAACAGCACCATCAAGTTCAGAATAAACATTAAGAAGGGAATTCTCCACCGAGCGACGAAAAATAGATTCAGAATCCCTGGAATATTCTACCGGGGCAAGTGGCAACGGAGAGAACTTAACAGGCACTACCGCCTACCGTCCGGCCTTAGATCGAATCGGGAGTCACCCAGGCGCCATTGGAACCCAGAAGATTCGCTTGAGTACCTAATGGAAATTGACCTAGCCCTAGCCCTTACCGAAGTAGAATTTCCAACCGGGGTGTATGTGGCACTTCGACCCTGGCTATCACTTGCAAAAGTAAAGTCAATCGAACTAGATGACTTTGACGAAGAAACCTCTCCGGGAAAGTCCCTTCCATATAAATCCATTGTAATTGACGCCATCGTAGATCCAAAAGCGGCATTGAAGACTTGAAAATCCGGAACAACCCTCGATACAAACGCAAGGTTCTCCCCGTACGATATATCCAAATCGCCACTCTCCACATGGGCACTCATTGCAACACCATTCGCAGAGGTCCCAGAATCGTGGGTCATCACCCCGCTCTTCTCAATAAGGGGGGCCAAGGTAGTGGACGGCGTATACTGGGTGACATACGTGGACATAGGAGATGAAAACACAATCGAATCACGCCACGAGGTCCTGTTGTATGCGGAAGATTGCGATGCACCCCCCTCTGTGAGAGCGCCCATGTCCAGGGAACCGTAATACCAGATATTTTCTTCGTAGTTGTAAACCACATACCTATCGGGCTCAAATGAGAAAGCAGACGGATAAAACCAATACACCTCGGAAAATGAAGAATTTACCCCACCGAAACATTTAGAACTCTGCGATTTGTTGAAATCGTCAAAGATGTAATTCCCGACTGGACATGGAAGGGGTTCTACCGCTCCCGTATAGACATAAAATCCATCATTCCCCATAAAGAACACAGCATTCGCTGCATTTACGGCTGTGTTCGGTGACAAAATTCCGACCCCAGCCGTAATCAAACTAAAAGAAAATATGTCGTCTGGCCCTACGAACCTCATGGAATAGACTGCGGCATCGGTGAATATCAACACCTCATCCTTCGTGCTAATACCACCGACTATCCTAGAACCAGTCCTGAGAACCTGACCACCCGCCGTATTGCCCAACTCCGGACCCCAAACGAAGGGGTTATCTTGATCCGACCAACGAACCAGCATGGAGTTTATCGTCGTAGAGCCAAGCTCATTACAGCCCAGGGCAACACAGTGACCGTCCTTCTTGGAAATAAGGAAGCTATCGACAACATCAGGCGGGAAACTATTTCCGGAAAATTCATCAAGATCCTTGGCAACAAAGGTCGGTCCCGACGATGGCACCCCACCGGAAGTGTTTGCACTCACATCGTAATAAAAGATCGGTCCTCCGGAATTGGCGAACATGACATCTTCGCCGTAGCTTTCGATGAAAACCCTGCGAACCGTACCAGTAAGCTCGGTATCAGAACTAGAATCCCCCCAACCCCGGGTTGCCCCAGTAACCACCTCGGACCCATCGGTCCAAACTGATTGGTAGAAGGTGCCAGCGCTTCCGCCCGCACCAGACTCATTGCCGACAATGGTGAAGCTACCGCCATATAGGTCGGTCAAGGCAATCGAAAAGTCATTCGTCGCCTTAGCACTAACCCTCCACCAATGATCATTCAGGCCAGTCAGCTCGAAAGGGACTCCTGCCTTCAGGGAGGTCCCTGTTCCAACATCGCCTGATAGGTCTTGGAAATAAACATACTCACCCACACTTACCGGGGTACTTGTATCGTTGAACTTCAGCACACCGCTACCATCCACGGACGTAACCGGGGTGGAATTTAACGGGTAGGAGGTCGGGAAATAGTCATCTCCGCCCCACGTACCAGCGCCAAACCCAGCACCTGCAACCTGAGCACTCAGTCCAGAGGCAACCTTGTAGTAGTATGTAAATGAATTACTGAAGGCTGTCGCCGAACCCACACTGAAAACAACCTCATCACCAGTTGTCTCGTCTACGATATACAGAACATAGTTATCCGCATCCGTGATACTGAACACCTGAAAGCCAGTATCCTGGGTCAAGAGAGCGCTTGTGTAGTTGTTGCTCCCAGCACCAACTGCACTAAATACAACCCAGTCGTTAATGCTCAACCCATGCGCTGCGTGTTTCACGCTGAGCAATGCCGTCGCCGAGGCAGCTACTAATACTGTCGTAAATAGATTTGAACCACTCTCGCTACCCGTATCTCGCGTGGGGGTTATGTCTATAGCGGACAAACCCGCTATCGCGTAATACTTGCGATCCGTCCCAGCAAATTGATAGTTATTTCCGGACCAATCCCTACTCGTGAATGATCTCCTACCAAAGCCATCCAAATTGTAAGAACCATCCCTAACCCAACCACCCAAAGACTCAGCCATGCCAGACCGAAAGCGGACATTGTTGCAGTCATACCAAAAACCATTGGCGGCATATTGCGTTGATTGGTGATTTATCCCGGGCGGGAAGGGGAACTTTTTAAGCATTTACCACCAGCACTGAATGACCCACTTCCACTTACCCCCGTCCATCGCGGCCCCGACTGTGCCCCCTTTGGTCTTTTGGTGATCCGGGTAACGACCTCCTTCCATGTATACATGCGTATCATTCCACCCTAGCTTTGAGCCGTAGTAGTTGGAGCTAAGATATATCCAACCGAACCCGGGTGTCCTATCGCCCTGGTCGTACCCTAGATCCGTACCTGACCCGTGCATATGCAAGTGGACCGTAACCAGCGTGGGAGCAGTGCCTGCTCCGTTATGGACCGTACTTCCGAATGTTGCGTTGGCCGAAGCCGCCGACACCGCTATGTCACAGGTGAAATATGGCTGTGCGGAAGAAGCCTTGGTGATAGTCCCGAGCTTCTCTGCCTTTAGCCCCTTGTCATAGCCAGGGGTTAGACTTTCCTCAGTAGTACCGCCTCCAGCAATATCTGTTTGCAGATAAGCCATGGGATCTGTGCCGGATGACCCAGCATCTCTTTCTAATTTAATCCTCACTCCGTGGTCAGTAAAATCTGTTCCGCCAGACTCCAAATACAAAGAGTCACTGTTATGGAATATTCTAGAAACTTGAGCATCGCTCTTTTTGAAATATAACGCCTGATCACTTGTCGCGTTGTTTACAGAAATCACATCTGTATCGATAGCGGAAAAAGTTGCAGCCGCAGAGAAATCCGATACTCCGTCTACGTCCAGCGTCCCCGTTATTTCCAACTCTACGGGGACAACAATCTTGGGCGTAGTGGTGTCGAACTTGAGCATCTCCGTGCCACTGGATGTGGTTTCGTAGAACTGCAAGGCGTTCGCACTATCCGTTTTCAGGAGAATGTCTGTATCCTGGGTAACGAGATCGAGGTTAGTAGCGTTAAGGTCCAGATCCTTGCCGAGAGACACGGCGGGGCTAGCGTTCTCTGTGTCTAGCTTTATGTAGCTATCGCCATCAGAGCTTTGGATATCCAGACCGGCGGCATTGTTATCCAAGACCTTGAAAACAGTCGCCTGGGTGGACGTATCAATAGTTGCTGCATCTATATCAATGGTCGCCGCAGCGAAACCTAACTGGACAACATCACCGTCAGTGTTGAGCTTGACAAAGCTATTGGTGCCATCGGTGATATCTAGGGCAGCCGCCTCTGCGTCCTTTATCTGGATCTTAGGGGCTGACTCGACCCTGAAGTCCAGGCCCCCTATCTGAAGATCGTCCAGAATATTCCCGACAGCGCCACCACTGGTATAGATCAGTGCAGTTGAGCCATTCTGGAGAACCACATTTGCACCAGCACCCCCACTTATCGTTAGGGCGTGGGGGGAAGCAATATTGTTTTTAACCCAATAAACTCTGTCGTTATTGACTTCCCCAGAATTGGATCCAGCAATATTTACCGTTTGGGGCGCCCCGACAGTGCCCGTAAATACAACAAATCGATTGCGCGCCTCAGAGCCCGCCTCCCAGGCATCTGTCGTATCCCCCAAGCACCAAGTAAGGGTATTGGAACTGTACTCCGAAGGAAGTGTTGGCGTGGTGATATCGAGGGCGGTAGCAACACCGCCAAAATATTGGTCAATTCTCTTCAGGTTCTCGTTGGTTGATGATCCCCAGGTTCCGGCCTCAAGGCCAGTCCCTATGAGCTTGATCTTATATCCACGAGAATATGTTGTTGAAGACATGGGTTATCCTTGAGGTCCCTGCATAACAGCAGAGGGACGGTAATCGTCTGAATCCATACGGTTGTCCGTCAGGTTTTTGAGAAGGGTTAGGTTGTCCATAAACTGCTTCTCACACGCCTGAACCAAATCAGGCTCACTCTTCATGTAGATGTATGCTTCTACTAAAGAGCCATACAAGAGAACACTTTGTGCAGTTACGCTGAGCCATGTCGTGTTGTCATTGATGTCTGATTCTTCCGCCGCTGGAGTGGTTATGGAGTCAGTAGTGACCTTTCCGTAATACGTGACACTAAACGGATATGCTGCATCGGGAATTGGTCCCAGGCGAATGGTCATTGTGGGATCGAGAGCCCCACTACTGGCACTGGAAATCGCATAATATTTCGGTTGACCAACCGTTAGACCGCTCGACGCAACACCACCAGAGGTATATGTCGCGAACCCGGTACTGTCTACATAAGCCCCGGCGGATTTAATCTTGAAGCTAGACGAATTCTGGTCTGAAACCTCATAGTAATTGCCGTTCACCTGTGTCATGCCGGTAACGTCACCAATAAGAATTACATCCCCATCCGAAAACGTGTTGGTCGCCGTCACAATCGCTTCCGAGGTCTTGCCAATCCCCGTAATCGTTGCTGATGTTACCGTCGTGCTTCCCGGATACGCCTCAATGAGAAAGTCGTAGTCCTTCCTAAGCAGGTAATCCACGGGGCCAAACTCAACCCCGGATGATTGCAAAACAGTACCCTTGCTCACTCGGACAGACAAAACATCTAAAACACCTCTGTCGAGCGTGTATTCAGATTGGCCAATGACACAATTCTCATTCTGGTCAACCTTCCAGAAGTCTGGCATCTCGACAGCCATGAAGACCTTATCTTCAGCCGCCCTCACAAAGTCTGGGATATGAGTGACAAAACTCGTCTCCGAGTTCTGGCAATAATCCTGTATGGCCGTCTTTAGCTCGCCGTAGTTCATTTATCAGCACTTACCACATAGAAGCGAGTGCTACCCTTGCGTGCAGCCCCACCACCGCGAGCCTCGTGAACCGTAGAGCGGTATCCACCGTTGGGCGCCCGGTTGAGAATCCCACCAAACTGATACTTGGTAACCCCAAGCAAGGGGTTCTTGCTTGCCTTTTCTTCTGCCTCGGCAATAAACTTCTCCTCCTCCTCCCCGCCATAGGGCCCTTTCTCGACCACCGCTCCAGTAACCTTGTTAACCAACTCCGGCATATCAAACTCCTTGATCTATATAACCCGGCTCAAATCTAATCCAGTCAACCTCGACCGAACTGGTAGAATCCGGATCATTATTTAGAAAAGAAAAACTTACTTGGTCCAACGTCCCCGTCCATACCGGGGCAATCCCCCCCACAGACAAACCATCCCTGGTATCCCAGGAAATCTCGTGAAACCTGCTCCCGCCTACATAGAGGTCTACATCTGCCGCCACCATCGCAGATTCGTATGAACCCTCCCCCAAGCGTCTCCAAGAAAATGAATAATATTGGTCAGGGTCAGCTATCAGTGAGGCAAATGAAAATCTCATCCTCACATAGCGATAAAGAGATGTGTCTATTGCAACAGAAGTGTTTTGCAGCTTCGCGGTGCTACCGGAAACTGCCATAGATAGAACGGCATAACCCTCCGCAGAGTCGTGGGTAAGTGTTCCTCCAGTAGCTGTAAAATCATCCACGCTGAGTGTAAAATCGTAGGAAAGTGTCCCCGTCATAAGGCGACCACCAGACGCACCTACCGGCCTCGGATCCCTTAGCGCCCGGGGGTCATCCACTTCCAGTTCATTCACATGAAGCTGGGGTTGATCTGGATCCCAACAGGTTGGGCAAACTCTCGCATCAGTCTCACGATAGTTGACAACCTCGGGCTTTAGATCGCTTAGCTTATACCTAAAGCCACACCGGCCACAAAATCCGTATGCCTTACTTCCAAAGCCCACTTAGAAGAGTTTCCTCTTGGCAGTGATCGTCCAGACCACATTGGCGCGAGGGGTTGAGGAACCGAGTAA
>TARA_R110000824_G_scaffold85814_2_pt1 | contig 15291 bp, 16 predicted proteins | sample TARA_R110000824 | Tara Oceans TARA_R110000824 (sample SAMEA4397747) | marine metagenome | biome: Polar Biome; feature: [MES] marine water layer (ENVO:01000295) within the mesopelagic zone...; material: water (ENVO:00002006), including particulate matter (ENVO:01000060) such as...... | reverse complement strand
ATATAAGCAAATGCCCCAATTAAGGCGAAACAACATATTAAAAGCATTCAAGGAAGGCAATTATTTGACTATAATTTACCTTACTAAAGCAGGTAAGGTTACAGAAAAAAAAATTAAATGGCTAGGAATAGCCCATAAAAAATACCTTAGGAAAGGCGTTCTGGATACTGAAGGCACGCCTTATAAAAGGCGGGTTTCACCATCTGCAGCAGTTTGGCTGCAAGATGTAAGTCTTGCGGGAAGAAAGCGAGATCAGGCAAGAAAATATAACCAAAGATTAAGAGCCTTCGCAAGGAATCAAAAAAGAAAAACGATGGTGCTAAGCATAGACTTACTATCTACAGCAGCAATACTTAGGCTAATACAAAATCATTTTACACCCGCCGATGGATTATTGGTTCAAGTTGCAGGCAGAACTAGAACCTTAAATGCGAGAAACTGGAGGGCAATTATAAGTTATATTGAAAACGATATGGTTCAGGTGGAAGATATGACTGAAAGCGATAAAGAATTTGCTGCAGACATAGTAGCACAAACTGAAATAAAAATACAGAAATCGCCATACGCTAATACGAAGCCTCAGGGAGCATTCTTCCCATTTTATAATAACACAAACATAGATTTAAAACAATTTGGAATTTACCCAAACCGAAAAGAATGCGACTATTCTAATTCTTGTTTAACGAAGGCAGTAAAGGCTTCTCCTATCCATTGGAAGTTTGAATTATTTGATTTACAATTAAGACTACTTCAAAAACATGTTCCTTTAGTCGCAATGGACAAAGTAGCCCGCATTCTTAGGTGTAATATAGAAGTTAAGAAATATGGACAAACTAGACTAGAAAAATACCCTAAAAAAAATAAATACAATAGAACTTTAAAACTTGGTTTAATTGCTGGTCATTATTTTATTAGAAAGGAAATTTTCATTACGGGCTATGCTATGAAAAATTATTTTAAGATACGCGGAATGAAGGATTATCATTTAATTTACGATAAAAACTTTAAACGCAAGAAATCTCGGGCATCTACTCAGTCATTTCGCCTAATTAGTTACTTTTATGAAAATCAAAAACAATATTTAACTAAAATACCGCAAAAAGATTTGTGGAATTCTCAGTTCTACAATGATGTAGAGGAAGAAATTTGCGATTTACATTATGACGATAAACCAGAAATGATTTATCCAGAAGTTGTAATTGGAGAAATTCCAAACCAAAAATTTACGAAAAAAATGGTTTATCATAACCCCAGTTGTTTGTGCAAAAGGTGCGAAGGTGTAGATAATCCTAGCGGCAGGTATTGGTGGGAAGGCGAATATAATAAAACATTTATGAAAAGAAAGATTAAAGTAAAAGCAAAATCAAAGGAAGGCTATATGGACATTGTGGAGCGTTGCACTAAAGCAAATAAAATTCCAGAAAAGCCAAAAAAGAAAAAAACATTGCCTGTTTATTATGCTGATTTTGAAACAGATCCTACGGGTAAAAGACACATTCCCTTTCTATGTGTTGTAAGACACGAAGGCAAGAATACTACATATTGGGAAAAGGAAAACTATGAATGCGGCGAACGCTTATTAAAAAATTTAAAAGAGGATTGCCTGATACTATTCCATAATGCTGGTTATGATATACGATTCTTATTAAAATATTTTTACGGAAATATTCAATATATACCGCAAGGGCGAGGCTGCTGTCTTTTAAAAGGCAAGGTATTAAATTTTCAAAAAAAATTAATAAATGTTACAATTCATGATAGTTGGAAAAAAATACCTACTGCTCTAGGTAATTTTGGCGAATGGTTTGATTTATTAGATGAAAAAGAGGTTGTCCCATATAATTTATATACGCCCGAAAATAGAAAAAAAATATGGATAGATATTGAAGAGGGCAAAAGAGTTCTAAGATTACAGGCGGGTATAACTGAGGAACATATAGAACAATTTGAAAAAAACATAGACAAATGGTTCTTAAGAGATGGTAAAAGGTTTCAATGTATGCGTTATGTTCAAAAATATTGCGAGCGTGATGTAGAGGTATTACAGCAAGGCTATGAAAAATGGAGAGGATTTATGAACAAAATAACAACAATAGATATTAATAATACTTTAACTCTTGCTTCGTTGGCTAATAAATTCTTTACTAAAACTGGCTGTTTTGAGGGGTGCTATAAACTCGCTGGAACACCTAGACATTTTATTCAAAAGAGTATAGTTGGCGGGCGAGTAATGTCTGGTTTTAATCGCCGTTCTCATAAAAAAGAAATTTACAACGATTACGACTGCACGAGTTTATATCCGTCCGCCGAATTTAGACTGGCGGAGGAGCACGGCGGCTTCTTAAAAGGTAAGCCAAAAGTTCTAGAAAATTTAAATATTGAATGGCTGAAACAAAATGCAGATGGTTATTTTGTAGAAATAAAAGTTACAAAAATTCCAATAAAAAGAGCCTTTCCAGTATTATCAAAAATGAACAAGAAAGGACGAGGCTTTTCAAATGATCCTGAATTTTTAGGTAAAATAGTAGTAGATAGATTTACTTTGGAAGACGCAATAAAATATCAAAAAATAGAATTTGAAATCTTACGAGGTTATTATTATGACGAAGGACGAAACCCAAAAATTGGTCAAGAAATTAGTCATATATTTAATGAGAGGCTTAAAATGAAAGCAATTAAAAATCCTTCCCAAGTTGCATATAAAGGTTTGATGAATATGGGATATGGCTCAATGTGCATGAAACCACACGAAACCGAAGTAAAAGTTAAACGGCAAGGGGCTGAAGAATATGTTTGGAGAAATTACAATTATATTAAAGAATATACTCAAGTAAAAGGAAGTGAAATGTTAATTATAAAAGAATATAGCCCAATTGATGATCATTTTAATAATGTTCATCTGGCTAGTGAAATTCTTGGAATGAGTAAAAGAATTATGAATGAAGTTATGTATTTAGCAGAGGATAATGATATAGAAATCGCATATCAAGATACGGATAGTATTCATTTGCCTAATAAAGATATAAGCAAATTGGAGGCTTTATTTTTAAAAGAATTTGGTCGCTCTCTACGCGGAAAGAAATTTGGAGAATTTCATAGCGATTTAGAATTAGAAGGTTGTAAAGATGTTGTTTCAGTAGAAAATTATTTTGTAGGTAAAAAAAACTATTATCATCGCCTTCGTGGAACTAACAAAAAAACAGGAGAATATGAATATGGAAATCATATTAGAATGAAAGGCGTCCCTACTAGATGTGTAGAGTGGTTTGGGAAAGAAAACAAAATGGACATAGTAGAAATTTACAAAGAACTTTACGACAGCAAGACTTTGAAATTTGATTTAACAAAATCATCAAATGGGCGGTCAAAACTACCCTTTGAGTTTCATAACGATTTCACTATTGGAATGAAGGAAGATTTCACTAGACGAGTTACTGCTACGGCTTTGCCTTGTATGGGATAATATTTACTTCAGTTGCTCGCCGCCCGCTGTCGTCTTGTAATTCGCGAAGGGAAGTATAATTTTTAATAAAAAATAATTTATCTTTATCAAAAAATTTAACTGAATATCTTTTTTTTTTATGATATTTGGGAGTTATTATCTGTTTTTTAAATAATAGATAATCCCTCCAATGGAAGTAATCAAGAACATCAGCAGCATATTCTCTATAACATAGGGGAATGTAGTAACACATGATCCATTTATAAAAAAATTTTGCGTCGTCTTCTAGGTCAATTTTAGAATCTAACCATTTTAATACCTCGTCCCCAAAATTATATATTTGCTTTTTTCTTTCGGCTTCTTTTTGAGAACAAAAGGCAACCTTGTAATAATTTAATTCAAGATCCTTATATATTTTATTTAGCGTCGGCGTTGCAGGAAACCACATATATAATTAATAAAGATTTTTATCACACTTGGAGGACACGATCGAAATTGCGACGAAATTTATGCTTATCATTTGCTAAATCAATCAGTAAAAAATTGTAGGGTTTTGCGGTCGCGTGATTATACAATTTTTTAAATGTCTTTTTATCCACATCGCCGCCGACTTCCCGCGAGATTTCATCAAGCACCTTTTCATCTTGCGTTCTAAATATAATCAGGCAAGACGCGTTCCCCCTTATAGCCCTGCCGATATTTTTATAATGTTGCGAAGTAATCCAAACGGAGGTGTTATAATGCCTAGATTTTATAATAAAATTAGTTAATGCATTATTACCAGTATTATCACTCAAGAATCCTGTCCCCGCTTGGTCATCTAGTATGATTAGACTTGATGGGCGTCCATAAATATAGTTGGTAGTTGGTTTATGAATTTCTTGAGTTACTGGATTAAAAATTTTTAGTAAAGCATCTGCTGGAAAAAGGCTCATCGGATCGTCCCAATTGGAGAACATAGCCCACGCTTCCATTCTATCTTGATAATCTTCATATTCTTCCAAACTATCTTCAATTTTTTCAATTATATCTCTCAAAGCCATGTCTAAACCTTCGGTAGAATCATATATATTTTCTTCAGGAGAACTAAGCAATTGGGCTTTAGGATCAAGATGGGCAGTAGGTGAAATAATAAAAACATTATCATGGTCAAAGGCGGGAACTCGTGCCTTTTGATATGCTCTAAAAAGTCTAACCATACAATTAGTTTTGCCTTTACCCTTAGCACCGATTATTGATATACTATGTGGGACTTTCATCAGTCCTTTTTTAATAGGTCTTGGAGGATCACCTGCAATTTTGATTTCATCATTTTTACAAGCGTCAATGGTTTTTTCAGTAATCATATTATAAATATATAAGATAATTTATTCTTCGTCCTTCTCCTCCAAATCGTTTAATACTACATATCTTGTTACATAATCTATACTCTGTTTCCAAGACTTTAGTCCGTTTTCTTTTACCATTTTTTCAAATTTTTCTGGCTCTAATACCTGCATTCGTTCTTTAAGTTTTTCGCTTGCGTCTTCCCATTTTTCACCTTCAACCTTTATTACTTTGCCGCCAGTAAAAGTTTTTTTCCACTCAACGAGAACTTTATAAATAGTCATTATACTATAAGAGTATATTTTTTTTATATATTGCCGAACGGGTTTTGTGGAAAAATCATGTCTTGGATCATACTAGTTGTAACCTGCGGTTGGGAAGGAGCGAATTCGTGGGCTATTTGTCCCATTCTATCTTGATATGCTTGCTGTATCGCGACTGGACGGGAAGGAGGTTTGGGAGCATAACGAGGCTCATTGCTATAAGTATGCTGCTGCCTTTGCTGCGGAATCCATTCATCGCTAGACGATTCGCTCTCGTCGGTTTCGTAGTAATATCTTACTTTCTTTTTCGCTTTTCTCGGTTTCTTAACATGCTTTTTCTTTTTTCGGCGACGGCGAGGCGGAGGCGGCTCTTCCTCCTCGCTACTAGATTCTTCTTGAACCTCCATAGAAACCTTTTCATTTGTATTTATCATAGAGTTATATTCTTCATCAATTGCGTTCTGCTCAGCAAGCCTTCTTTTATCTCTTTTCATTTTCTCAACTAATTTTTTTTTATCTTTGTATTTCTTTTGCCTTGTCTTAGCCAGTGCAGCAGCCGCACGGGCTTTTTCTAAATTAGCGAGCATTCTTGTTCGTTGTTCAGGTGTGTAATTGCGTTTCTTTTTTTTTCGCTTCACAACGAGATTTTCAGGCGGGGGTATTTTTTCATTCATTATAGATATTCTATAGATATTAATTTTCTACTTTTTTTCTACTAAAGATCTATAGAAAAATGTCTGTAGTTTTTCTTCTCAATCTAATATAAAATGTCTAATTTTACATACCGAAATGAATACAATCAAGGCACAGGGCTCTTCGGGTCAGCAGGAGGATCTGGCTCTGGTGGAACGCCTATAGGGACTATAATAATTTATGCTTCCGCTACTCCACCGCAGGATTTTCTATTGTGCGATGGTTCTGCCTATGCTACTTCTGGAGCATATAGTTTATTACATGATATTATAGGCGATGAGTTTGCAAGCGATACGCCCCCGCCAGCGGGGCAGTTTAGAGTTCCTAACTTAAAAGGAAAAATGGCTGTGATGTGGGGCGGAAGTGACGATTCAGCAGTTCATGGCGAAATGGATACTGGAGTATATGGTCACGATGGCGGAACAGCAATGTTACAAATTGATGAAATTCCAGATCACCACCATGCGACTGAGGGGCACACCCATTCCATTACGATGGGGGCTCATCAGCATTTTTACGGACATTTACACTTGAACCCACACACCCACGATAAAGGAACAATGGAAGTGACTGGCGGAAGCCACGATCACGCTGTAGGAACAATTAATTATACTCAAAATAGCCATCAACATTCTGTAGGAACAATAAATTATGTCCAAAACACACATCAACACGAAATGTTACTACACGATCACGATATGCCCCACACGCATACGGGTGCAGCACACAGCCACACCTTGAACAATCCAAGCGGTTCTTCCCAAAATAGAGTTTATCCCTTTTATTACAACAATACGGGATATTCGGGATATAATGGTTTTTTATACGGGACAATAGATGCAGAATCACTTGCTGGTGTTACTAGGCGATACTATCCAGGACAGATTAACCCAACGGCGGAAACAACACCAGCCGCTGGCGGTGCGAGTTCTGCAGCCACAACAGGAAATTCAAATACGACTTATACCGATTATCCAACAGAAAATGGAGGAACAATGAGTGGGGACGCTGCGGCTGAAACAGCGACGGGATCAATGAGTGGAACAACTGAGGCAGGCGGGGAAGTTGCGGCAACGCTTACTGGAGATACTGGAGAGCAAGTTGGAACAGAATATCCCCTTGAGCCAACTGCTACTTCAATTTCAAAATCACTTACCACCTTCGCCACAGATCAATGGACAGATAATGGCTACGGCTCAGGAACTATAGCATCAGCGGACGCGGTAGTAGGCGAAGTAACAAATACTGAAGGAGTTCATCTTGGACAAAACAAATTTGCACTACCATTTTTAGCATTAAGTTTTTGCATAAGATACAAACTAACCTAAAAAAAATATATACAAAGAATGTATAATGGGAAGAATTGTTGTTAAAGACTGGCGAGAACGAGCAAAAAATGATTGGCGTGCTTTTAAATTGGCGGCAGCGAAGGACGCGGAGATGAGGAGGCGTGGAAGAACACGAGAAAAGGTTCTCCATTGCCTGAAGCGGTCAAAAGGGTCTAGAGATTTTTTGGATAGAACTTGTGGAAAATTAAGCGATTATCCTGTAGGAGATCGCGGAGGGGCAAATTTTCAAAAAAAATTAATTGATTGGACAAAATTACGCCCGCGTTTTACCAGAACGCCACATGAAATAGAGGCGGAACAATACCGACATGGAGCAATTCGCCCGAACTTCTACTTTGATCGTGGCGGGCGGTGGCGTCCGCCTCCATACCTTAGCGGTTCGTATGGAGATCTCGGTGGGACATTTGTAGGAGGTTCTAAGTTTAATAGAAGCAGCAGTTTGCCCAATCGTGACGCTGCTCGTAAGGCGATGGCTTATTACAAGTTGCCCGTGCTGCAAGGCATTTCAGCGGATCGCGGGGACGCAATGGGAGCGAAAGGCGATCGCGGCGGGATTGGCGGGGTCGCAATGCCTTTTATCCCCCCACGCTACAGGGAAATGCGTATGAAGGGAGAACAGCACTGGCGAGGCGATAGAGGCGGGAGGAAGACTAAATCGCTGGGCGGGCTCTCTATCGCCGAATGGTTGGCGAAGCAGAATGGGGGGCGGCGTCCTTGCCCGATGAAAAAGTGCATGGCGGGCTATGGCTGCGGGAAGCCAGATCGCTGGGGCTGCTCGGGGTGCGGGAAGTGTCCCGAGCGTAATCCAATATATACTTAAGACAAAAAAGAACTTAAACAAAAATAAAATAAAGTATATGTTTATAATGGTTTTTATAAGAAAAAAAATGAGGGGTGTATTTACAAAAAAGGCAAAAAAGAAGGGTAAATCTGTTCAAGCCTATGCCCGCGAAGTCATAAAAAAATATAAAGGAACAGGGCGGCAAACCCGTTTGTTACGCCAAGCAGTGTTCGCCCGCAACGCAGGACGCTGGGCTAAAAAACGAAGAAAAAGACGCTATTAATAATATTATCCTATTTATATGGGGCGATATTATTACAAGTTTAGATTTACCTACGCGAAGCCACTGGACTTTTTTAGTAGAACACAAAGGATTGAAAGCGAAGGTAATTTACAAGTTTTACAAAAAAGATACGAAAGAATAATGAAGGAAATGGAAAAGAAAAAAACGATGTGGTTGGCTGAGCACAATTGTATATGTAAGGAGAACGGCTGGGTAAAAGTTGATAATAGAATGGTTGGAAACGAACCCGATCAGCGAGGAGATTTTGATTATGTAAAACCCATTGAAAAATATTGTAAATTATGTGACGAACGAGTAATGGATTTAGAGAAGACTTGTCCTTGTAATGGAAATAAAAACTGGAAAAAAGACACAAAGGAAACGCTTTCACTTTTGTTAGGTAATGATGATTATGATATTGTGAATAAAAAGACTGGGAATTTTATTATAAGAGGATAGTATATAATGTTTAGTGTAAGTTCAGGATCTAAATTTTCATTAGGAGGATTTCCAACAAATTTTGTTTATCCTCTCCCGTCAAAGCCAAATAAAGTTCCACTAGAAAACGCAGTTTTACAGAAATTTGAGATTACACCATATTCTTATGGAGGAGCAAAAAACTTTAAAGCCCCCTCCAGTAAAAGACGCATGTATTCAGCACAGGTAGAAGAATTGCCTTTTGATCCTGCTAGTCCTTTTATGAATACAGGAACGGGAGGAATGCCTATAACACCAAGTCCGTTCCGTTAATTTTTTTTTCACTTATTATAATATAACATGGGAAAAAAATCTAGACGCCGCGATCAAGTCGTAAAAGAAAATCCAGTTAATTATAAACGCTTATCAGGAGAACCGATTGGTGATTTAATTAAGGGATTTGCTACAGATGCCGATTGTTTGAGTTATTGCAAGGATAAATATCCAAATTTGCCTTTACATATAATTGAATTAGGAATGGAGTATTGTAAAAAACATCACAATTTAGAGGCAAAATGGAAAAATAAGCCATCAATTAATCAAAAAGAAATAACTGGAGCACAACGACGCCGTATGAAGAAAGCAGGAACACTTGATGGGTATTTAGCAAGAAAACAAAAGTATTTAGATAATTTTGAACCAGTCATCAATGGAGCAGTAAAAATTTATTCTGCTGAAGATATTGAAAGTGGGAAAGTTCCAAAATGGGATAAATACATAAAAGGGCAAAGGGGCGATGGGCGAGGCGAAATGTTAGGTGATGGTAAAAGCGGCGAAGATCTTCATCAATTTGTTTTAAATGGAAGAATCTACAATAATTTAATGGAAGACTATGAGGAGGCTTTAAAAAAATACAATGAGAAAGAACCAGAAAATTTAAATGTTAAACTATAATATAATGAGTGGTTGGAATAAAAACAGGACTAGTCTTCAAGAAGTAGGAGGTTCATTATATAGAGTTATGAGGGTTATATGCCGCCAATGTAATGTAGATCACGCTGAAGGCGATGGAATTGAATATAATACTAATGGTTATAAGGGCGAGTATAAACTGAGTTTTCCTCAAGATTGGGACGCCAACGCTGTTACAATGGTAAAAGTAGAATCGTGTGTTATTGCTGGAATTCCTAGCCAGTGGGTTCGTGCTGGTAATGATATAGAGTTGCAACAAGATACGCCTTCTGTTTGTAAGCCTAGATCCTTTGCTATTCGTTCAAATGCCTTAGGGGCTGGTGGGACGACGCTGGAAGCCAAGCGTTGGCGAGGGGACATCGTGGAACGAGCCTCAGGTGCTGCTCTCCCAGCCTATACTAAAGCAGGTGCTAAATATGATGTGGAAACAACTCAATCTAATGTGCTTCAAATGATCCCTAACCAATATAATTTTACTTATCAGGATATTAAACAAGGTGGTATGCATTCTAATACAGGGAGTGAAAACACAAATGGGTTAATGGGCTCGCCGTTGGCGATGTCTATGCCTCTGGGAACACTTTATGGAATTCAATGGAACGAACCTGTTAATTTAAACACTTGTGGGACGACAATTGGCTATGGTAATGGTCAAACCCAATTTGATTTGTATATCACAAATAATTATGATTACCCCCAAAATAAAACAAACCCTGATGGTGTAGTTTTTGAGCCTAGATTGTTGTTGGCGACAACCTTATCGGCGGACGGCGATTATGTGTATGATCCAGTCCTTAGCACTGATCTTTTTCCTACAAATCAATTACACAATCCAATTCCCTATGAAACAGGACAATCTGCAGGCTGGGACATTGTATTGGTTTTTTATCAGTTGGCGGATAGTCCTAGAAATTAAATTTCTTAAGATATATATAATATGAGAATCGTAAGACAAAAATTATTATATATATCTTCTTCAAATAGAACACATGGTTTTACCTATGATTTTGGAATTGATATGCCCGCCCAATTTACAAAAGTGCAGAACAAAGATAATTATGTGGCTATTAGTTTAGTTGATGCTGAAATTAGGGCTTCGTGGTTTAATGTGCGAAGTTCTAACAATAAATTTTATGTGAGTAATTATGATAAAACGCTTGATGGAAATTATGATCCTAATCCTAGACAAGACGAAGGGGAAGTTAAAAAATTTATTTCAAGAAGTCCAGTAACTTACCCCAGCGAGAAGGGTTGGTATGATACTCCAAATAATGTTCTATGCACCATAAAAGAAGGTAATTATGATATTTACGGATTAGTATCACAAATACAAGACGCTTTAAATACTACAACTGGTGTAGTAAATTGTAGTGCGAATTATGCTCCTGCAGGTTATGCTAGTGGAATGAGCGATCCAGCAAATGATCTCGGGGCTGGTTCTGCTAATTGGGGAACGGATTTACTCTGGTCTGTAATTTGGGACGGAGGAACTGGCTCTATTAAAATTACATTTGAAGATCGATCCGCAAATCCACATACCGACATGGCTCTAGATTTTCGTTCAAGTGGAGATTATGAAACTTACGCTTATGGAACTGGAGATTATAGAACCCCAACAATTCGGGACGGGCGTGATATTGAAAGCGGAGCGTATGAATTAATGGGATTTGATAGACATTCAATTCAAAACAATGGAGAAGGTGTTTTAATTCCAATGCCTTATGCTGCGGCAACTGGAGATGCTCCAACCACTGACGATAATACCCTTCGTCCTTTAATATCTCCAAATCCTGCTCTTATAGGTGCTCCTATGGCGATTTATATCCATAGTAATTTGCCTATGGAAAATGTAGCCGCACAAAGAGATGTAGAAACAAGTAAAGAAACTGGGCTTGGGATCTCCATTAGAAACTTTGATAAATTTAATGGATCTAATATTTTAGCAAAAATTCCAAATTTAAATCAATGGTTTAGTGCTATTACCTTTCAATCTCAGGGCGAAGATGATTATCAATTACATCTAAGAGATTTAAAATTTTTGAATAGTCTTCGTTTATGGATTACAGATGAACATGGTTATAGGCTCAAAACGAAACATGATTGGTCATTAACTTTAAAATATAGCGAACGGGAAGATGAAACGCGTAAAACAAATGAAGAAAACTACGCAAAACAATCTGTAGAATTATTAAAATTATTATTAATTCAAGGAGAAAAAAATATAGTTATTCCTCCACCAAGTGATAAAGTTTTAGATGTTGGTAATATTTGGAAAACAAAGAAAGAGAGAAGCGAGGAGAAAGCAGCGGAAAAGATTAAACGACAAAAACAACAATCGGCTGGTATAAACTTGCCTGAACATAAAGAACCTGAAAAAGTTAGAAATATAGAAGAAGGCTTAACTAAAAAATCAATGTTCGGCGACAAGGGTGGGTTGGCTGGTGCGATGTGGGATAAAGGTAAAGAGTTTTTTGCGGGAACAAAACCTGCTGAAGGCGGCGATGATGGCGTCTGGGTAAGAGAAAGAACAACAGAAGGTGATGGAATGCCTTTGTTTAAGGGCGAAGAGAAGCATTTATGGTCAAGCGATGGCGTTCCGTATAGTTATGCTGGAGCAGGAACAAAATATCGTAGGCGGCAAAAACTAGGACACAGAGGTATTAACAAATTGGACGCATTGGCGGCGATTCATGATTCTGTATATGCAAATCCATTAGCAACAAAAAAAGAAGTTGAAGTCGCCGATTTACAACTTCAGCAGGGGGCTGCTGAAATAGCGGAAAAATATCCAGCACTTAGCACTGATGCTAGAATTATTAAAGGATTATTTGATTTAAAAGATACAGGCGTAAAATATGGAATGGTTGATAGAATGTTATTTACGGCAGCAAATAACCCAAAAAATAGGTAAAATAAAATAAATGGAAATTATATAATGGCTTGGTATAGTGGAATTACTAAAGGTGCGAAAAAACTCTGGAAAAAAGTAGGCGGGACTAAAGGACTTCAAAAACATTTAGGGACGGCAGGTAAATGGGCAAAAAAGATTGGTGATGCGGCAACGAAAGCCGCTCCTATGATTAAGTCAGTATTAGGTGATCGTGCTGCTGGCTGGGCGGAAGCAGCGGGTTCTGCGGCTAAGAGAGGTGAAACACTTGCTGGACAAGGGCGTCGGGCTGCCCAGTTGGCTGAAGATACTGGACAAGATATAACTGCCCTTAGGGGAGCGTGGGATAAACGAGATGCTGGGGCTGCTTGGACTGCAGGCAAGCGAGCCTATGGGCGAAGCAAGGGGGCGAAGCGTTATATAGCGGGCGTCAAGCGTCCTATAGGAGGATCTAAAAATTAGATAAATCGTATAAAAAACTAAAAAAAAATTAATAAGTATATAAGGTATAACATGTCTAGTCAGTATCCAGCGGATCTCACTTTTTACTTGAATCGTATGAACGGGTGGGCGTGCAACGCCGTCAAACTGAACCCCGTCGGTTCTAACAACGAAATAGCACCATCTAGCCTTATAGAGGTTGAACTCCCTCAAAATACCCTCATAAATTTATCCTCGCTTGCGATGAATTTTAGGGCTAAATTTACAGGAACAACTACATGCTTTGTTCCTCGTTGGTTTCCTAACACGATGATTAAACGCGTTGAAGTGCAAGTCAATGGTATTACGCTCTCGGCTGGAAGTAACAACTACGCGAGCGTTTATTCTATGCTCGCAAGCGTCACCTGCCCAGAAGATTTTTGCCGCTATATGTCGCTTAATGGTGGTGGTCAGCCAACTGGTGCTCCTCCTTACCTAACTGCGGATATGGGGGCTTTGGCTACAACTCTTCAACCTTATTATGCTACGACAAACTGGATTGGGTTTCTCGGATCGTCCCAATGGTTGAACAGCGGGCTTTTAGGCTCTGTTCGCGTGCGGATTCAGTTACACTCTGCCGAAATTTTGAACCAGACGGGGGCTGATGGGGACGCCACTTTCCAACTTAATGATCTTGACTTTAGCGTTCAGGTCGCTTCTTTGGACGATGGACTTTACCAGCAAGCCCTCTTAGAAAGACTTGCTTCGGGACAGCAAGTTTCATACCCCTTTAAGGGATATTACACCTTTGAGCAGAATAATACAGGAACTTCGGCTTCTATTAAGGGAACTCTTTCTTCTAGCAGTGTTGATCGTGTTACTGGCGTTCTTCGTTCTACCAAATATAATGATCATACTATTGTGAGCACTATCGGGACAGCATACCAGTCAGGGACTACTCCGTTCTTCACTTTCTGCGGTCGTGCGTATGCGGCTGCCGCTCAAGATGTTATGCAGGCAGGCATTGATGCTCAGCACACCACAGCCGATTTGAACTCGTGGCAGTTTCTTATCAATAGTAATTTTTCTCCAAATTATTTGGTTCAAACTTCTGGCTCGCAAGGTGGTAAGAACGCGATTGAAACCCGTCGCAGTTATGGGACGCAAACCGATGTTATGGGAGGTGATTTGCTTAATTACTCACAAAATGCTATGTATCCTTACCTTGATGGAACTGCTGGTGGTATAGATTGTTTTGGTGCTGCTTTTGGTGCTGGCGGTGCTGCCGCTGTTAAGCGTGGTGATCAGGTTGCCCAAGCCCATAACCATATTAATAATGCTTGTATTTCATCTGTTCCATTGGAGTATGTTGGTGGTCAGGATCGTCTGGTTTCGGGTTCTAACTTTCGCGGCTCGGTTGGCGTAATTTATTGGAATATTAACACCTCTGGGGCAAACAATGCTATGTTGGTGGTAGAAGTAACATCAGTCCTAAAAGTCGGGTCTGGCGGATCTGCTGAGTTGGTGGTGTAGAAAGCACTAGTGCTTTGGATATTTCCGTGTGGGAACTCAACTCGTTGTTTAAATTTATTTATTTTCGTATTAATATGTATAATTAATATGAAACCAATTGAAAAGAAAAAAGTTTATTGTAAATATTGTGGAAGAAAAATTATAGCATGGAGAGAAAATGCACACAAAGATTTTAAAAATCGTCAGGCTCATAAGACTTGTTGGAAGCGGCATCAACATTATTTACCTAGCACATCGTCCCTGCACAAGGGGTTGCAAAGTTGAATTGTGTCCAATCAATTGCCCGTGATGGTGGCGAGCCTAAGGGCGTCGTGCTTCCATCGGCGTGGTTTATAAGGATTGTCCCAAGACATAACACTACCATCAGGGTTAATACCAGAAAGGATAGGTCTTCTTGGGAGTAGCCCGAACCTTCCGCCGCGATCTCCTTTTTTCATACCACCGCAGTCACCGAAAGGCATACCGCCGCCACCTGCTAAAGGTCTTAATATATTTTGAAAACTATTTTTCATATAAACATTTTTGTATGCCCCTTTTCTAACTTGCTTTAGGGTTGTAACTCCAAAATAATTTGGATTTGCGAGTTTAATATCACTTCCAAATGGGCGTGAAGGGGCATATAAATGGGGGGGTTGTTGCGGCTTTACTGCTGTTCCTACAATTCCTCTTCTTTGATTAAAAGTCATTCCTGAATGAGCAGACATCTATATAATTAGTTTATTTTATTTTTCCCGCAACTTTTTGAAGAGAATGTGTTGGAAGTCTTGCTCCTGCTTTTTTGGCGGCTTTAGCCTGTTCTTTAGTTAAAACAACCTCGCCAGGCAATAAGAGAACGGGTTCGTGGCGTGATTCTCTTCCATTTATTCTCCTAACAATTCCACCTGATGTTTGAATATTGCCTGTATTATATTCCCTTAAACGATCC
>TARA_R110000824_G_scaffold391495_1_pt1 | contig 15291 bp, 18 predicted proteins | sample TARA_R110000824 | Tara Oceans TARA_R110000824 (sample SAMEA4397747) | marine metagenome | biome: Polar Biome; feature: [MES] marine water layer (ENVO:01000295) within the mesopelagic zone...; material: water (ENVO:00002006), including particulate matter (ENVO:01000060) such... | reverse complement strand
AAGGCTACCAAGGATACTTTTGAGGAAGAGAAGAAGGCTGCTGTTTAATATTTAAGTATCCTAGGGATAAGTTACTATAACTGTATTATCTTTTTGAGTCAGTTGTTTGGCATATAGCTGGCTCGTCCTTCTTTAACTACCCCTAAGAACTTATAAGCCCTGCTCTAAGATTATTGGAGTGGGGCTTCTTTTATTCAAGACTATAATATATACATGGCCGACGATAAATTACGTATACTTGTATTCCCAGCAAACAAAGGTGGTTGCGCTTATTACAGAGCTTTAATGCCTTTTGCCAAGTTAGCTGAGAAGTTTCCTGATAGGGTTGAAGTTCGTTTTGAGGAAAACCCACTAGGTCTTAAATGTACTGAAGAGGAAATAAGGGAATCAAGAATTAAGTATCTAAATTCAATAGGAAAACAGTACCATGTTGACCTTCCCCCAGAAACGTATAATGATGCCCCACCTTCAATCATGTGGAGGGAGAATCATAATTTTAAAAACATGAAGTGGGCAGATGTTATTGTGGTGAACAATATTTCAAACTTCGGTGGTCAGTACATGACTAGGATGGTTGGGAAGGCTCATGAATTTGGTAAGTTTATTCATTTTGATACTGATGATCTTTTAACCGATTTATATGACTCACATAGACTATATGATACTTATAAAGAAAAGCAGCTAGGGGAAATTACTAGCTTTGTTTATTCTAAAGTTCATTTAGTAACGGTAACACAACAAAAGTTCGCAGAAAGAGTTAGGCCACACTGTAAAGCTATGCTTGGTGTTATAAAGAATGCTGTAGATTATAAGCTTCCTGCATGGAACGGTAACAGGGATGATTTTCCTTGCGATAAGAAAGTTGTTAGGGTTGGGTGGGCAGGAGGTATTCATCATATTCCCGATGTTCGCGTATTCTCGGGGGTACCTAGACTCGTAAATCAGATGGTAGGGGCTGAGAGGGTAAAATGGGACTTCTACGGGCACCCTCCTAAACCCGCCGAACCCGATCCTAACTATCAATGGCAAGCGGACGTTTGGACAGATTATAGGAACCAACTTCTAAGAGGGTTTAAGGGAAAGAAGAATTGGCAAATACATAATGCTCTCAACCCTAATGATTATGGTATTATCTTTGCTAATATGGATATCTCTATTGCGCCTTTGCAGATGAATGCTTTCAATGATTCTAAAAGTGATATTAAAGTTGCTGAGTGTGGTCGTTATGGCGTACCCCTTATAGCTTCCGATATAGGTTGTTATTCGGACACTATTAAGAATGGGGAGACTGGATATCTCCTACCCCCAGAAGCCTCGATGATGCAGTGGGCTAAAGTTATAGCAAAAGCAATCAAGGATAAGAAGCATTTGAAACAAATGGGAGCTAATCTCAAAAAGATTACTGATGAATTCTATGATGCTAATAAGGTAGTAGATGATCGTTTGGTTATCTATGAAAAGTGTTTTACCGATTGTGGTTTTGATCCTAGAAAGAATAGGAAGTATGAAGAAGAATTAGAAGGAATGCCTGATGACCCAAAATAAAAAAGTTAATATAGTTACTGGATACTCAAACCCTGGAGGGTCTACCCTAGCGTTTACTCGTTTAACTAACTTACTAAACGAGAATGGTTACGACGCAATACTGTATGGACCTCATCCCTGGCATTTGGATAAATGCAATGCGAAGGAGCTTAAGGATTTTACAACTGATGCTAACTCTACTCTAATATCTCACTATGTTAAAATTAGTCATGATATGATTTGTAAGAAACATATTCTAGCATGTCATGAGACTGGTGTATTTGATCTTAGGAGAGGAATTAAGGAGGAGATGAATTTAGATCTTTATGATGAGATTGTATTCGTATCTAAATCACAGCAAAAGTGGCAAGGTAATCCTAACGGATCTGTTGTGATTCCTAATATTGTAGATGATCTTGAGCCGATTAAATCAAAAATGGACCCTCCTGTTGCTGGTGTTGTAGGTAGCATAGATCCCAATAAACAAACTCATGTGTCTATCAATAGAGCTAAGGCTGATGGGTTCAAATATATCGATATTCTGGGTGATATGTCAGATTCCAAGTATTTCCATACAGAAGTTCTGCCATTACTAAATCGCAATATCAGATACGTAGGTTTTTGTCAAGATAGACAGGCCATATATGAAGGTTTAACTGCTGTATACCATTCCTCTCAGAGAGAAACCTTTAATTTTGTTAAGTTTGAGTGTGAGCAAACTGGAGTAAAGTATTGTCCTTTGAAAAGTAGCGAAACTGGCGCTGAATCTTGGAGCAAAGAAGATATACTCAAAGCGTGGGATTCTATATTAGGCTAAAGTTGTGTATAAATTATCCATAGTAACGACTTATTACAACAGGAAAGATCTCTTTCTGAGAACTTTAGAATCTATAAAAGTATCTAAATATGCTAAAGACATCGAAGTAGTTGTTGTAGACGATGCCAGCGATCCTAACCACAGGTTAGAGGACATAGTGGATAACTATGACTTTCCTATAAACTTAATAAGAGTAAATCCAGAGGAGAAGTGGTATGTTAATCCTTGTGTACCTTTTAATAGGGCCATAAAGGCTGCACAATCTCCCTTGGTATTATTGCAGAACCCTGAATGTTTTCATGTTGGTGATGTAATTGAATCAGCGATTCTAACCACAAATGAGTCAAACTATATTGTATTTGCTTGTTACGCCTTGTCACAAGAACAAACTAAGACTTTTCATAACAGCCCTACACTAAAAGTAACGAATAAAGTTTCATCTTGCGGTGGTATGGAAGGCTGGTATAATCATTCTAAATATAATATTAGGCCTTATCATTTTGCATCATGTATATCGAAGAATAATATAGATAAAGTAGGAGGTTTCGATGAGGAGTTTGCATATGGTATCAGTTGGGATGATGATGATTTACTGGTTAGGATAAAAGCTGTTGTGGATGATGTGTCAATCATTGACAGTCCTTTAGTATTGCATCAATGGCATTATGGCCCCACATCCTTTAATCACCAAAATGAAAAAGATCCAACTTTGGAGTGGAGAAATAGGAATCTGTATCATAGAAAGATGCATCCAGAAATCCTTCATATACCAAAAAAAGTAAATACCCAACCTTTTACAAAAATACCAAAAGTAGCTCACTTTTACTGGGAAGGAGATAAGTTTTCTTATTTACACTTTTTAAGTGTAAAGAGTTTTATTGATAAAAATCCTGATTGGGAATGTATTGTTCATACCAACAAAGATAAAGTAGATACTAATAATAATGCATGGTCTACTGGCGAGCAAAAAGCTGAATATACAGGAAAGAATCATTTTAATAAAATAAAAGAATTAGATCTTAGTATAAATGAAATAGACTTTAAACAACTAGGGATAGATCCATCACTTAATCCAGTTCATAAATCTGATCTTTTGAGATGGCATTTACTAGGTACTTCTGGTGGTGCTTGGGTTGATTTTGATATTTTACATACAAAACCTTTAAGTACTTTGTATTCCTACATGGATAAGGATTGTGAAGGGTGTTACTGTTATAGTACTATGCCCATGGGGCATTATATTATTGGATTCTTTTTGTCAAAGCCGAATAATCCATTTTTCTTAAAGTTATTTGAAGAAGGTAAAAAAGAGTCGAAAATTGATTACCAAATGTATGGTAATAGGTTAATGGCTAAGCTATACTTCGCTAACTCTGCGGCTCAGATGTTTCCAGGACTTAATATGGAAAATATGTATCATGAATCTTTCTATCCTCATGCATGGTATGAGATTGATGATTTATTTAAAAGGAGTAATACGAGGTATAAGGATGATCATGTGGTAGGGGTACATTGGTATAATGGAGATGCTAGGGCTACTGAGTTTTGTAATAAGTTTGATGAAAATTACAATGTAGAAGATCCAAAAACTACGATAGAGGAAATTATTAATGACTCACATACTCAATGAAACATTTGATGCAGTGTATGTTCTTAATTTAGATAGAAGAGCGGACAGATGGGAAGAGTGCAAAGAAATAGCACATTCTTGTGGATTAACCTTAGATAGACTTAGTGGTATAGATGGGGCAAAGCTAAAGGAAGAAGAAGTAGCTTTAGGAATGGGAAGGTATATTCCCAAAGGGGATATCAGAGGAGCACAAGGCTGCGCTCTAAGCCACTATGCAGCGGTGAAGAAAGCTCAGGAGGAGAGGCGTAAAAGTGTTTTGATTTTTGAAGATGATTTTGAATTTGTTGATAATTTTGAAAATTTGTTTGCTGAATACTATAAACAAGTTCCCGTAGATTGGGAATTCTTGTATTTAGGAGCTAACCATAATACCCATGCCTTATCTCCTGGAGGCCCTATTACGCTACCTCTTATTTCTAAAAATGTAGGGAAACCCCTTAGGAGTTATTGTCTTCATGCTTACTCTATAAAAGAATCTCTATATGATTATATTTTATCTTTGTTTGATGTAGAAGTAACACAGGCTCCTGTTGATGTCACCATCAGTCAAGTTCAGCCTAGTATGAAAACATGTTATGCTTTTTCTCCATCTTTGGTAACTCAAAGAGATGGCTACTCAGATATAGGACGTAAAGAGGTAAGTTATAAACCTTATATTTTATGATTACTTGTAAACTTATTGGACCCTCTGAACAAAATAATGGACTGTGCAACCAACTGTTTTGTATAGCTACAACTATTTCCTTGGCTGCGGATAATAAAGACAAGGCTGTGTTCCCCCAATTAAACCAACCTGGGTCTGCCCCCTATAGAGATAATTTGTTTTCTAAATTAGATGATAATAACTATGACGATAGTTTTGCAAGACATTTGTATAAAGAAGAAAACATTAATGTTTATCGTCCAATTAATTATTCAGACGGTATAGTTCTTGATGGTTACTGGCAATCACATAAGTATTTTGAACATAATAGAAATTTAATACTAGATTTATTCTCAATACCGAAGAGTTGCAAAGAGTATATTGACGAGAGGTATGTGTTTGATAAACCAACCGTATCCATCCATGTACGTAGGGGGGATTATGTAAATATCCCCCATGCCCATCCTCTCTGTTCTTTAACGTATTACACTAATGCGATTGAGTTTTTTGGAGACTACAATTATATGGTTTTCTCTGATGATCTTGAATGGTGTAGATTAAATTTCCCCTCTTCCTATACTTTTGTAGATGAGTCGGATTACATTAGTTTATACTTAATGTCAATGTGTGACCATAACATAATTGCTAATAGCTCTTTCAGTTGGTGGGGTGCTTGGTTGAATAATAATGACGGGAAAAAAGTAATATACCCTAACCAATGGTTCGGTCCAATGTATTCTAGGGATACTCCTGACAGAACCCCATCTAGTTGGGTAGGAATGGATAACTAATATGATTGCCTATATTGGAATGTGCGCGGACTTGCTTCATCACGGTCACTTAAATATAATTAAAGAAGCTGCTAAAGTTGGAGAGGTTGTTGTTGGGTTACTAACAGACAAAGCGATAGCCTCCTATAAGAGATTGCCAGCCCTCTCCTATGAACAGCGGAAGTTCATTGTAGAAAATCTTAAGGGAGTAAGTAAAGTAATACCTCAAGATACTTTGGATTATTCTTCTAACTTAGAAGCTGTTAAACCCGCGTATGTAGTTCATGGTGATGATTGGGTTGTTGGTCCCCAGAAGGAGACTAGAGATAGAGTCATTGAGATCCTTTCTGAGTGGGGAGGGAAAGTTATAGATGTTCCATATACAGATGGCGTGTCCTCTACAAAGCTTCATGATCATTTGAAGGCTATAGGAATTACCCCAGACATAAGAAGAGGAAGGTTAAAAAGATTAATTAATGCTAAACCTTTCGTTAGGGTATTAGAGGTTCACAACGGACTTACAGGGCGAATTGTAGAAAAGCTATCCGAGAACGGGAGAGAATTTGATTGTATGTGGGGGTCCAGCTTAACCGACTCTACTGCTAAAGGCAAGCCAGATATTGAGTTAGTGCAACGATTAGACACTTTAAATGAAGTTCTTGATGTAACCACTAAGCCGATTATAGTTGATGGAGATACTGGAGGATTAGTAGAACATTTTGTTTATACAGTTCGCACTTTAGAAAGGTTAGGTATTTCCGCTGTAATAATTGAGGATAAGAAAGGACTAAAAAGAAATTCTTTATTTGGTGAGAATGCAGGACAGGAACAAGATTCTGTAGAGAATTTTTGTTACAAGATTTCCTCAGGCAAGAAAGCTCAAGTATCAGAGGATTTCATGATTATCGCTAGAGTTGAGAGCTTAATTCTAAAACAAGGTCAGAAGGATGCTATAACTAGAGCTTGTGCATATGTTGAAGCTGGAGCAGACGGGATTATGATACACAGTAGGGAATCTGACCCTGATGAAGTGTTTGAATTTTTAAAGAATTTTAAACAACACCATTCGAATGTTCCACTTGTTGTTGTTCCTACATCCTATAATAAGGCAACGGAAGAAGAGTTGGCGAAAGCAGGAGCAAACATTATAATTTATGCTAATCAGCTTTTGCGTAGTGCCTATCCCGCCATGATGAATGCCGCAAAAAGCATTTTACATAATCACCGTTCGTTTGAAACAGATGAGTTCTGTTATCCTATTAAGAGTATTTTAAAACTAATTCCTGAGGAGCCAGGAAGATGAAAATATATTGTATACTATTTGATACTTGTCCACAACATAAAGAAATAGAAGATCTATTTAAGGCTAAAGGTCTTCATTACTGTGATTATATAACTAATAGTTTTACAACAACTTCTTTAGTGTCTTTGTTTTCGGGTAAGACTCCTTCTGAAATGTATCCCAAAGGGATCGGGTATTATGGAACTTATCGACTGCTTCTATCCCCAGAGGAGAAAGCTGAGTGGAATAAAAAAATTATACTTAACAATCTTCCTGAGGATTGGGAAATTCATTTACATGGTGATAAAAATAATTATAGTTTTATCCCTGATGAGTGTTGTGGGATAGACAGGGGATACTCAGAGTATATCTACACACCTGATGTTAACGAGAAGGATTTTATGCGACAGATGCAGGACTTACCGTCTGACGAGAACCATTTCATTGTATTGAAGTACAATCATTATCATGATGCGGTGGATCAGCGAACTCCTTATTCTAATGCAGTTAGTAAGTTTATGGATATTATTAATTCTATTGATTTTGACGAAGATAATTCTCTCTTTTGGTTATTCTCAGATCACGGAATTCCTCCTAACATTGATTCGTTAATGTCTCCCCCTCATTCCTGGTTGACCTGGGTTAGCGTTACTGATAATATAACAAAAAAGAAAGTAACAAAATCTAAAGTATATGTTTTAGATTTTTATAATACAATAATGAATAGGATTTTTAAAATAAAATTACCTAATGATGTATTAGACGATTTCGATTATGATAAAATCTATGTTACTGAGGATGGAAGATCAGCGGTGGATGATAAGTTTTCTAGTTGTATCTCAGCTATTAAATGTTTAAAAGATGATAAGTATGTTCAGTTCGCATATAATAAGAAACAAAATATACACAGGACTATTTTATATAATAATAAAACCAAAGAAACTTCAGTAGTTCCTACCGATGGGACGTTGGTTTCCTATGTTTCGGTAGAAGACAGCCCTTGGAGTTGGTACTTTAATGATTAAATTAGAGGATGTAACCGATTATAATTTTTTTACTGGAGTTCCCGATAGTCTACTAAAGCCGTTTATTGATGAGATTATTTCTTCCAAACATCAGCATGTTGTTGCTACGAACGAAGGGCAAAGTATTGGGATTGCTGTAGGAGCAGAGCTTGCTGGAAAGAAGGCTTGTGTTTACTTACAAAATTCGGGGATTGGAAATGTAATAAATGCATTAACTAGCTTATGTATACCTCATCAAATATACCCACTACTTATTATCGGTCATCGCCACTCACTTCCCCAGCATCAAGTTATGGGTGAGGTAGGAGAAACCTTACTTCGTCAAGTAGGTTATAACAATTATATTATGGTCAAAGGAGACAATAATGTATAGTAGAGAAGAAGCTTTAAATTATATATTTGAAAAGCATCCTGGTGCGGTATTTGTGACCAATACTGGTTACATCTCTAGAGCCGTGTATTCTTTATACCCGAGTTATAAAAGCATATTTTATATGCAGGGCAGCATGGGACTATCCCCAGCAATAGGATTAGGTATAGCTTTAAATACTGATAAAGATGTTGTAGTTTTGTGTGGTGATGCTTCTTTGTTAATGCATTTGGGGATTACTCACACCATTAGAGACGCTGAGTTAGAAAATCTATTTGTATATATTTTAGATAATGAGGGGCATGAGTCTGTAGGGGGCTACAGATGTTCAGATTTAGAATCGGACTATTGCGGGATTTCATCTATTATAAAGATAAGTAGTGATGGAAAGCCCCCTAGAGTGAACTTAGAGTGCCCAGAAGTTACTAATAATATAAAGAGCTTTTTGTTATGACCTTATTAATTTGTTCAAAATCCACTCAAAAATACTTACCTCAATATGATCGAGTGATGTTCGTTACTGCTCCTCCGCAACAGGATATCTTAGAGTTTAAAGATTCAGAAGAAGATGTGGTAGCAATAGGAGGTGGGGCAGTAATTGACACTGCAAAGATTGTTTCAAGAAACCCTATAACTTGTTATCCTACTACAGCAGCAGGATCTTCTGCTACCGCATGGTCTGTGTATTGGGAGGACGGTAAGAAAAAAAGCTTGCTTTGTCAAATTCCTAATCAAACAGTCTTTGAGCCAAAATTTCTTGATGATATTCCAGAGCATATCCTAATAAATACTCTTTGTGACGTTGTTTCTCATTGTTTAGATAGTTTGAATTCAATAAAAACGAATACGTCTAGTGAAGCTAACTGTGAAGCGGCTTTAGACTTGTTGGACAGTGGAGGTATACTTAACTTAATTATGGCGGGACATTGTGCAGGGAAAGCAATTCAAGTTACGGGAACTAATCTACTACATTCACTATCTTATCCTATGACCTCTAAGTATGGGATACCTCACGGCAGAGCACTTGCTTGTATTTTGCCCAAGCTATTCCCCATTATGGCTTCTACGATTCCTAACCGTTTGGCTAATACTATAAATGGTCTTATAAAAAACTTACCATGTAGCTTATCAGATTATGATATTGATATTGACTATGTGGTAGATGAAGCATATAATTATTCTAAAATGAATGAGTGTTCTTTATACTTTACCTCTGATATACTAAAGCAATTATTACGATGATTAAAATACGATCAAAGGCTAAGGATGCTTTACTTCATATGGTGTATCGAGCATCTGAGTTTACGGAAAAGAGAACGGAGTTAGTTGACGTTGACCAATTCATTCAATGTGCGTACCTTAAAATGGATGAAGGTAAGACTTTTAAGCCACATAAGCATATATGGAAATCTCCTAATTTCAAGAAAGTTATTGCACAGGAGAGTTGGGTAGTGATTAAAGGAAGCGTTAAAGTTTTCTTTTACGATATTGATGGAATTCTTCTAGATACTCATATTTTAAATTCTGGTGATTCTTCCTTTACTTTAGAAGGGGGTCACACTTATGAAATTTTAGAGGACAATACTTTGGTTTATGAATACAAAACTGGCCCATACGAAGGACAGGCTTTGGATAAGGAGTTTTTTGATGAGTAGAAGAAACCAGGGAGAGGAGGAACCTCCTAAATGGGAAAGTTTGTCGAAAGATATCCAAGATAGCTTCTTAGAAGATGGATCTCTTGTTCATTGGTATATTAATGGGATGGTTAGTGATAAAACTTACTATGACAAGCAGGAGATAGATGCGCTTATTATAAAAGCTCAATCCAGGGATATTAATTATTATGGAATTACTGATTCTTATTTTTATGAAGCGTTAGACATATATCCTATTAAAGGTAAAGAGATTGCTGTGTTGGGATCAGTTGAGCCGTGGTACGAATCAGTTTGTTTAGCATACGGAGGAATTCCCACTACCATTGAGTATAATAAAATAGAAACAGACGATGATCGCCTCACTCTTATCACAGTATCTAATTTTAATAAAACTCCTAAAAAATTTCCATTTGCTTGCTCGATCTCCTCTTTTGAGCATGATGGGTTAGGCAGGTATGGAGATCCAGTTAACCCAAAAGGGGATTTTGAGGCTATGAAAAACGTTAAGGAAAATATTTTAGAGAAGAATGGGATCCTTTTTCTTTCCGTACCATGTGGAGTTGATAAGACTGTATTTAATGCCCATAGAATATATGGAAATCGTTTAAATAAATTAGTGGAGGGTTTTGAGATTTTAGATTACTTTCCAAAAAATTTAAATCAAATACTTCAAACGGATACAGGAAAAGACGCTTTATACCAACCCATATTGGTATTAAAAAATCTATGAATTTTACTACTGTAAAAGAGTTTGAAGATAAGATAGCTGAGTTCTATGGTGCGCCATACGCTGTAGCAGTAGATTGCTGCACCCATGCTATAGAGCTTTGTCTTCGTCTCACAGGACCTAATAACGTTAGGTTCCCTACCAGGACCTATATCTCTGTTCCTTTCTTAGGAGGTAAATTAGGGATCCAGTGGGGATGGGACGATACTCCTTGGGAAGATTATTATCTCATAGAAAACACCAATATAATTGATGCTGCTGTATACTGGAAGGAAGGGGGATTTATTCCTGGTTCTTTCATGTGTCTTAGTTTTCAATATCAAAAGCATTTGAGTCTTGGAAGAGGAGGAATGATACTTACGGATAGTCAGTCAGCAGCGACAGCCCTTAGAAAGATGTCGTATGACGGAAGGCTACCTGATAAACCCTGGAGGGAGCAGAACATAGATACTGTAGGGTATCATTACTACATGACTCCAGAGACCGCTCAGTTAGGTTTGGATAAGTTACCTGGGGCCATAAAAAATACTCCCAGAAAATGGCACTACACGGATTGGCCCGACTTAAGAAATATGGAAGTATTTAAGAATAAGGACTATCATTCAGTATGAAGAAAGTAGCACTAATCACAGGAATAGCAGGCCAGGATGGAAGTTACTTAGCAGAGTATCTACTCTCTAAGGGGTACGAGGTGCATGGTATCATTCGACGTAACTCAGTAGCAGAAAACCAAGACCGTAGGATTGTTGATCTTAGTGTAACAACTCACTACGGAGATTTATTAGATATTCATTCACTGAATAGAATTGTATCAGAAGTTAAACCTGATGAGGTCTACAATCTGGGGGCACAAAGTCATGTTAGAATTAGTTTTGATATTCCTCATTTTACAATTCAAACCAATGGTGTGGGGGTGCTTAACTTATTAGAAGTATGTCGGGTTTTAGTGCCTAATGTTAAATTCTATCAAGCAAGCTCTTCCGAAATGTTTGGTAACTCCGTTGATGAGGACGGATACCAAAGAAAGACAACACCTATGACACCTACGTCTCCATATGGGTGTGCTAAGGTTATGGGCTATAACCTAGTTAGACATTACAGAGCAGCCTATGGAATGCACACCTGTAATGGTATACTGTTCAATCATGAGTCCCCCAGGAGGGGTTCTAATTTTGTTACTAGTAAAATTGTTAAAGGTGCGGTCGAGATTAAAAAAGGACTGCGGGATTCTCTCGCTCTTGGTAACTTAGATGCTTCAAGAGATTGGGGACATTCTAAAGACTATGTGAGAGCAATGCATCTAATTGTAAATCAAGAAGAAGCAGGCGACTGGACAGTAGCCACTGGGGAGAGTCGTACGATTAGAGAGATGTGTGAGGTTACTTTTGATCTGTTAGGGTTAGATTATAAAGACTATGTGACCGTCGATCCCAAATATTTTAGACCTCAGGAGCTTAATTTCCTAAGAGGAGATTCTTCTGAGATTAGAGAAAAGCTAGGATGGGATCCTGAGTATACTTTTGAAAGTATGATTAAGGAGATGGTAGAAGCAGCGTTATGATGAAAGATAAGAGAATTTTTATTACTGGCGGTGCGGGCTATCTAGGATCTCACATTGTAGACAAGTATCATGAATCAAACGATATTACAGTTTTTAGTAGAGATGAGGCTAAGCATTACTACTTGTCTAAGAAGTATCCTAGTGTAGACTTTATTATTGGGGATGTCAGACACCGAGAACACTTGATCCGTTCCAGTATAGGTCATGATGTGGGTATCTTTACGGCTAGTTTAAAACAAATTGATGCTTGCAGTAAAAATATAGAAGAATCTGTTCAAACAATTGTTCAGGGATCCTTTAACAGCAAGGTGGCGGCTATTGATAATAACTTTGAGTCCGCTTGTTTTATTAGCACAGATAAAAGTAGATCTGCAACTACTGTTTACGGAGCAATGAAGTATGTTGCAGGGGAGTCGTTCATACTAAACAACAAAAATGTTAGTACAAACTGCACCACGGCGTTGTATGGAAATGTTATGAATTCTACAGGTAGTATTATTCCTTTGATTAAAAATGCGTTAAGAAACAACATAACACTAGACCTTTACAGTGAAGAGATGACTAGATTTATGATTACCGTTGAGGATGCTATTGATATTATTAATACCTCTCTATCTATGCGTGATGTCACGGTTATCCCCAACACTAAGAGCTTTTTGGTTAAAGATCTATTTGAAATATACAAAGAAGAGTTTGGCCTGTCTTACAGAGTAAGTACTCCACGCATCAATGAGAAAATCCATGAGATTATGGCTTCTGAGGAGGAATTACCAAGGATGAAGTATCTTAAAGACAAGGACTGCTATATTATGGATCCACATAAACTGTATTCAGAAGTTAGTTTTCCAAGTAAGGAATATAGTTCTAGAGATTCTACTGTAAACAAAGAAAGTCTATACAGTTACCTAAAGGAAAAAAACTTTTACCTATGAATAACTATTTTGAGAATGGGGTAGAAATGTTTTATAGCGAGGAGGAGAGAGATGCATTGGATAATCAAATTAAAGTTCTTACTATTGTAGGCACTCGCCCTGAAATTATAAAACTTAGTGAAGTTATCAAGGTTCTGGACAAGCACACTAATCATATCTTGGTTCATACAGGACAGAACTACGACTATGAATTAAACGAAGTTTTCTTTAAGGACTTAGGAATAAGAAAGCCTGATTATTTCTTAGAGGCTGTGAAGGGTACTGCTGCTGAAGCAATTGGGGATATTATTGCTAAGGCTGATAAATTAATTGAAGAAACTAATCCTGATGCGATTCTCCTGTATGGGGATACAAACAGTTGCTTGAGCGTAATCCCAGCGAAAAGACGCAAGGTCCCTATTTTTCACATGGAAGCTGGAAATAGATGTTTTGACGCGAGGGTTCCAGAAGAGATTAATAGAAAGATTGTTGATCACACTAGTGATATTAATATGCCCCTATCTGAACAAGCGAGAATGTATTTAATTCGTGAAGGAATTTCACCTGACAGAATTATTAAGACAGGTTCTCCTATGAAGGAGGTTATTAATGCTAATATGGATAAGATTCGTAGTTCATGTGTTTTAAAGGATCTGGGTCTAGAAGAGGACAAATACTTCTTGGTGAGTATTCATAGGGAGGAGAATGTAGATTCTCCAGGTAATTTTGATAATTTAATCAAATCTTTAGACAGAATAGCAGAGACTTATAAATATCCTATTATTGTATCGACTCATCCTAGAACCCGTAAAAAAATGGAAGATATTGGGTATGGTAATGATAATAAATTAATTCGTTATTTAAAACCTTTCGGATTTCATGATTATAATAAGTTACAAATTCATAGCTACTGTACCATCTCTGATAGTGGTACAATAGCAGAGGAGTCTTCTATATTTGGGAGACCAGCCGTTACTATTAGGCAAGCGCATGAACGACCAGAAGGAATGGACGAAGGTACACTTGTTATGTCTGGGCTGAAAAGTCAAGATGTTCTTAGCTCGATAAAGGCTGTAACCAATGGAACCAAAGCAAAAATTGTAAAGGATTATGATGTAGATAATGTTTCTATGAAAGTTTTAAGGATCATACTTTCTTATCATCATTTTATAAAAAGAGAAACTTGGAAGGTAGTTTAGTGAAATTACTTATTTTAGGACACCTAGGAATGTTGGGTTCTGCGGTTAAAAAATACTATGATTTTGCAAATGTGGAGATTATAGAGGATAGATGGCCCAGCGAAGAATTTAAGAAGAAGGTTTCTGAATTTGATGGAGATTTAATTATTAATTGTCTTGGTGCCGTACCTCAAAGGACAAACGATTTTTCTATAAATAAAGAAGTTCCTAAATTTTTATGTTCTAATATTTCTTCTGATATAAAAATTATTAATCCTACGAGCGATTGTGTTTTTGAAGGAACAAATGAAAAGCCTTACGAAAAAACTCATCCGTGTGATACAACTTCTGAGTATGGAAAGAGTAAAGTATTTCAACCTCCTGAAAGTTGTATAAACTTTATAAATATTAGAACATCTTTTGTTGGTTATGATGCAGATAACAAAGAACTTCTATCATGGTTTTTGAGCCAAGAGAGACCAGTTAACGGGTATACGAATCACTGGTGGAATGGTATAACGACTTATGAGTGGGCAAAATTATCTCACAGAGTTTATACTGATTGGGATATGCTTAAAACTTCACTTATTCAAGTGGGCACCGCTCCTGTTACAAAGTATGAACTCTTACACATGATTAAAGATGTATATGGGTGTGACACGGTAATAAATCCCCTTGCTACAAAAAAGACTGTAAACAAGGTTCTAGTTAGTGACTTTGCAATAAAACCTCTACTCGACCAGCTAAATGAATTGCGGGAGCTACTATAATATGAACATGGGACAGTTATTTTTATTGTATATTTTGGTTTGTGTAAAAGCGGGATGGGGCATAGCTTGGTATGATTGGGCATTTTTAGGTGTTATCCTAGGAGCATCGTATTGGAAGTATCATGCTTTTAAGACATCACATAAATTTGCTATGCAAAAAATGAATCAAGCAGTTGCAGATTTAGAGGAACTTAACAAGAAGAAGACTAAAGATGAAGATGAAGATCAAGAGACTGACCCTTTTGAGTCAATTACCACGTAGAGGATCAAAAGAGGCTGCTGGGTGGGATGTATATTGCCCACGCCCAGTTCACCTTAGACGGGGGGACACTGTGGTGTTGCCTTTAGGCTTTGCGGCTAAGATTCCTGATGGGTATTATGCTTCTTTAGTTCCAAGGAGTTCCCTGGGAACTAAAGGGATTACAATC